>Ga0206921_10001_pt1 | contig 135438 bp, 126 predicted proteins | sample Alteio_BWOrgHeat_66_FD_152930 | JGI IMG/M metagenome (GOLD analysis project Ga0206921, IMG submission 152930) | Enriched cells from forest soil in Barre Woods Harvard Forest LTER site, Petersham, Massachusetts, United States -... | ecosystem: Environmental > Terrestrial > Soil > Temperate forest...
ATCAAACCCGTGTTCCAGCGGGCGTTGCAAGATAGGACTAGCGAATGTATTATCAGCAACAGTCAGCAAATGATGGTCTTTCGCAATAGCCGCTATTTTTTTTAGATCGATCAATTTCAGCGTAGGATTCGTTGGGGTTTCAACCCAAATCATGCGGGTTTCTTTGCGAATCGCTGGACGTAATTTTTCAGGATCAGATAAATCAACCAAAGAGATTGTAATGCCTGCGGAACGTTTGCGTACTTTTTCCAGCAAGCGATACGTTCCGCCATATAAATCATCTACGGCAATGATATGATCGCCTGGCTTAAGTAATTCAAGTATAGTTGCAATCGCAGCCATACCAGAAGCAAAAGCGAAACCGCGTTGACCGGATTCTAGATTGGCTATGCATTTTTCGTAAGCATCGCGAGTAGGATTGTGAGTGCGAGAATAAGCATACCCTTTGTCTTTACCGGGACTGCTTTGAACATAGGTAGAAGTAGCATAGATAGGCGTCATGATAGCACCGGTGGTAGGGTCAGGGATTTGACCAGCATGGATAGCGCGAGTAGCAATGTGGTGTTTCATCTGTTTTCTCCTTTTACTATTGCAACTACTTTCCCTATTATAGGGTCTCTCCCCTTGTGGGAGAGGCTATTATAAAAACCCATGCTCTCTCATCCAGTTATCATTCGCAAATTTCGTCGAATAATTCCGCAGGCAATCTGGTAAAATCACTACACATTTCTGCCCTTTCTGTAACCGCTTGGCTGCTTGTAATGCCGCCCAAACAGCGGTTCCTGCTGAACCACCTACCAATAAGCCTTCTTCTCTAATCAACCTCCTGGCCGTTAAAAATGAATTTTCATCATTTACTTTGACGTATTCATTCACTAAGCTATTATCAAGAATCTCTGGAATAAAATCATATCCAATCCCTTCCACTAAATAAGGATGCACCTCTGTTCCTCCACCTAGAATAGAGCCATAAGGATCTGCACCGATAATTTGAATACTGGGATCTATCTCTTTACATCTTTTTGCCACTCCTGTAATGGTTCCGCCCGTTCCCACGCTAATCACCACCATTGCCAAACCGTCTCCTGCATCATCCAGAATTTCTTGTGCCGTGAGTGTATAATGTGCTGCAATATTCGCTGGATTAGTATATTGATTCAAACAAAATGAGTGAGGGATTTCATGTAATAATTTTTTCGCAAGGGATATATGACTATCAGGATCATTCCAGGCAGCAGCGGTAGGTGTACGATAAATTTTTGCTCCTAACGCTTCCAACACTGCTTGTTTTTCACTACTCATCTTTTCTGGCATAGTAATGATGACCTGATACCCTTTCACCGCTGCTGCCATTGCAATACCAATACCTGTATTGCCAGAGGTCGCTTCAATCAACGTATCACCCGGTTTAACCTGACCTTCACGTTCGGCTTTTTCAAGCATGCTTATTGCAATACGATCTTTGACTGAACCGCCTGGATTGAGAAATTCACATTTCCCATAAAGCTCGCAGACTAATCCGTCATTGACTCGATTCAAACGAACTAATGGTGTCTTACCCACGGCTTGCAAAATCGTATCCATACGCATATGCACCCCATTATTTCATTCATTTTGATTGGTAATCGTAAATTGCATGTCCTGATATTTGGCAACGTGACAGTGGTAACTACGTTTCACGGGTTCTAATACACCCGTTAATGTAATAGTCATTGATTGACCCGCTAAGATCCCTTCTTCCAAGTTACAGAAATTTTTAATTTTTGCACGTGGGCCAAAAGTAAGGCTGGATACAGTCACTTGATAAGTATGTCCGTAGGTAAATGCTACCCAATAGTTATCGGTTTTATGAATATCAAATAGATAAGGCGATACAAGCCCCGTTTCTACATCACGCACAATCAACAACCAAGTAGGCTTGCCGTAGACGGTGTGGAAGTGCGTATTGATTTGCAAAACTTGGCCAACTGAATCGTCTGCTTGAGCCGTGTTGACTATCCACCCTAGAGTGATTAGCAGTACTCGCCAACAACTTATTTTTATTTTCATAGCAAGCATTACCTAGACAATTCAATTATCTTATTATATACCAATTATATTCGTCACATCTGGGTTTTAGGCATTGCAGCAACGCCTAAAACCCAGATGTGACGGGACGGGTATGTTGAGGATATGTATGCAAACGCTCTTACAACAAGGTTTAGTCACTAAACCATCACTCATTCACGGTTATGGTGTATTTGCTGATAAGACTTTTAAACAAGATAGTATTATTGAAGAATGTTATGCCATTATAAGTAGCGGAAAAGATGACTCTCTGAGAAATTACTATTTTCAAACTGCTGAAATATGTTTCCTTCCTAGCGGTTACGGATTACTTTATAACCATGCTGATATACCCAATGCACGCTATTACTTTGATGAAACACGTCATCTGTTGGTATTCGAGGCACTGCGTCACATCTATCCAGGCGAAGAAATAGTCATTAATTACGGCAAAACCTGGTTTTCCTATAGAGGATTATCAGTGAAAAAAATGTCTAAATGGCGTAAGTTACTGCGCTTCTCATTAGGTGTGCCTTTACGCACCACTCTAATAATCATTGCGCTATTATTAGCTAATCAATGGCTGCACGTATTAGCTGTAAGGTAACTAACAAAAACAAAATCGTAAATCCGATAAGCGACCATGCAGCCAAACTTAAATGGAAAAACTCCCAACCTGTTTGAGAGCATTCCATACCGCCTTGCCAAACTTGTTTGATCGCTTCTTTGACTGAAAGAACATGAAAGATATAATCTAAGCTTGCACCACAATCGCCTGAACTGCTAGGTGGCGATACTTGTAACCATACTTGTCGACCGGCAAGCAATACCCCGCAAGCCCCCGCTAACAAACCTAAGAAGCTTAAGAATAAGTTACCCCATCTCTTTAGTCTCAAGATCGCTCCAACAAAAAAAATGGCCCCTAAAGCAACCATCACCATGCGTTGCAACAAACACAAAGGACAAGGGCTCATACCTTTGTAGGTTTGCAAAAAAAAGGCACTGCCTAATAAAGCAGCCATCAAAATAAATCCTAGCAAATAAGTAAAACGGAAAGCGTTACTCTTTTTCATGTCTTCTTTTACCCCTCTTTCTGGTTATCTTGTAATAAATGCTAAGTGACAGTGACTCTTAATGTAACTACTGCGCAAATACTGAATAGTTATCTCTTAATTATGCCCTATTAACCAATTTTGTAAAATTAATTGCGCAGCCACACTATCTACCTGACCATCCTGCAGTGCTTTATACCCTCCCTGCTTAAACAAGCGCTCACGTGCTGCTCTAGTGCTCAGTCTTTCATCAATCCCGTACACGGGCAATTCATAGCGCTGTTTAAGCACAACACTAAATTGTTGTGCTGCATAGGTTAAGGGCTGTTCTGTACCATCCATATTAAGTGGAATGCCTACTACCAGTGCGTCAGGTTGCCATGTTTTAATCAATTTGTTAAGTTCTTCCCATTGAGGAATACCCTGATTTGCTTTAAGGGTGGTCAAAGGGCGAGCTGTCTGAGTGATTGTTTGGCCCACTGCCACGCCAATCCGCTTCATCCCAAAGTCAAAGCCGAGTAGAATTTTTTGTGCGTTTTTTCCCATGTAGCATAGTATAGTTTTTTCTTAGCTCAAGATCACGCAATTGCACTAACAAAATAGCAATGATCCAAGGTACAAATAAAGCAAAAATCATAATGCGCAAGACTGTGGCAAAAAGAACGACTTGTTGCCCAAGGCCAAAATAGAGATGACTATTTTCTGAAAACACTTGTTTAATAATGATTAAACAGACTAAATAACCGCCCCAGGGAGTTATTTGTAACCAAAATGTACGCCACCAATTCTTCCATACCAAAAACACACTTTTACCCAGCGCGGTAAGTGCGCCTTTTTTTTCTGCTAAAATCAATGGTAAATAAAAAATAAATAAAAAATAGAGATACACAACTGCAATGAGATAAAATAACAGGCCACTCATTATTAAGGGTAGCTCAAGCAAATTACTTTGAAAAAATAATGCCTTAGGTACAAGGTAATGATAAAAAGCAATAATTCCAATACAGAGAAAACTGAAAATAAGCGATTGAATAACACTCGCTACTATAATTAAAAACAGTCTTTTTATTGCTATTTTCATGTCTTCAAACAAGCTTTCATGCACATTGAAAATAATACAGCGCATCCGCCATAATAAAGCGGCATAAAAAAATACCCCTATGATAGCAATGAGTTCTACCCAGAGTCTTTTGAGGCTAAAAGGTGATAACCCAAGAAAAATGTCATGACCTATCACTAGAGTCATTAACCGAGGAATAAAAAAAGTAATAGACAGCAGTAAAGCAAAATGGAATACATGAAAAAAGCTCGCTTTATAGAGCTTTAAACTACGCATGAGTTGTTGTTTATAGAGTTCTGGCTGCGTTGCCAGTAGTGATTGAGTATCCATTTATTTTTCCTCCTTCAGTCTTTACAAGATATTACCTGAATTTTCTTCTTTACTCACGCTAAAGACCTTAATATAAAAGTAGCAACGCTTTAATCCAGAAGAACAGAGCAATCACACGCAAAATAGCATGAAATGATACTTTTCTAATCAAGTACTGCTTAGCATTTCCCTCTCCCGCTCATAAACGATGCAAGAAAACTGGTTTTGAGTGCGGGAGAGGGTTAGGGAGACAGGGCAATGTTCTGCGCTAAAGCGAAGGGAAACCTTTGTCTTACCCTTTGCTTTTCGCTAGTTATTCCTAAGCAAATCTTAATGCCCAGAAGCGGCATCCCAATTATCGCCTACACCCACCGACACTAATAAAGGAACTTTTAGCGTTGCTGCATTCATCATACAAGTGCGGACTTTATCGATTAAGATATCCACTTCGCTTTCAGCTACTTCAAAAACAAGTTCATCATGCACTTGCATGATCATCTTGGCATTAATAGGATGAGTTTGCAGCCAATGATCAAGCATAATCATGGCGCGTTTAATAATATCAGCTGCAGAACCTTGAAGTGGGGCATTAATCGCGGTACGTTCCGCCGCTCGCGCCCGTAAAACCTGGCTAGAATTAATTTCAGGCAAATATAATCTTCGTCCCCACAATGTTTCAACATAACCTTGTTGATGGGCTTGCGCACGCGTATTTTCCATATAGGTTTTTACACCTAAATAACGTGCAAAATAACGGTCAATATAAGTTTGCGCTGCATCACGATCTACCCCTAACTGTTTCGCCAAGCCAAAGGCAGACATGCCATAAATCAAACCGAAATTAATGGCTTTTGCACTACGCCTTTCATCATGGGTTACTTTGTCTAAAGGAATCCCTAATACTTCTGCTGCCGTCGCACGATGAATATCTCTATTCTGTGCAAATGCTTGCAGTAATCCTTGATCATTTGAAATATGCGCCATAATACGTAATTCTATTTGTGAATAATCTGCGCTCATTATTTTATATCCTTTAGCTGCAATGAAAGCTTGTCGAATACGGCGACCTTCTTGCATACGCACAGGAATATTTTGCAAGTTTGGTTCAGAAGAAGATAAACGTCCTGTTGCTGTCCCTGTTTGATTATAAGAAGTGTGAATACGGTGCGTCTTTGGGTTTACTTGTTCCGGCAGCTTTTTAGTATAAGTGGTGATCAGCTTGCTTAAGCTACGATATTCAATAATTAATTTTGGCAAAGGATATTCTAACGCTAATTCTTGTAATACAGGGTCTGCAGTTGAAGGTTGTCCCGTTGGTGTTTTTTGCAAAATGGGCAAATTCAATTTGGAAAATAAAATTTCTTGTAATTGTTTAGGGGAATTCAAATTAAATGAACCACCCGCCAGCAACGTAATTTCCTGATCAAGTTCATATAAGCGTTTTTCTAATTCTGCACTCTGATTTTTAAGCATGACAATATCAACTAACACGCCCTGCCTTTCCATACGTGCCAATACAGGAATAAGAGGTATCTCAATCTCTTCTAGCACAGACATCAATCCAGGCTCTTTTATCAATCGCGGCCAAAGAGCTTGATGTAACTGCAGTGTCACATCCGCATCCTCAGCCGCATAAGTGGCTGCAGCAGACACCGGAACAAGATTAAAAGTAATTTGTTTTGCGCCTTTACCTGCCACATCAGCAAAATGAATGGTTCGCCAACCCAAATATTTTAAAGCAAGCGAATCCATATCATGATTAGGGCTGTTGCTATCCAGAATATAAGATTCCAACATCGTATCATAAGCGATGCCGCATAATTGAATACCATGATTAGCAAGCACTTCAAGATCATATTTGATATGATGGCCGATTTTTTTTATAGCTGGATTTTCAAGCATAGGTTTCAATTGTGCCAAAACAAACTCGCGGTTTAATTGCGATGGAGCATCGGCATAATCATGTGCGAGAGGAATGTAAGCGGCTTTTCCAGGTATCAACGCAAAAGAAACGCCAACAATAGAAGCTTCCATATAATTAAGGCTTGTCGTCTCTGTGTCGAAAGCGATCAGCTTGGCCTGCTCAAACTCATTTAGCCATGCGGCTAAGGCTGTTTCAGTAAAAATAGTTTCATAACCTGCATACTTATCTTGCGTAACCGCAGGTGTTTTTTCTAATAAAGCACTTAACCAATTCTTGAATTCCATTTCTTGAAAAATTTTTTTTAATATTTCTTCATCAGGGGATTGGCGTTTTAAGTCTGTTATTTGAAATTTCAATGGGACATCTAATTTAATAGTCGCCAGTTTTTTTGCTAATGGAATTTGTGTTAATGAAGCACGTAAATTTTCTCCCACTTTCCCTTTAATATAATCAGCATGGGCAATCAGATTATCCAACGAGCCATATTCTAATAACCATTTGATCGCTGTTTTAGGGCCTACTTGCGGTACGCCTGGGATATTATCCGAGGTATCGCCCACTAGCGCCAAATAATCGATGACTTGCTGCGGAGACACGCCCATTTTCTCTTCTACTGTTTTTGGATTCAATACAGTATCTGTCATGGTATTTACTAACGTAATATGTTGGTCAACTAATTGCGCTAAATCTTTGTCGCCTGTTGAAACTAGTGTATCCCGTTGTTGACTGGAAGCCGCTTTCGCCAAAGTACCGATAACATCATCCGCTTCTACACCTTCCTCCATAATCAATGGTAACCCAAACGCACGAATAATTGCGTGAATAGGTTCTATTTGTTGAACCAACTCGACAGGCATTTCTTTACGATTCGCTTTATAGAGGGGATATAGCTCATCCCTGAATGTTTTGCCTTTAGCATCAAATACCACAGCAATATAATCTGGATCATATTCTGTCAATAGTCGACGTAACATATTGACTACACCGTAAACTGCTCCTGTAGGAAACCCTTTAGAGTTGGTTAGCGCAGGCATAGCATGGAATGCGCGATATAAATAAGAAGAGCCATCGACTAGTACAAGTGGTTTTTGCATAACAGTCACTTTTTGTGAAACAGAAAGGTCGAGAATAGCATAGGTTTTTTGATTGAGGAATGTTTGTTATTATGTAGCGGTCAAATTTAAGATTGTCTTGCTTAGGAGAATTTTTGTTATGCGCATTTTTATTTTTGTACTTAGCCTAACATGGTGCTTTTCTGCAAAAGCGACTGACTTTATTCTTACAAGTAAATCTTTTCTTGAAAACGGCGTTATGCCCACATTATATACCTGCGATGGAAAAAACATTTCTCCTGAGTTGCATTGGGCAAATCCACCGACTAAAACAGCAGCTTTTGCTTTGATATTAGATGATCCAGATGCACCCGCTGGAACTTGGTATCACTGGTTAGTTTATAATATTCCTGTAATCACTCAAGATTTTTCTGAAGGCATGCAAAAATTTCCTGCAGGCACATTAATAGGAAAAAATAGCTGGGGAAAAGGACAATATGAGGGCCCCTGTCCACCGCAAGGCTCCAAGCATCATTATATTTTTACGCTTTATGCTTTAGATCTAAAATTAGATGCACTAGTAGAGGTTGATGGGAAAAAGCTTTTGGCACAAATCCAAGATCATATCATTCAAAAAGCACAGCTTTCTATGGTTTATGCTCGATAATTCACTTGTGATGATGAGGCTACAATGAACAGTGAGGAGAGCTAATTTTAAGAACCACTTCTTGAAACTCTGAGACTTTCTCTTGTAACTGGTCTGGCTATAGATTCAGGCTGTCGAGAAATAGACGAAGATAAAGGAGAAGGATGATTAGATAGGGTGGAAGGCGCATTATTTGGAGGCAACAGCGATACTGTGCGTCTTAGAGAACCACTCATTAAACGCGTGGTAGTGGTTGAGAGAGAATGAGATGTTTGTGGTTGGTCCGATGAGCGAGTACTATTGGTATCGCCCTCTTCCAGAAAAAGATTTTCAGAAAACCCCGCAAGACGTCTAACTTCGTTAACAAAAGTGCAGATTCCCATTACAAAGAGTGTGCCGCTTTTTTTTATTATTCTGCCCGCATTCATCACCATCGCTACCAGAAGGCCTGCAATAGTTTCTTTTTTCCCCATTTCGATAAAAAAATCTGGAATGTCTTTTATTCCACGAATTATTTTATCTCTAAAAGATTCTTCGGAAGATTGCACTGAACTTACAGCTGGTTGCGGAAGCTGCGGCTGTAGCATTGTGCTATTAAAATCACCATTTTCTCGAAAAGATCCTCTAATACACCTTCCAATATACAATAAGGTTCTTACTAAGTTCTTCCCTATGCTTACTACAAAACCTATAGCTCCTTCTCTTTTTTCCATTTCGCTAAAAAATTCTGTAAGATGTCTTATCTTTTGAATTATTTTATCTGTAAAAGATTCCTCAGGCAGTGGCATCGGATGATTCGCTACTGATTCAGAAGGTGGAATTGTTATAGTAGTAGGTTGGTACATGGTAGCTATGATTTGCTGCCGTAGCGTGTTATCAGATTGACTGATTAGGTATAACAATGAAAATACTCGAAATTGCTCTTCTGCACTTTCATCTTCCAGCAAAAAAATATGTTGATTTTGACTAAGAGGGGCAATACGTATGACGTGAGAAAGAATAAAATTTAAATAAAAAGAATCAAAGGAGTCCGTATCTAATGCAACTTCAGGAAAAGAGACCGGTTCGCTAAGAGAATGACCACCATGTTGTTTTGCTTCGGTAAGAAACGAAAAAGAAGGATTATGAAGTTGCATGCCTTTTTGTCGAAAATAGTCAATTTCACGCTGACTTAATCTAACATTTTCCGGGAGACGAGTATGCACAGCAAGGGGTGTACCTTCCATAACATAAGCAGAATTTGTATTAAAGTAAGATTGAAGATGTTCTACCTTGTATAGTCGTCCATGAGGAGTAGCAATGGCATTCTCAGGAGTAAGAGTATCTTCGTCTAACTTAAAAATATCATCGTAAGGTTGACCTTGTTCATTTTTGTCATTAATTGGAAATGCCCAAGTTAACGCAAGTTGAATATGAAAAACAGCATCGTAAAACGACCGGTCTTGCTGTGAAGTAAATGATGGTGATTCCGCTAGAGGTTTTTCGGTAGCCATTATAGCTTTTAATAGCTTGCGCAACTGCTCTACAGCATCCGCTTCTGTCATCTTTTCTTCTGCAATCTCTTTATCGCCATCTATTGCAGTTTCTTTTTTTAATATCTCACTTAACTCAGGCTCTAACTCAGCAAAAAGCGTAGGTGACAGTGCCTTAACCTTTTGAAAAATACTTTTAATATGTTCTTGATGACTCTGGTCAGTAGAATCTTGAGCTGTCTTCTCAATAGCAGCTTTTTCAATGAGAATTAAATTTCTTAGCGCGGCAGATAGCATATGATTTTAAGCTGATGAATTAAATAAATGGGACACAATTTTAACAAGTCCTTGCTTTTTTGTCAAAGAATAGTCTTTTGCTAAGGTGATAAATTTATTACATTTAATCAATAGGTTATTCTCATAATAGCTCGAAGCTCCTGCTATTTAGTATTTGATTATCTAAGCAAAGAATAAACTTCTTCATCAGTCGTCTGAGAAAAATCATCATAATATTGCCCCACTGCATAAAAACTTTGGGGTTTAAGAGGACACACTAATTTATCGACCAGCATCGCTATTTTTTCGCAGGTGGTGATTTCAGCTACGGGTACCGCAACTATAATGCTTGCTGGTTTTAATTGTCGTAGCGCTTTGACTGCCGCTCGCAAAGTCGCACCCGTTGCAATACCATCATCGACTAAGATAACAGTCTTTCCTTTTAGAACAGGAAACGGTTTTTTACCGCGATAAGCAAGTTCTCGCCGTCTTAGCTCTTGTGCTTCTTCATTAATGACCAAATCTATAGCTTGCTGCGAAACAGCAAGGTTATGAATGACCTCTTGATTAAAAACCGTCACACCACCCATAGCAAGCGCACCCATCGCTAATTCCTCATGCCCTGGCACACCTAGTTTGCGTACAATAAATACATCTAGAGGAGCAGAGAGCACTTTAGCAATCTCAAAAGCAACAGGAACGCCTCCACGCGGTAAGGCAAGAATAATAACGTCCAAGCGGTTAGCATAGGAATTAAGTTCTTTGGCAAGTGCTTTGCCTGCGGAGTAGCGATCGGCATATTTTTCCATGTTGTGTGATTATTTCCCTATACAAAAACTAGAAAATATTTTCCCTAATAAATCATCTGAAGTAAACATACCTGTAATCTCATTCAATGCCACTTGCGCTTGCCGCAAATCCTCTGCAAGTAGTTCACCCGCTCGATGTGCCTGTAATTGCTGCAAACCACTTTGTAAAAAAGCACTCGCTCGCGACAATGCATCAATATGCCTGCGACGTGCAGAAAAAATACCTTCATTGGTCGTTTGCAATCCTACACAAGATTTAATATGCTTTTTTAATAATTCAATACCTGCCCCACTTTTTGCAGATAAGGCAATTTCTGTGGCACCCTTTTTTTGCGTTAGCGCTGCCGGTTCCTGCAATAAATCAATCTTATTGCGAATAGTAATAATAGCCGCGTGTTCTGGAACCCTTTTTATAAAGGTACTCAAATCAATTACAGCAGGGGAACTGGCATCAACTACAAATAAAACTAAATCAGCACGCGCAATTTCTGCATGCGCTCGTCTAATCCCTTCTTGTTCAACGACATCATCACTTTCACGCAACCCTGCGGTATCAATAATATGCATAGGCATACCATCAATGACTATATGTTCTCGTAAAAGATCACGCGTTGTGCCTGGAATATCTGTGACTATTGCCACCTCTTTACCACTTAAGCGGTTCAATAAACTTGATTTTCCTGCATTAGGTAAGCCAGCAATGACTGCTGTAATGCCATCACGCAATAAACTGCCTTGCACAGCATATTCCTGGATGATTTCTAGCATCGTGATAACACGAGCTAAATCGTCTGCTATTTGCTTGTCTGCCAAAAAATCAATTTCTTCTTCAGCAAAATCAATAGCTGCTTCAACATAAGTTCGTAAACGAATCAGTGCCTCAACCAACGCATAAATCCTTTCGGAGAATTCCCCTTGCAAAGAACGCATTGCTGCACGTGCAGCTTGCTCGGATGACGCATCGATTAAATCAGCAATGGCTTCTGCTTGAACTAAATCAATTTTATTATTTAAAAAAGCACGTTCAGTAAATTCACCTGGTTTTGCTAATCTGGCGCCTAACGTTAAAATTCGGCGAATAAGGCTATCAATCACTACAGGCCCACCATGCGCATGCAATTCCAATACATCTTCACCTGTAAAAGAGTGTGGTGTTGGGAAAAAAAGAGCAATACCTTGATCGATAGCTCTAGCTGAGGAGTCAAGAAAAGCAGTGTAAATAGCATAGCGCGCATACACTGGCTTTTCTAGGATAGCTTTAGCAATTTTTTTAACTAATTTACCCGAGATACGAACTATGGCCACTCCGCCACGCCCAGGTGGCGTGGCAAGAGCAACAATACTATCTAACTGGCTATTTTGCATTATCGCGTTTTTTCTTCTTCTCAGGTTTTCCTAAGTCACGCATGATAAACCATTGTTGTAAAAACGAGAGCGTGTTATTCACAAACCAGTACAACATTAATCCTGCAGGAAAATTCAGAAATAAGGCAGTAAATACGATAGGCATTAACATCATTATTTTTGCTTGCGTAGGATCCGGTGGCGGTGGATTCAGACGCTGTTGCAAAAACATGGATAAGCCCATTAATATAGGCAATACATAAAATGGATCTTTTACTGATAAGTCATGAATCCAGAAAATAAAAGGGGCTTGCCGTAATTGCACACTTTCAATCAACACCCAATACAATCCAATGAAAACAGGAATTTGTACCAAAATAGGTAAACAACCACTCATGGGATTTACTTTTTCTTTCTTATAAAGCTCCAGAGTTGCCTGAGTAAATTTTTGTTTATCGTCACCAAAACGTTCTTTGAGCAATGTAATTCGAGGTTGTAATTTTTTCATGCCACTCATCGAACGATAACTTTTAGCTGACAAATGATAAAACATCAGCTTAATGATGACAGTCACTAGGACAATAGACCAACCCCAGTTGCCCACAATGTTATAGATATGCTGCATCATCCAAAAGATAATGCCGGAGATAAACCAGAACCAACCATAATCAATTGTTAGCTTTAAGCTAGGTGCTACCTTATCCAATTCATCAGCAATAGCAGGTCCAGCATAAAATTTTGCATGCGTAGTTACTGTTTCTCCTGCTTGTGCACTGATCTTAGGGCTTATCATGCCAATTGTGTATAACCCATCGTTTGTTATGCGAGAAAAGTACTGTAAAGGCATGGTATTATCAGGCACCCAAGCACTCACAAAGTAGTGCTGAATCATAGCAGCCCAACCACTTGTGATGGTTTGATCCAGATTTTTTGTTTGCATTTCACTAAAAGGAATCTTTTGGAAGCGTTTGTCAGGACTTGATATGGCAGCACCAAAATAAGTCGCTGTGGTACTTAAACGACTTTGATGTGCATTTTCTCCAGAGTCTTTACGTAATAATTGTAGATAAAGATTACCATCCCAGACTTGTTTAGATTGATTTTCAATTTGATATTCGACGCCAACATCATATTGACCACGTTTAAAAATAAATGTTTTAGTAATTTTCACGCCTTGTGCATTTTGCCAATGTAATTTTACTATAGCTTCTTGCTGATTAGATGCTAACAAATAATCTTGTTGCTCTGCCGTATAAATAGCTTGACCCTTAGCCGTATCAGGTCCTTCTGTATTAAGTAAACCGCTTTGTGCTAAATAGCGACTATCAGGTAAATTATTTAGCAATAAAAATGGTTGAGTTGAATGTAATTCAGCAGGATATTTGAGTAACTTTATTTGTGTAATGTTGCCACCTACTGCATCGATATCAGCTTGTAATATATCAGTTGTTACATGAATAATATGTTGGCTAGCAGTTGTTATTGCAGGTGCAGTAGTTGAATTAACAACTGTTTTATTTGGATTGGCAGGCTCGATGACTTCTGGAATATAGTTAGTTGAACTATTTGCAATAGTAGTCGATGTAGTAGCAGTTACTGTATGTTCTTTTTCCCAAGCTTGATAAAAGAGTAATAAGATAGCAACAATCACACCATATAAAGCAATACGAAGAGAATCGAGCATTTTAGTGAACATGAGGTATTTTTTCCGGTACAAGGTCAACGCCACCTTGACACCAAGGATGGCAACGTAAAATTCGTTTTAGAGCTAAATAACATCCGCGTATAACACCATGTAATTTTATGGCATCTGCAGCATAATGAGAGCAGGAAGGATAAAAACGACAACAATAGCCTAGTAACGGACTTATCAAATATTGGTAAGCCTTTAGACTGAAATTCAAGAGTGTGCTAATAATTTTTCCCACAATTGGTCTATGCCTTCGCGTAATTTTTGTTTGCTTAATTTATCACATTGTTGTCGAGCAATGATAATAATATCCAATCCTTTTAGCTTTTCCTGATTCTGCCTAAAACTTTCTCGTAATATGCGTTTTATGCGGTTTCTAATGACTGCGCTGTTGACAGCACGTTTTCCTATGACTAATCCTAGCCTGGCATGTGATTTCTGGTTTGGCTTGAAGAGGATTAGCAAGCAGCGTTGACTGACTTTATTTGATTTATCAAATAAGGACTTATATTCTGCTTTGTTGACTAGTCTATGGCTGCGAGGAAAACTCAAATTGTTTTTTTCAGTGAATTTTTTATACAGTTAGTTGTTTCCGGCCTTTAGCACGACGTCTGCTTAATACAGCACGGCCATTTTTAGTTGCCATACGCGCTCTAAAACCGTGTGTTCTTTTGCGTTTAATTGTACTGGGTTGATACGTTCTTTTCATGGGATTCCTACCATTAACTAATCTTTAAAATCAGGGGGCTTATGATAGGTAGCATTTGGGTTATTGTCAAATTGTTTGCGTTACATAATTCTATTGAGTTGGTTACTAATAATATTAAATCTTTTATATATATTCCTTATTTTGTAGCTTTTATTTATATAGAAGGGATTTTCTGTGGAAAACTTGTTAATTCTTAATTTATTCATTAGGTTATTAGTGTATTAGTCTGTGGAAAAATGTCTAGTCTGTTGTGTTGTAAACGGTACTCATGTGGATAAAAAATGGCTGTGGTTGCTTTCTTGTAGTTATGCATAGACAATGCTGAGCTTTGTCAGAGGTTCTTAACAGTTTGTTAGGGTAGCACTATGGATCTTACTGAATGGTTAACCTGGATTAAATCGTTACACAGCAAAGAAATTGATCTTAGCTTGGAGCGTACTGCTCAGGTTGCTGAAAAGTTGGGTTTGTTGAGGCCGGTTTGCCCTGTTGTCACTGTTGCTGGCACAAACGGTAAAGGTTCTTGTGTGGCAGGGATAGAGGCTATTACTCTGACGGCGGGTTATAAAGTCGGTGCATTTACTACACCTTTTTTGTTGCGTTATAACGAACAAGTACGATTGCAAGGAGAACCTGTTGCTGATCCTATATTGTGTGAGGCATTTGAAGAGATAGCAGAAGCGTGTGGCCAGGTCACATTGACACCATTTGAGTTTGGCACGTTGGCAGCACTTGTTATTTTTAAAAAAGCTAAATTGGATTTGTGGATCTTGGAAGTAGGCATGGGTGGTCGATGGGATGCGGTCAATGTCATATCTGCAGATATAGCTCTTATTACAAGTATTGCAATTGATCATGTGGATTGGTTGGGCAATACGCGTGACGCTATTGGCTATCAAAAAGCGGGGATTTTTCGTCGTAATAAGCCTGCTATCTATGGCGATTTTCAACCACCACAATCTGTGTTGGATTATGCAGATACTCTGGAAACACCCTTATTCCTTCAGGGACAGCAATTTAGCTTTGTTGAGAAAGAAACAACTTGGAATTGGTGGAGTGAACAGACAAAATTAGATAATTTGCCATTGTCATCATTAACGTTACAGAATATGTCAACAGTGTTAATGGCGATTGAATTATTGCAGAAAAAACTGCCTGTACCACATAGCGCAATTGAACTTGCTTTAACAAAAGTCATGCTACCTGGCCGTATTCAAGTGATTCCAGGTGATATAACACGTATTTTGGATGTGTCACATAATCCAGCTGCTGTGGAACTTTTGGCACGGTATTTACGTAAAAATCCTTGTACCGGTAAAACATATGCGGTTTTTTCGATGTTAGGCGACAAGGATATTGTAGAAGCTATCCGTTCTATTCAAGATGCGATTGATTATTGGTATGTTGCACCACTAGCAATAGAAAGGGCTGCCTCTAGTGCAGTTATGGCTTATGCATTTCGCAAGTTAAAATTAAAAAATGTTGCTTTTTATCAATCTATTGTAGAAGCATCAAGAGCAGCAGAACAACAAGCAGCACTTGATGCTGGGAGTTCTAGCCTGAGAATAGGAAATCGAGTGATAGTGTTTGGGTCTTTTCATACGGTTTCTGAGGTGATTCAGTGATATTGAATTCATACTTAAGCCTCTACTCTTGTGGTAGAGGCTATGCCAATGCCTTTGAAACGCGAAGACTTTGTGTATTTGCTTCTACGTTATGTACGCGTAAATAATCTACTGTCTGTTGTGCTAAATGCAAAGAAATAACCATCGTTTCAAAATCACGTTTTGCAGCAGGTTGCGCAGTAAATTGTGTTAAGAATGATTTACGTGAATGCCCGACTAACAAACGAATTCCAAGCGTATGAAATAAACTTATATTTTTTATAATCTCTAAGGATTGCTCTGCTGTCTTGCCATAACCTATACCTGGATCAAAGATCAAGCGTGCTGGTACAATGCCAGCTTTTCCTAATTCACTAAGACGTTGTTCCACCCATTGATAAACCAGAACAGTTGGGTCTTGATTTAAAGGTAAGTAATGATTTTTATTCACAGGTACGCCCAAGTGATGCATGAAGACAATATCACATTGACTCCTACTTACCGCTTGACGCATGGCAGGATCATCTAGACCACTTACGTCATTGATCCAGTCAACACCAAGTGCCAATGCTTTTTCAGCCACACTAGCGTGGCGCGTATCGATGCTGATTTTGGGTTGGATAAGCCAGGTTGCTTTTTCGGCTAGAGTTTTAGTCAAGAGAGGAGCTAAGCGTTGCCACTCTTCAGCAGGATCTAAGGGCATTGCATTTGGCCCTGTTGCTTCAGCGCCAAAATCAAGAACGTCTGCACCAGCAGTGACTAAGTTTTGTATTTGCTGCCAGGCACTTAATTCATTATCCACTATCCCATCGCCCGAAAATGAGTCTGGCGTAAGATTTACAATCCCGACCAGTTGTGGGGTATCGATGCGTTGCTGAATTTGTTTAGTGTGTAGTGGTGCTGCATCTGTAAATCGCGAACCCCACTGTGTGGCGAGTTCACTTGCTGTTTTACCTTGCATTGGGCCAGGCAAAGGGTAACGCCAAAAAGGTGCTACATCAGCCAATGGCCATAGCGCAAAAGGTCTTTCATGCAAATGTTCATGTGGGATATGCAGTGTATTGTCATAGATAACCAAGTCATCCCATGCTAGTAAGTCAATATCAATAATACGTGGTCCCCAATGTTCTTTTTTAGTATTCGCTAACTGTTTTTCAATTTGTTTAGTTTGTTGCAATAATTCCAAAGGAGTCAATTGTGTCTCACAGCGTAGAGCTAAATTAAGATGGGGTCTGTCCCAGGCGGCGGGTGCATTTTCTGGTAAGAGTGCATCAGAAATATAAACAGGTGATACTTGTAGTACATAAAAACGCGGGATTTTTTTAATTAAATGCAGTGCTTGGCGCAAGTTAGCTAAGCGATCACCAAGATTAGTGCCCAAACCGAGAATGACCAATCATTTGTCTCCATAACAAAAGCTGGCACCCGCAAGCGTCAGCGCTGTAGATAATAAGGGTTTCTTTGTTACTTTAACTGTTACTGCAACTGGCTGTGGACAAGAGTTTTTGACTAATTGATAAATTTCATGTGTTAAGTGTTCAAGTAAACAAAACGATTTTGGAACAATCTCAGCCACAATTTTTTGAGTCAAGTTATCATAGCAATACGTATCTTTAAGCTGATCTGTGATACAAGCTCTAAGCGGCGCCTGAAAATCGATATCAATATCGACCAAGACACGTTGCGTTTGCGAACGCTCAGCGGCACCTACACCTAAAAATAAATGCAGTTCAAGTTGATGTAATGAGATACGCGTATCATTTTTCATATTAATTTAGAGCGCTTGTTAGTCAACAGTGTTCATGAATAAAAAAAGAGTAATAGTATCTATTTGGTACTTGCTTAGCAACAGCCCTTCCCTCGTGGGAGAGGCTGTTGCTAAATAAGTCCGCGAGCAGCGCGCTATGTTTTCTGTATAACGATTAGATCCTCAATAATTGCATAAAATAGTACAGATATGGTACTGTATCAATCCTTACGACTCAGGCTAATAGGCAAAGATGTTACGGATAAGTAAATTAACTGATTATGCGATCATTATTCTAAGCCGTTTGGTGCTTGATTCACAGCGTATAGCTAGCGCAACCTGGATAGCGCAAGAAGTGCATCTTGCCCTTCCAACAGTGAGTAAGATATTGAAAATATTAGCAGAAGCAGAGCTAGTGACTTCATTTCGCGGTCAGGGGGGCGGCTATCAATTAGCAAGAAGCGCTACAGAAATTACGGTAGCAGATGTGGTCTCTGCTATTGAGGGAAAATTGGCAATGACAGAATGTTGTGCCCCGGCAAATGGTTGTGCCCTCGACTCACTCTGTGCCATCAAGGAAAACTGGCGTGTGATCAATAAAATGATTTTTTCAGTATTAGCAGGGCTGACTTTGCATGATATGATCCGCCCTCTCGCAAGGAATGCCGTTACATTACGTGGAGTCCCAGTGACAGTAAAAGGCATTGAACATGACTAACCAATATTTAAAGCAAATAGTGAATAAAAATTATCAATACGGTTTTATCACCGCGATTGAATCAGACACATTTGCACCAGGCCTATCGGAGGCTGTTATTCGCAACATTTCTAAACTTAAAAGCGAACCTGATTTTATGCTGCAATGGCGCTTGCGGGCTTACCAACATTGGTTGACTCTGTCTCCACCACAGTGGGCGCATATAAAATTTCCTCCGATTGATTATCAAAACATTATTTATTATTCGGCGCCAAAAATTAAAAAAGAGGGACCTAAAAATTTAGAAGAAGTTGATCCTAAATTATTAGAGACATATAAAAAATTAGGGATTCCATTACATGAACAGAGTCGCCTGGCCGGTGTGGCGGTAGATGCTGTATTTGATAGCGTGTCCGTAGCGACGACATTTAAGGCAAAATTGGCAGAAGCCGGCGTTATTTTTTGTTCTTTTTCTGAAGCGGTGCAAGAACATCCAGCATTAGTGGAGAAATATTTAGGCACGGTTGTCCCTTATCGCGATAACTTTTTTGCGACCTTGAATTCAGCAGTATTTAGCGATGGTTCTTTTGTTTATATACCTAAAGGTGTGCGTTGCCCTATGGAATTGTCAACGTACTTTCGGATTAATGCTGCCAATACAGGTCAATTTGAACGAACCTTGATTATTGCTGATGCAGATAGCCATGTGAGTTATCTGGAGGGTTGTACTGCTCCGATGCGTGATGAAAATCAATTGCATGCGGCTGTGGTTGAGTTAGTGGCGTTAGATAATGCAGAAATTAAATACTCTACCGTACAAAATTGGTATCCCGGCGATGAAGAAGGTCGTGGTGGTATTTATAATTTTGTCACCAAGCGAGGAGCTTGCCGTGGCAAACATGCAAAAATTTCCTGGACGCAGATTGAGACAGGGTCGGCCATTACCTGGAAATATCCTAGCGTGATTTTGCAAGGGGACCATTCTGTTGGCGAATTTTATTCGGTGGCATTGACAAACCATCATCAACAAGCAGATACAGGCACGAAGATGATTCATATAGGTAAAAATACACGCAGCACTATTATTTCTAAGGGAATTTCTGCAGGGTTTGGCCAAAATACCTATCGCGGGCTGGTGCGAGTATTACCACAAGCCCAGCATGCCCGCAATTATACACAGTGTGAATCATTATTGTTGGGCAGCACCTGTGGGGCACACACCTTTCCTTATATTGAAGTCAAAAATGCGACTGCGCAAATCGAACATGAAGCGTACACCTCAAAAATTGGTGCCGATCAATTGTTTTATTGCCGTCAGCGTGGATTAAGTACGGAAGATGCTGTTTCCATGATTGTGAATGGTTTTTGTAAGCGTGTATTTAATGAATTACCCATGGAATTTGCTGTTGAAGCGCAAAAATTATTAGAGGTGAGCTTAGAGGGGAGTGTGGGCTAATGCTAATTATCAACAATTTACATGCATCTATCCATGATGAGAAACAAAAAACGAAGCAGATATTACGCGGCATTCATTTGCAAGTAAAGCCAGGCGAAGTTCATGCCATTATGGGGCCGAATGGTTCAGGCAAAAGCACACTGGCGAACATATTAGCGGGTCGTGAAGATTATCAAATTACTCAGGGTGAAATGTGGCTGGAGGGTACAAATTTAAAGGACTTGGCGCCTGAAGCACGAGCAGCCGCGGGGTTGTTTTTGGCTTTTCAATACCCGGTAGAAATTCCAGGTGTAAATAATATGTATTTTCTAAAAGCGGCCGTGAATAGTGTGCGCAAGCATCATCAATTGCCACCTTTAGATGCGATGGATTTTCTAACTTTAATAAAAAGTAAAATGAAAGAAGTGGGAATGGATGAAAAATTTTTAAGCCGTGCAGTGAATGAAGGTTTTTCTGGTGGTGAAAAGAAACGTAATGAAATATTACAGATGTTGATGCTGGAACCAAAACTGGCGATTTTAGATGAAACAGATTCTGGACTAGATATTGATGCATTGCAGATGGTAGCGAAAGGGGTGAATAGTCTGCGTAATCCTCAGCGTAGCATCGTCTTGGTGACGCATTATCAACGATTATTAAGTTATATTGTGCCAGATGTAGTGCATGTGATGGTTAAAGGCCAGATCATTCGCTCAGGTGGCAAAGAACTTGCTCTGACATTAGAAGAAAAGGGGTATGGTTGGCTAGAGAACGTGGAGTAGATATGAGTGCGGTATTAACAATGGCTACATGGCTTGAAAGCGCTTCTGCTGCTGCGCCTGCTTTTTTGCAACAACCATGGCTACAAGCATTTCGCATACAGCAATTAGAGAAATTCCTTGCGCGTGGCTTGCCAACCAGGCAAGAAGAATGGTGGAAATATACTAATGTTGCCTCTCTGGGAAAAACGGATTTTTCTGCTCCTGTCATTCCTACGAAAGCAGGAACTTACACTGACAAATGGACAAGTTCAACTATTCTTCTTGTATTTGAAAACGGCTATTTTTCTCAGAAAATGTCAAATACTCATTTGCTACCGCCTGAAGTTATCTTATCTCCTCTCAGTTCGGCAATACAAACACATGAGAACTTAATAAAGCCTTATTTACTCCAACAGTTAGATGGGCAGCGCCATCCCTTCACATACTTAAACTCTGCTTTAATGATTGAAGGGACATTTTTGCAAATCCCAAAAAATTGCATTATCCCCTACCCTATTCATTTATTATTTTTAAACACGGGACAGAATAAATTTATTTCCTGCCCACGCAACATTATCGTTGCTCATGCAGGTGCTCAAGTAAAAATTATTGAAGAACATACAGCAAATCAGGCGGAAGATTATTTCACTAATGTAGTGACTGAGCTACATGCTTACCCAAATGCACGCATAGATTACTATAAATTGCAAAGCGAACACGTTACTGCAACTCATATCGCTAACATTCGAGTGCAACAAAAACAAGATAGCTGCGTCAGTACGTTTTTTGTAGATGACGGCAGTTGTTTAGCGCGGGAAGATTTAACCGTTGATTTACATGAATCGGGTGCGGCGTGTCATATGAATGGACTCTATCTCCTAAAGCATGATGAGCAACAAATTGATAACCACATTTATGTAGACCATGCTGCTACGCATTGCACTAGCTCTATGTTGTATAAGGGAATTTTAAATAATAAATCGCGAGCGGTATTTAATGGCAAAGTCTATGTACACCCAAGAGCACAACAAACGAATGCCCAGCAAGCTAATCATAATTTACTTTTGTCGTCTGATGCAGAGGTGAATACGAAGCCTGAATTAGAAATTTATGCAGATGATGTGAAGTGTGCGCATGGCGCCACAGTAGGGCAATTGGATGTGGATGCGTTATTCTACTTGCGTGCCAGAGGTATTGAAAAAGAAGCAGCATTAAAGTTATTAGCGCAAGCATTTACGGCAGAAGTAATGCAAAAAATAACGGATCCTGCCATTAGAGACTATATTCAGCAGCGAGTGAGCAACTATGCAGATTTATAAAAAAGATTTTCCCATTTTCGCGCAGACTATTCATGGTAAGCCATTGGTTTATCTGGACAATAGTTCGAGTAGCCAAAAGCCAGAGTGTGTCATTGCAGCGATTGCTCATTATTATCGTCACGATCACGCTAATGTGCATCGCGGCATTTATGAGTTAAGCGAGCGTGCCACTCACTTATATGAGAAAACCCGCAAGAAAGTACAATGGTGTATCAATGCAGCACATGCGCATGAAATTATTTTTACGCGTGGGACAACAGAAAGCATTAATTTGGTTGCGCAAAGTTATGGACGTGCTCATTTTAAAGCTAATGATGAGATCATTCTTAGCGCTATGGAGCATCATTCTAATATTGTGCCGTGGCAAATGCTGCAAGAGCAGTTTGGCATAAAATTAAAAATCATTCCTGTTTCAGACACAGGCGAGCTTGATTTGATCGCGTATGAAAAATTATTTTCATCACGTACTAAAATGGTTGCTATTGCGCATGCATCGAACGTATTGGGCACAATCAATCCTTTGCAAAATATAACTGCGATAGCACATGCAGAAAAAGTACCTGTATTAGTGGATGGTGCGCAAGCATTTCCACATATGCCTGTGGATATGCAAGTATTGGATTGCGATTTTTATACCTTTTCTGCACATAAAGCTTATGGCCCCACAGGAGTAGGCGTATTGTATGGTAAAACAGCTCTGCTTGAGAAAATGTCGCCTTATCAAGGTGGTGGCTCGATGATTGAGCGAGTGTCGTTTGAAAAAACGACTTATAGTAAATTACCTTACAAGTTTGAAGCAGGTACCCCCAATATTGCTGGCGTTGTTGGCTTTTATCCAGCATTAAACTATTTAGAAAATATTGGAATGAAAGCAATCATGCAGCATGAACAAGAATTGCTGGCTTATGCAACGCCGAAATTAGCCGCTATTCCAGGACTCAGAATATTAGGTACAGCCAGAGATAAATTGGGTGTGCTTTCTTTTGTGCTAGAGGATATTCATCCACATGATATTGGAACGATACTGGATCATGAAGGAATTGCAATTCGCGCAGGCCATCATTGTGCTATGCCCTTGATGGATAGGTACCAGGTTCCTGCCTGTGTGCGAGCATCATTTGGTATCTATAATTCACGTGAAGACGTGGATGCGTTAATTGCTGGCATGGAAAAAGTCCAGGAGGTATTTAAATAATGTCCGAATTACGTGAGCTATATCAGGAAGTAATTATTGATCATGGCAGGCATCCAAGAAATTTTGGCATGTTACCGCATGCTAATTGTCATCAGGAAGGATTTAATCCGTTGTGCGGGGATAAAATTATTTTGCATGTTTATGAAAATAATAATGTGGTTGAAGATTTAAAGTTTGAAGGCAGTGGTTGTGCGATTTCAATGGCTTCGGCATCATTAATGACGGAGTGTTTGAAAGGGAAATCAAGAGATGAAATTGAAGAAGCATTTAACGTATTTCATGATTGGGTGACACAGGAGATAGTGGCAGATGTACTCAAGGAGAAATTAGGCAAGTTAGCGGTGTTGGGCGGGGTGCGGGAATTTCCTGCGCGAGTGAAGTGTGCGACGCTTGCTTGGCATACGCTGAGAGCAGCATTAGTTGGTGATAGAGAGTTTGTTAGTACAGAATAACTTAGTACTAGCTTCCCCCAGAAGGGGAGAGGCTACTGCTAAGCATAGATAAATTAAATTTATAGGTTGTATATGAAACAAATTATTATATTAACTGATGCAGCAGTCCAGCATATTAAAAGTATGTTGAAAAAAACGAGCAATAGTGTTGGGTTTCGTTTATCTATTAAAAAAACAGGTTGTTCAGGGTATGCTTATGTTCCAACAATTGTCGAGCATGTTACGCCAAATGATCTGCATTTTACTGCACAAGAGGGCTTGCCTATCTATATTGATCCTGCCTGTGAAAACTTTATCAAAGGCGTAGTGATCGATTACGTTGCTGACAATAATGTAGGTTTAAAACAAAAACGCTTAGTATTTATTAACCCCAATGAAAAAAATCGTTGCGGTTGCGGTGAAAGTTTTACAATAGAGTAATCAATAATGCTTAAACAAGATACCATAGAAGTGTTGCGTGAGTGCGATGCCTTGCTGATTCCATCCGGCATTAAAGTCACTATTCAAAAAGGCTCGCTGGTGATGATTACCCAAGCGCTAGGGAACTCCTACACAGTCTATGTCAATGGTAACCTTGCGCGCGTGGCCGGTAAGGATGGTGATGCGCTTGGCATGGTGATTTTAAATGAAGAAGATGTCAATAAGTTAGAGGGTACGCTGGAAGATAAAGTATGGTCTGTTTTGAAAAGCTGTTTTGATCCAGAAATACCGGTGAATGTAGTTGATTTAGGTTTAGTTTATGAATGTCATATCCTGCCACAGGAAAATGGCAATGCGGTTGCTATAAAAATGACACTGACGGCAGCGGGCTGTGGCATGGGCCCCGTGTTGGTGGCTGATATTGAACAGAAGGTGCGTGATATTCATGGCGTGAGCGAGGTCAAAGTCGAATTAGTTTTTGATCCGCCGTGGAATCGGAACATGATGAGTGATGTAGCGAAGCTGCAGTTGGGGATGCTTTAAGTGCTGCTTAGAATTTCCCTCTCCCGCAATAAAGATTAGCGTTCTTAGCATTGTTTATGGGCGGGAGAGGGAAATGCTAAGTAGAAATAATTTTAAAGAGAGGAAGACTATGAAAATACACGAAAAAATCAAACACCAAATTGAGTCCAGCCCGATTATCCTTTATATGAAAGGCACGGCGCAATTTCCACAATGCGGCTTTTCAGCACATGCTGTCAGTTTGTTACAAGCGTGTGGTGTAAAGAATTTTACGACGGTGAATGTGCTTGAAGATCCTGAAATTCGTCAAGGCATAAAAGAATTTTCCAACTGGCCGACCATTCCGCAATTGTATGTCAAAGGCGAATTCATCGGTGGTAGCGATATTATGACAGAAATGCATGCCAGTGGTGAATTACAAGCTTTAGTCCAATTTGCTAATGTGCTTGGTTGAAATTTTCTTCCACCAGGATAGTCGCGGCAGATAGAGTAATAAAAAAATCAAAATAGATGTGATAATGCTGACTGCATACATTCCACATGCCACAGCAAGTCCAACACCTGCTGTGGCCCATAAAGTTGCAGCGGTGGTTAATCCGTTGATATATTTGTCCTGCCGGAAAATAACGCCGCCCCCCAAAAAGCCTACCCCCGTTGCGACTTGCGCAGCGACACGAGAGGGATCAGCGCCCACAATACTTAATGAAACCACACCAAAAGCACAAGCACCCAAACAAATGGCACCATAAGTACGTATGCCTGCCGAAACACCATGACGCTCTCTTTCCCAGCCAATTAAAGCACCAAGCAAAAAAGCGATAAAGATTCTAAGGATAATTTCTAAATCAGTACTGAGATCTGGATTATTCATGATGATCATTGTGAGGGCTACTCCCTGAATCTATATGCTATATCCGTCAATTTTTAAGTATATATTAGATGCTTTAATTTTTACAGCAAAGCAATCATATTCAAATCAGCATTTTTCCAATTACTGAGATTAAAATGTATATTTCAATGTCTCTATTTCTGAAGAGATGCACAAAAGTCACAGCATTGACTTACAACAGCGCTCAGTGAAATACTATCCGCATAAAATAATGCCAGAGGATAAGATATGAATCATAAGTTAAGCCTATTGAGCTACTTTTTCTTACTTATTACAGCGAATGTTTATGGTACTTCTAACATTCAAACTACTATCACTTTTGCAAACATGCAAAACCGTGCAGTACAACAAACCATGGAACCGAAATTAGATAATTTTAGTGCAGCAACTAGCTACGACTATTATCTATTTAAGCAACCTTCTTCCACTATTGCGCCCCAAGGATCCACTCAAACCACTATAAGTTATAACTGGTATTACAATTGGTACGGTATGACTCAATTTGCTTATAATTATCCGGGTGGTTCTGCAGAATACGGTTGTTTTGTGACCGAGTTGCGTCTTAGCGGAAAGTGGTATAGTTATCACATCGGGATTAGCTCATATCGCCCAGATCCCGCCTTCCCTAATGATTATCTTGTTTGTCATATAGAAAAAATAACAAATGATAGCTTTAAAGTAAAACTTTTGTCAGCACAACAAGAAAAAAATCTCCCTACGAATGATATAGAACGTGTTAATATCGTTGATGAAAGTAATCAACTGGCAGAGACAAGTTATTATTCCATTAATTTACCTATTAAGTTAAATCCTGTCTTAAATCTTGTTCCAGATAATCCAAAACCACAGAAAGTACAAGACCAACCTATTATCGCTACCTCACCAAAGGACGCTAATGAAATTATAGTCATTAATCATGCTGGCGTTCCTTTGACTGCAGGTCTGCAATTGCTTGATAAATTCAGTCAACTGAATGATCAATACTATATAGACCAACCTAAAGATATTGTGGCAGCTACCAGTGACAGCCCGCAATCTGTGACAATTAAAGTAAATAGACCTGATTTCGGTTATTTTGGGTTTCAGCGCTTTAATTATCATATCAAAGATCAGTTTGACCAAAGCGGTTGTTATATCTTTAAAATAAGGGGCAAGGGTGGCAATGCACTCATTGCATCCTATTTAGTCAATACACAAAATAACATTGAAAAACCCTTGTACTGTGTAGTCACGAAACAGGATACAGTAGAAATTTATGATGACATGAATGCTAACAAAGTATTTGAAATGTGCAAGAATCAAAAAATATGCGTTTCATCATACTCAAATTTTAAGAGGAAAACTTTATTTTACCAAGATACTGATAAAGTATGCAGTAATGATTACCAAAAAATTCCTCTTGTTCCAGAGTATTTCTTGAACGCAGAAGATTGTGTATCTGGAAATGAGTATTGGGTCTTGTAGGATATAAAAAAAAGTTGCTTTAATGAGAGCGCTATAGGCGTTATTTAAGGAAAATGATTGTATTTATTCATCCAGCAATAGCAGCTAGTGGTGATTTAATATACGTAGGTAATTGTGAATCTGTTGCAGAAAATGAAGATGAGTGTGGTTTAGAGTGACTAGAGAAAAAGAACCTTGGACAGTATGAGGATAATACAGCGTTCCAAAAATGTTTGCCTGCGTAATAACTAGCAACTGTTGTGCATACTACTGTACCAGCAATAAGTATTACAGGCAGAGGAGTAAAAGCAGATAGTGCTAATAAAGTCATCCCTACACAACTAAAAAATTTAGCGATGAAATCGTATTGTATTTGCTTGTAATTATTATCCTCTTTTTTTGTTTTATTTAAGCGTACTCCCAAATCTATTAAATCGTGCCACATTGCAATAGCAAAAGAAATGCCTGCTAATGCTATAGCGCCGGTGGCACAGCTCACAAGAGTGATTGCCATTAACTGCATCCATTAAGAATATTGCAGGTGCCCCAGAATGTTTCCGAAGCGGTTATCTCCTTCAATGACATTGAGAAAATATCTTCTTGTGCTTTGAGTAGGCGTTTCATTCCCTGAACAATACTGCATATTCCATCAATAAAATTCCATACTGTTGCAATAGACATGAGTAAAGAAAAAGTAGCAGGTGTTGCTGCTGCGCCAGTAAATTGTTGCGGATTAAGATAATCCTCTATTGCTACGCAAAAGAGATAAGCTATTTCTGGAATGCTTGAGAGAGTTCTCTCGTCAATAGCTTCAAAAATACATCTCGTGCTGGACATTTTCGACTTTTATTTCCTAATTTAGTTATTTTGTAGTGTTTCTTTAATGGAAGGTGCATCTCTTTTTTAATTTTAGCACGAGCAAAATTTTATCATTACTGCATAAAAAGTAAATTATTTTATCGCAATGCAAATCAAGGTATTATCTCTCAGTTTAACCCAATGTTAATAGACTTTATCTTCTACTAAAATTAATTTTCTCATTACTTCGCACACCTTCTGCATGACATGAATATTATGAATACAAGCCAAATTAAAATAAATCATCGCTTGTTGTTTGAAAAGGTAGTGTAAATAAGCACGCGTAAAATTTTTGCAAGTGAAACACTCACAGTCTTCCATCACCGGCTTCTCATCTCTAGCGAATATCGCTTTTTTGATAAGGATTTTGTTCTGGCCCTGATTTTCATCCCCAACAAAAGCTAGCCAATTGTCTTTCTTTACAATCTTGCCACAATACAAAGTACCATGCCGTGCATTCCGAGTTGGTCCTACACAATCAAAAATATCAATACCCTGCGCGACGACATCGATTAAGTCTTGCGGATTTAAACCGACTCCCATAGTATAGCGAGCCTTGTTCTCGGGTAACATAGGCCGAATCCAGTCAATGACTTCAACGGTTTTCTGCATATCAAACCCAATGACCTCCCCGCCAATTGCAATGCCATCCACATTAGCATCGAGAATAAATCGCGTACTTTGTTCGCGTAAATCTAAAAAACTACCTCCTTGAATAATGCCAAATAAGGCTTGTCTAAATCCATAAGCTGAATGGGGATTTTTTTCATGCACAGCAATAGATTCATATAACCAGCGATGCGTTCTTTCCAGCGCTGCCAGCGCAGCTTCTTTCCCTCCGGCTTCCGGCGTGCATTCATCAAAAGCCATGATGATATCTGCGCCAATTATTTTTTGCGCATTGATAGAAGTTTCAGGCGTTAAATGTATCACCTGACCCGTATTCGGGTGTTTAAAATGACCGCCAACGTCATCAATCTTACATAAGTTGCCATTCTTTGATAGGCTAAATATTTGAAACCCGCCACTGTCTGTCAGCATGGGTTTATCCCAGCTCATGAAACGGTGCATGCCGCCAACATCTTGAATAAGCTGCATGCCAGGTGCGCAGAGCATATGGTAAGTGTTCCCGCCTAAAATAATTTGACTACCTGTTTTTACCAAGTCAGTCGGTGTCATCGTATTAACAAAAGCACGTGTGGCGACTGGCATAAAAGCAGGTGTTTGAATTTCTCCATGCGGCGTGGTTATTTTAGTCACTCTTGCCGCAAGAGAGGGATGTTTCTTAATCAGTTCAGTTTTAAATGTATTATGCATTTTCATTGCCAAATAGGTATTATGGAGGAAGTATACCTATTTAACCATCAAGGATGATACATGAGTAAACGTATTCCAATATTGCTTGGGCTCCTGCTGCTTGCCTTGGCGCTATGGCTACGCATCACTACACTTGATTCTGTTCATCATTTGATAGATCGGTTTGAAACGCTTGTCTATGATATTCAATTACGTGCTCAATTGCTCACTCCTGGGCGTGCTCCACTGAAAACATCAGTAGCAATTGTTGATATTAATGACCGCAGTCTTAAACAAGAAGGTCGTTGGCCTTGGCCACGCGCCAAGCTAGCGACCTTAGTTGATCATATTCGAGCACAAGGTGCTGTGGTTGTGGCGCTTGATATGATTTTTCCACGGCCGGAAGATAATATTGCAGACACTGTTTTTAAACAGTTGGTGCAGCAGAAATTAATGACACCCCAGATCGAACCCTTGTTTAGAAAAATAGCACCTTATTTTGATAATGATGCCAAATTTGCAGCTAGCCTGGCTCAGGGTGATTCTGTTATTGGGGTTAATTTTCTACTAGAACCCGGTGTAGAAGGCGTTATTCCCCCACCACTGTTGACACTGGTTACGCCGCAAGAAAAAGATTTAGATTTTTACCTGATGCCAGGTGTTATAGCGGCCAACCCACAACTTGCCAATGCCACTAAGAATGTAGGATTTATTGATATCTTCCCTGATGAAGATGGGATTATTCGTCGTGTCCCCTTGCTAGTGAATCATAATGATGGCCTTTATCCATCGCTTGCTTTAGAAGCTGTCCGGGTCTTTTTTTTAAAAAACATAGAATTAGAAACAGCAAATTATGGCGACAGTATTCGCTTAGAAGGAATAAAATTAGGTCAAGAAATCATTCCAACAGATGATCGCTGTCAAGTCATTATCCCTTTTCGTGGACGCGGTTATACTTTTCCTTTCTATTCTGCAACGGATGTATTAAATAATAAAATACCGCTCGGTGCTTTCGCTGGAAAAATTGTTTTTGTTGGCTCAACAGCAGTCGGGTTAGGTGATTTAAAAGCCACAGCCATTCAGGCTGTTTTTCCAGGAGTTGAAGTCAATGCGACTGTAGCAGATGGTCTTTTAAAAAATAATTTTCCCTACAAGCCGGTGTGGGCGCTGGGATTAGAAACATTTTTAATTTTTATAATAGGTATGGTGCTGCTCATTCTATTTCCTTATCTCGGCCCCAAAACATTGACTCTTCTTATCTTTATCGTTCCCACGTTACTTATTATGGGGAATAGCTGGTTAAATGAAAAAACGGGCATTGTCCTGTCTGTTTTGCTTCCGCTGGCGCTATCTGTGTTGTTAGGGATGATGAATCTTGTCTATGGTTATTTATTTGAAACGAGGCGTCGTGAACGCTTAAAGGAAATGTTTGGGCAATATGTTCCTGCAAAACACATTGATGAAATGCTGAAGTCTGCAGCGAGCTATGGGTTGCATGGTGAAGACCGTCAAATGACAGTTTTATTTGCAGACATTCGTCATTTTACTACTCTATCGGAAGGCCTGTCCGCCTCACAATTAAAAGATATGTTAAGTGATTTTTTCACGCCTATGACGGAAATTATTTTTAAGCATCATGGCACCATCGATAAATATGTAGGTGACTTAATTATGGCGTTTTGGGGTGCGCCATTAAAAGATAAAAAACATGCGGAACATGCGTTGAGCGCGGCGTTGGAGATGCAGCAAGAAGTGATACGATTAAAACCTATTTTAGCCGAAAAAAAGTGGCCAGAAATTAATATAGGCATTGGTATTAATACTGGCATGATGAGTGTGGGTGACATGGGTTCAAAGTTTCGTCTTAATTATACGGTGCTAGGTGATGCAGTGAATCTTGCTTCTCGGGTTGAGTCGCTTTCAAAGTATTATGGAGTGAATATACTGACAACCGAGTTCACTCAAGAAAACCAGAAAAAATTTGTGTTCCGTTTATTAGATCGAGTGCGGGTGAAAGGTAAAAAAGAAAGTATAGCGCTCTATCACGTGGTATGTAGACAATCTGAATTGACAGAAACAGTGCGTAAAGAAATTGAATTGAGTGATGCTGCATTGAATTTGTATTTTCAACAACAATGGGCAGAAGCGCATGATGCATTTGAAGCATTAAGCAAAACCTACCCTGCTGTGATGTTATATTCTTTGTATCTCGAACGACTCGCTGCGTTTGCACAAACTCCACCGCCTAGTGATTGGGATGGAGTTTACACTCATATGAAGAAATAATCGCTTTTAGTTAATGCAAAAACTTCCTACCAGGCCACTCCCACTTGGCTTAGGAAACGCTGTTGCAGTCAACGGTGGTTCAGCGTTAAATACAGCAGGTTGTTGTGACACGACTGTTGGCGCTACGTTAGTTCCATTGACTTCAGCATATATCTGGTTTACACAACGTGAGTTTATCTGATTGACGTCACATTTAGTGAGCTGTAAGGTTCCTTTTTCGTTTGAAATAGAGATAATCCCCTTATCCAGTTTTGCAGCCAGGGTTCCTTTAAGACGATTAAAATAGACAGAATAAATTGTCCCACTGACTCCAATCGTTGCTACAGGTGTAACCGCTTTATACCCGCCAGGATTATTTTTAGAGATGGCTCCAGTAATAGTACGAAAACCTCCTTTAGCGACATTAGCAACAAAAGCATCACTGTTTGGTGTCGTGCCTTTTCCATATCTATAATGGTCAATTTGCACAATAGAATCTTCTCTTAATGCCAGTACACTGTTATCTGTAAACACCACTTCTCCCGTACTGGCAGGTTCAGTCATTAGCTTATCATGCTCATAAACTGCCGATCGTCGTACTAATACTCGAGTCTCAGCGTTAGGTAATTCTGCTTTTAATGTACCCTTAACCCAAACGACTTGGCCAATGATTGCTGGGAGGGTCGGCTCTAGGGCGTAGCTGAGTGAAGCGCTGGCAGTAAGCAGGAGAGTGAAAAAAATAAATATGAGATATTTTAAAAATGACAATGATTCCATGAGAGCGCGCTCCTATTATTCTCAGATTGCTTAAGTATAGAGGATTTTTAAGAATAATTCTTTTTATTTTATAATCATCAGAACGCATAATAGGCCACTTTTTTGTGACGAGTAGGGTTAGTAATGATCAGTAATGATTAGTAATAACGTTTAGGGGCCATAGATAATAAAGCATTATCTATTACAAATATTCATTTACTAACCCTCATAACAATGCTAAAACTGACCCCCGACTAAACCCAAACAACTTGGTTGAAGTAGATACCCTTATGCAGCTGATACCCGCCCAATTGATACTAGAGACCGGCGAGGTCTTTTATGGCCAGGCTCCTGCGAGCCAGACAGGCAGCTATTTTGGAGAAGTGGTGTTCAATACCGGCATGGTCGGGTATGTTGAATCATTAACAGATCCTTCTTATGCAGGTCAAATTCTTACCTTTACTTATCCGTTGATTGGCAATTATGGTGTTTCCGCAGCGTCTACATGGGAATCCACCCGCAGTCATGTGAGCGGTGTAGTGATGTCAGAATTAGCGCCTTCTTACTCTAGTTACAGTGCAGAACAATCCCTGGCTGACTGGTTACAGCAACAGAAAATTCCTTGCATCATGGGAATCGATACACGTGCTTTGGCAAAGCGCTTAAGAACGCAAGGGGTGATCCCTGGTGCCATTACCCCTTTAAATCACAAACCTGCTAAATTTGAAAATTTTGCTAGTACCGATTGGGTCAAAAAAGTTTCAGTGAAAGAACCCATCACCTATGGGTCAGGCGAAAAATTAGTGATCGCTATCGATTGTGGCATGAAAGAAAATATTATCCGTTGCTTATTACAATATCCTATACGCGTAAAACGCGTACCCTATAACTACGATTTTACCAATGAAGAGTTTGATGCCGTATTTATTTCCAATGGTCCCGGTGATCCTGTGCATTGCCAAGAAACTATCCGCATTTTGAAAAAAGCCATGGCCAAAAATAAACCAACTTTTGGTATTTGCCTGGGTACGCAATTAATGGCTTTAGCCGTAGGCGCCACAACGTATAAATTGTCATTTGGTCACCGCTCACATAACCAACCCTGTATGGATTTACAAACAGAGCGTTGTTACCTCACTTCACAAAATCACAGTTATGCTGTCGATGAAACAACTTTACCTAATGACTGGCGCGTGAGCTTTCGCAACTTGAATGATCAGAGCGTAGAAGGTATCGAGCACAAAGAGTTACCGTTTTTTGCTGTGCAATTTCATCCTGAAGCGGCTCCAGGTCCTATGGATTCGACGTGGCTGTTTCAAAAGTTTTATGATTTGATTAATACCTGAGGCGGGTTATGCAATTTAAAGGCAAAAAAATTCTTATCTTGGGCTCAGGTGGCTTACGAATTGGGCAAGCAGGAGAGTTTGATTATTCCGGCTCACAAGCTATCAAAGCAGTGAAAGAAGCAGGTATTAAAACTGTTTTAGTGAATCCTAATATTGCAACAGTACAAACAGATGATCTCATGGCAGATGAAGTGTATCTGCAACCTTTAAATCCTGATATTGTGACTCGCATTATTGAAAAAGAAAAACCAGATGGGATTTTACTTGGTTTTGGTGGGCAAACAGCATTGAACCTTGGTCTGACCTTGGAACAGGATGGTATATTTGCCAAGCATCATGTCACCGTGTTAGGTACCAGTACTGCTTCTATTCGTCAAACGGAAGACCGCGAATTATTTAAACAAGCATTAGAGCGTATAGGTATTAAATCGCCACAGAGTGTCTGTGTTACTACAGTGGATGACGCATTGCAGGCAGCAGAGAAAATTGGCTACCCCGTTATGATGCGAGCCGGTTTTTCACTGGGCGGACTCGGTTCTGGTAAGGTGGGATCCGCTAAAGAATTAGCCAAGCGTGCCAAGGAATCGTTGGCGATTGTGCCGCAAATTTTAATTGAAGAGTATCTCTTAGGCTGGAAAGAATACGAATATGAAATTGTACGTGACCGTGCGGGTAGTGCCTTAACCATTTGTAACATGGAAAATTTAGATCCCATGGGTGTGCATACGGGTGAAAGTATTGTAGTAGCACCAGCGCAAACTCTCAATAATCGCGAACATCAGCACTTGCGCAATATGGCATTGCAAGTCGCACATCTATTTAAGATTGTAGGTGAATGCAATATTCAATTTGCGATCAATCCCGCGACCGGTGATTATCGTGCTATTGAAGTGAATGCACGTCTTTCGCGTTCAAGCGCATTGGCTTCGAAAGCCACAGGGTATCCACTCGCTTTTGTTGCTGCTAAATTAGCGTTAGGCTCTCTGCTCCACGAAATCAAAAATAGTGTAACTCAAAAAACCTGCGCGTTTTTCGAGCCTGCACTCGATTATATTGTCGTCAAAATTCCCCGCTGGGATACCCATAAATTGAAAGCGGCTGATCGTAGTATTGGTAGCGAAATGAAAAGTGTTGGCGAAGTGATGAGTATTGGTCGCTCTTTCCCTGAAGCATTACAAAAAGCGGTTGGCATGTTAAATATTGGCGCATCCTGTTTGAGTGATTATCCGCAAGAGATTGAAGATCAGCGTTATGAAATAGAAAACCCAACGGATAGACGCTTGTTTGCGCTTTATCAATTTTTTATGCAAGGTGGTACTGTAGACGAAGCGCACCGTTTAAGCAAAATTGATCCCTGGTTTTTATATCTTATTTGGCAAATTAGTCAGGTTGAAAGACAGATAACAAAAGAAACCCTAACACCCGCTCTTTTACGTACAGCCAAACAAACAGGTTTTTCAGATAAAGCGCTGGGATTGCTCACGCAACAATCGGAAAAAATCATTCGTGAACACCGTCTTGCTGCTCAAATTGTGCCGTATGTAAAACAAATTGATACGCTAGCCGGTGAATGTGCTGCGCAAACAAATTATCTTTACATGACTTATCATGCGATGGAGCATGATATCCCTGCCTCTCATGAGCGTCCGCAACTGGTATTAGGTTCTGGGCCTTATGCCATTGGTTCTTCTGTCGAGTTTGACTGGTGTGCGGTAAACACGCTACGTACTTTACGTAAATTAAATAAAAAAGCGATTTTGATTAACTCCAATCCAGAAACGGTATCAACAGACTATGATGAATCGGATCGTCTTTACTTCGAGCAACTTTCTTTCGAGCGTGTGCAAGATATCGCTGATTTTGAAAATCCCTATGGAATTATAGTGTCAGTCGGCGGACAAATAGCAAATAATCTGGCTATTCCTTTGGCGCAAGCAGGTTATCACTTATTAGGCACATCAGCAGAAGCCATTGATAAAGCGGAAAATCGCGAAAAATTTTCTGACTTGCTGAACCAATTAGGTATTGATCAACCGGAGTGGGTCAGAGTGACCAGCCTTTCGAATGCAAAAGAATTTGCGCGTCACGTCGGTTTTCCAGTGTTAATCCGTCCTTCCTATATTTTGTCAGGCTCTGCTATGAATGTAGCCCATGATGAAGATTCATTGGAACAGTATTTGCAGCAAGCTGCAGCGGTGTCATTAGAACATCCTGTCGTGATGTCGAAATTTATTTTGGATGGCAAGGAACTAGAAGTGGATGGTGTGGCTGATCAGGGTCGTATTGTGATTGAAGCGATTACCGAACATATTGAAAATGCCGGTGTGCATTCAGGTGATGCGACCTTAGTTATTCCACCGCAACGTTTGTACTTGGAAACCATACGCCGTACCAAAAAAATTACGAGTCAGATTGCGCAAGCATTACATATTACTGGACCATTTAATATTCAATTCATTGCCAAAAATAATAATATTCAAGTCATTGAATGTAATTTACGTGCTTCTCGTTCTTTTCCTTTTGTATCGAAAGCCACAAATCATAATTTCATTTCTATAGCAACAGAAGTGATGTTGAATGAGTATAAGCTGGCACGTTATGAAACACTGGAATTAGATTATGTCGGTGTTAAAGCGCCGCAGTTTTCTTATAATCGCTTGAAAGGGGCAGATCCGGTGGCGCATGTGGAAATGGCTTCGACAGGTGAAGTCGCTTGTCTGGGCGAAAATCTTTATGATGCTTATTGGCGGGCCTGGCTATCCACGGAGCAAACCATTGCAGGTAAACGTATTTTGGTTTCCATTGCGGATGCGCATAAACATAAAGTATTACCTTATTTGCGAGAATTAGAAGAAAAAGGCTGGGAAATTTATAGCACAGGTGGCACGCATTCTTATCTTTCGCAGAATGGTGTGGGATCGTATTTTGTTTATAAAGCCAGCGAAAAAGTAGAACCCAATATTCGTACGGTTATTGCTAATCACAAGGTCGATTTGATTATCAATATTCCTACGAACCGAGGGTCGGAGGCAAAGACGGATGGATTTGTTATTCGCAGGACGGCGATTGATCATCATATTCCGCTGATTACTAATATTCAGAGTGCGCAAATTATTTTGCCGTGTTTGATTGAGCTGAAGGAAAAAGAACTGGCGGTGTATTCGTGGCGGGAGATTGTTGGATTAGCCTAAAAAAAGGAGGCAGATATGGATAGTAAGAGTAGTAGAGCAAGCCGATTTTGGGTTGCGCCCGATAGTAATGTAGCTAAAGTATCAAAATTAATTGAAAATTATGCATCAAAATACGATGATCAAGAGATCAAAGAGAATGAAAAAAAAGAGTTATTACATTCCATAAAGGAAGAATTTAAGAAATTAAGTAAAGATGAACAATCTGTAGTGAGGGGAGAAATCGCAGCAATATTAAATGGGTTTTCATGTCGTGCAGAGAGATGGTCGAGAAATGGGGGTCAAGCTGTTTTGTTTGGTGCCGCGGCTCCTGTGGTAGATGCTTATGTTTTTGGAAATTCACTCACTATAGGTCGGGCTATAGGAGATGTTTTTTTAGGCGGTTGTTTTGGTACGTTTTTTAATAACTGGCGTGTCAATCTTGAAGCCAGCTCTGATCCTCAAACGCTTAAGAAGCTAAGGCCCTATCTTCACTTACGAGAAGAACTTAATTTTCCAAAGATGGGCGTTGAGCATTTCCTCCAAGACAGGCCTGCAGGAGATCAAAGCAGTGGAATAAGACAGCGTCGTGGACGCTCTTAAACTGGTTGGAACTACTTAGGTAATAGCCTCTCCCCTTGTGGGGGAAGCAAGTGCTGAATAGATACGTAGTTTTTTTAAATAAGGCTAAAGGCCACTCTGCTTTAGCAAAGCATCTACAGTAGGTTCATGCCCGCGAAATGCTACGTAAAGTTCCATTGGGTCATATACTCCGCCCTGTTCTAGTATATTCTTTAAAAATGCTCTACCGCTTGCTGCATCAAAAATCCCTTTTTCTGTAAAGGGTGCATAAGCATCACAAGACAATACTTCAGCCCATTTGTAGCTATAGTAACCTGCGGCATAGCCGCCCGCAAAAATATGCGAAAAACTGTGTTGAAAACGGTTGAAAGTCGGGAGATTAATAACAGAGGCTTCTTGGCGTACTTGATCCAGTATGACTTGTACTTGTGGTCCTTTATCTGGGTTGTATTCCAAGTGGAGGCGAAAATCAAATAAAGCAAATTCAAGCTGGCGCAACATATGCATCCCCGGCTGAAAATTTTTCGCGGACACTAATTTATTGTAAAGCACATCCGGTAAAGGTTCGCCAGTATCTTTATGCGCTGAAATTAAAGCAAGCGCTTCTTTTTCCCAACACCAATGCTCAAAGAATTGGCTGGGAAACTCGACCGCATCCCAAGGTACGCCATTGATTCCTGCGACAGGAGCATAATTCACTTGTGTTAATAAATGATGAAGGCAGTGCCCGAACTCATGAAATAAAGTTTGCACATCTTCATGTGCCAACAAAGCGGCATTGTCATGCAGTGGGCGTGTGAAGTTACATGTTAAGAAAGCGATAGGCAAATGTAAGCTGCCGTCAGGTAAGCGGCGACGAGCTTGGCATTCATCCATCCAGGCGCCATCCCGTTTGTGTGGGCGCGCATAAAGATCAGTATAAAAATAGCCGCGCAGGGTAGCATTTTCATCATAAACTTCAAAAAATTGCACATGTGGATGCCACGTGTCTACGCCATGTCGTTCTACGATTTTGATCCCATAGAGTTTATTAACAATAGTGAACATGCCTTCCAGTACTTTGTGGATGGGAAAATAGGGGCGTAAATCGTCTTCTGCCAGCGCCAGTTTTGTTTGGCGTAACTTTTCTGAATAATAGGGTAAATCCCACGCTTCCAGACGTTCAATCCCATCAGCTGCTTTGGCAAAGTCAGTCAGCTCCTGTATTTCATTATGCGCGGCAGTTTTTGATTTGACGACCAGGTCATAAAGAAATTGCAACACACGTTCAGGTGTATGTGCCATTTTGGTAGCCAGTGAATACTCAGCATAATTTTTAAAACCGACCAGATTAGCTATTTCATGCCGCGTTTTTAAAATATCTTCCATGAGGGTCGTATTGTCCCAACGTCCTGCATGAGGCCCCTGATCTGAGGCACGTGTGACATACGCTTCATAGAGTAACCAGCGAAATTCACGGTGTGCCAGGTTTTTCATGACAGTAGCGTAACAAGAGTAATCTAGTGTAAGTACCCAACCATCCAGTTCACGCTGTTGTGCAGTTTGTGCAGCAATTTTTAAAGCTTGCTCTGGTAAGCCTAGTAAAGCATCGGGATCAGTGACATGCAGTGTCCAAGCATGCGTTGCATCTAAAATATTTTCAGAAAATCGGGTTGATAACTTGCTAGCCTGTTTTTGTAATTCAGCAAAACGTGCTTTTGCAGCGGGTGGTAAGTGTACGCCTGCTAATTTAAAATCACGCAAAGAATTATCGATCACTTTACATTGTGCAGGATTAAAATGAGAATAGTCTGTGCTTTCGACAATAGATTGGATGGCTTTATAGAGGGCTTCATTTTGCATCAGCTCAGTGTGGTATTCAGTTAGTAAAGGTAAGCAAGCATTATAAGCTGTTCGCAATGCTTCGGATTCAGCAACGGCATGCAGATGGGATACGGGTGACCACAGGTGAGAAAGTTGGTCATCCATTTCCTCTAGAGGTGCCATGAAGTTATCCCACGTGTAGGTAGATTGTTCGAGGAGTTTACTTAGATTAGCGCGGTTTTGAGTGATGAGCTGTTTTAATGCGGGTTCGATGGCAGCAGGTTGAATGTCGCTGAAGATAGGGAGTAAAGTTTGACCGATCTGAGCATTCATGCTGCAGCCTTATACTTATAAGTAATAAACACTATTTTACCATTTAGCTGAGCGATGCAAAAGGCAGCGTATGTTTAAAAATTGACACTAGAGTATGACAAAGTTATAATGGGTACTTTGTAGTACACCCTCCCTGGCAAAAGACTATCGCTTGTTTAAGACATTGTCCTTTTTATTAAATGGAATTCTAACATGTGGATATCTACATTTTTTTGTTCAAGAGCGACTGATGCTTCTCTGGAGCCGTTAGAGAATATCGTGCATTCACTACAGGGAAAAACAGAGGTGCGCAAGGTAATAAAACCTGGCAGTAAGAGCTATGTTAAAGACGACGAATTCAATTCATGTGGGGATTACTTAGACAAAGAACTTAATGAGAAAAAATCAGATCACTCAAGTCATGAATCTAAAACTATTTTAGTTCGCAGCGAGCGTAGTTATCCAATTATTTCGCTTAATTCATCAATAAAGGAGAGTGAGTTATCTAAAAAACTCCAAGATCTTTATAAACACTTGTATGATAATAAAAACAATTATTACAGTGGTTATGTTTCTAAAATTGCTGAAAAATCCCATACCATGGTAGTTAAAATAGAAGCTTATCTTAAAGAAAAGAAGAAAACAGGGAAAAAAATAAAGTTGGCAGAAGCAAGAACAGCAATAGATGATTTTCACAGTGCTTTTAAACTGTCTCAAACTAGAAATATGATTTTAGCGGGTCTTGTAATAGCAATTATTGGTGCCCTCCTCATTGTGTTTGCAGGCCATTTTGGTGTTCCGTTGCTGGTAGCAGGATTTAAAACTAAAGCTATTGGCGCAGCGATAAGTGGCAGCGGAGGAGCTGGAATTCTATTCGCAGGATTAAGAAATTTATTTTTTGGAAGTATAGCTAATCTTAAAGAACTTGCTGATGAAAGTCAGGCAGCTGCAGAAAAGTTACTTTCTTCTATAACTCCTATACCTAGTCATGCTAAAGATAAAGCGACTCCCTTTCAGGATAAAGAAAAAGATGGCGAAAGTATGCGAGCATACTCTACAGAAGCAACCGATGTTGAAGATGAAGAAGGATTTTGTGCATGGTTAACCGGGTTATTCAAGTCGTTAAATAACACGCATAATAGCTTTGCACATCGAACACAGCTACCCACTCATAAACAGTGCACTGGAGAGGAGGGTTTTCATTCCCCTGAAAGGCCGCAGAGTTTGTAAACTTATTGCCCTGACTTATTACTATAGTTTTTCAGATAATTATCTTTTTTGTATTATCTTCAGCATTTGCGGGTCTACTATCCAGTAAATTTTAGGTTCTATTAGGCACTACTGCTGTTTTTCTTGCCATTGCTTCATTTGATGGGTCAGTGGTATCTGTATTATTTGGCTTAAAAAAATAATATCCATTTGTATATCTTGAGTAAAATCCTGAGCCTATTATTGGTATTAAGAATAATAAAAATAGAGGAGCTTCTATGGCACATAAGGCTGTCAATAAAGTAGAGCCAATTACCATTGCTGTATCAGTAGAAGCAGATGGTTCTGCTGATTTTTTTGCTAACTGTGCAAGACGAGTTTTAAAATACTCAGTTTCTTTTGTAAATAATATATTAGAGCTTCTGTGAACATCTCTTGGAATGGTTTTTTTTGATAGGTAGAAATTATACAGAAAACTAAGCCATATACTATAAGTATAAGCGCGAAGAAGAAAGATTGGATCATCAAAATTAACTATTCCTGGGAAGGTTTTTTGCAAGAAATTAGAAAGATCTTTTTTTATTGAAGGGCATCCAGAATAAAATAGTTCAGAAAATCCTTCTTTTGTGATGACGTCAAATATTTCTTTAAATTCTTCCTGAGATAAAGGGACTGACTGGTCTTTAGCATCATGTATTTCTAGAATACTATTAAAAATTTCTTGAGGCAGAGGTGAGCCAATAGGGTTAGTTAGTGTAAATGAATGCACTATTTCATCTTCTTTTTTTTTGTCTTTAATCGACTGAAATGTCTTAGAAAGTGCGTTTTTGTTTTTTCTTAAGTAATCGATAAAAAAACCGGGTTTACGAGATATCATATAGTTTTTCCTATTACGGTTATTGAGGGTCGCTGATACTCGATCGACCTGTTGCTTCAGATAGAGAACGAACAGTTACATGCTTTTTAACTAATTTATATTGGCAAAGGATACCTGAAGCCCCTTTTCTTGGCGACATGATCTTATTCATAATGCTATAATTCACGCTTTAAAGGCAAAAAAATCGCGAAATGAAAAAAAATACCCAAAAAGAAAAAACATTACAAGACATCATTATGTCTCTCCAGGCTTTCTGGGCAGCCCAAGGTTGTGTCATTGTGCAACCCTATGATATGGAAGTAGGCGCAGGCACTTTTCATCCCGGTACATTTTTGCGCGCTTTGGGCCCAGAACCGTGGCGTACAGCTTATGTGCAACCTTGTCGTCGTCCAACAGATGGACGCTATGGAGAAAATCCAAATCGCCTGCAATGTTACTACCAATTTCAAGTGATGCTAAAACCTTCGCCATTAAACGTGCAGGAATTGTACCTTGATTCGCTGTGTGCCTTAGGTATTGATCCACAGACAGATGATATTCGTTTTGTGGAAGATAATTGGGAAGCGCCTACCCTAGGTGCATGGGGTTTAGGTTGGGAAGTTTGGTTAAATGGGATGGAAGTGACGCAGTTTACTTATTTTCAGCAAGTAGGCGGTCTGGAATGTAATCCTGTTACCAGTGAAATCACTTACGGCGTAGAGCGTTTAGCGATGGCATTACAAGGTATCGATAATATATATGATCTGGTTTGGGATAAATCAGCTTATGGTACAGTCACCTATGGTGATGTCTTTCATGAAAATGAAAGACAGATGTCCAGATATAATTTTGAAGAAGCCAATGTCGAAGAATTAAAAAAACAGTTTCATACTTATGAACAAGAAAGCTTGCGCTTAATTGAAATCAATCTACCTTTGCCAGCTTATGAAATGGCAATGAAAGCTTCTCATGTTTTTAATATGTTAGATGCAAGGCGTGCTATAGCTGTGACTGAGCGCCAGCACTATATTTTGAAAATCCGGCGTTATACCAAAGCAGTTGCTGAAGGATATGTCAAAGGCCGTGAGGCATTAGGCTTTCCTTTATTAAAGGAACAAAAAAATGGCTGATTTTCTCGTTGAAATTCATACTGAAGAATTGCCGCCTAAATCATTGCAACGCTTAGCGAGCCATTTTTCACAAGAAATTCAGGCAGGTTTGAATAAAGCAGAGCTTACCTTTGCTACAGCGCAATGTTATGCAACACCGCGTCGCCTCGCCGTGTTAGTTAAAAAACTCAGTCCCAAACAACCGGATGCCGAAGTCGAACGCAAAGGCCCTGCTTTAGCAGCAGCGTATGATGCACAAGGGAAGCCAACGCAGGCTTGTGTGGGTTTTGCGCGTTCCTGTGGTGCGTTACCGGAAGAATTGCTAAAGATTAAAAATGCGCAAGGGGAATGGGTTGGTTATAGACAAACAGTGCTGGGAAAAACAGTGCAAGAGTTATTACCTGCCATTGTAACGCAAGCACTGGCTGCTTTGCCCATACCTAAACGTATGCGTTGGGGAAGCAATACAGTTGAGTTTATTCGCCCCGTCCATTCTGTTATTTTGCTCTATGGTAAAGAAGTGATTGAGGCAGAGATTTTAGGTATCTCTGCAGGTAGAAAAACGCGCGGTCATCGTTTTCACAGTAAGGGCTGGGTTAATATTGCCAGGCCAGCCAGCTATTTGAAAAGTCTGGCTAAAAAATTTGTTCTGGCTGATTTTACAGAGCGTAAAGAAAAAATCCGCCGAGAAGTGACCCGTGTGGTAAATGAATTACTCGGGCCAGAAGCGCGAGCAGATATGCAAGAAGAATTGCTGGATGAAGTAACTGGTTTGGTTGAATGGCCTGTTGCTTTGTGTGGTAGCTTTGATGCCAATTTTTTATCTGTACCACGAGAAGCGCTCATTTCTGCAATGCAAAATCACCAACGTTACTTTCCAGTCGTTAATCAACGTAATGAGTTACGGTCGAATTTTGTTACGATTAGTAATATTGAAAGTAAAAATCCAAAACAAGTGATACTCGGGAATGAACGTGTATTACGTGCCCGTTTATCCGATGCGGCTTTCTTTTTCGAAACGGATAAAAAACAAAAACTGGCAGATCGACAAAGTAATTTAAAAAATATTGTTTTTCAAAATAAATTAGGTGCCTTATTTGATAAAGCTGAGCGTATAGCACTACTTGCGGAAAAGATTGCGAATATTATAGGTATTGATGCAGCAGCAGCAAGACGTGTTGGTTTTTTGGCAAAAGTTGATTTGACTACGCAATTAGTGGGTGAGTTTCCTGAGTTGCAGGGCACAGCGGGTCATTATTATGCATTGGCAGATGGTGAGCCTGTAGAAATCGCTGATGCACTCAATGAACAGTATCTGCCACGATTTTCTGGAGATCAATTGCCAAAAACGCCTTTAGGCTGCGCTATTGCTATTGCTGACCGTCTTGATACTTTGATCGGTATATTTGGCATTCAGCAAGCACCAACAGGAGATAAAGATCCTTTTGGTTTGCGACGGGCGGCATTGGGTGTATTGCGTATCATGATTGAAAAGCAACTTAAGCTGGATTTGCAGGAATTACTGCAAGCGGCTAAGCAAGGTTATAATAAGATAACATTAGAAAATTCCGATGTTGTGCAACAAGTGCTGCAATTTATGCTGGAACGATTAAAACCCTGGTATCAGGAACAAGGTATCTCAGCAGATGTTTTTGCGGCTGTTGCCGCATTAGGTATTACCTGTCCCTATGATTTACACTGCCGTATACAAGCCGTGCAAATCTTTAAAAATTTACCTGAAGCGCAAGCGCTGAGTATTGCCAATAAACGCGTTAGCCATATACTGGATAAGTATGTTGAAAACATCGCAGCAAAAACAGTGGATGCCACTTTATTTGAACATGAAGCTGAATATGCGCTAGCTAAAAAATTACAGGAATTACGTGATACAACTGCATTGCTAGTAAAATCAAAGAATTATACCGGCGTGTTGACGCAATTAGCTGCGTTACGTGAACCAGTCGATACTTTTTTTGATAAAGTCATGGTGATGGCAGATGATAAGGCACGCCGAGAAAATCGTCTGTTGTTACTGAAAAATTTGCGTGAATTATTTTTATATGTAGCGGATGTAGCATTATTACAATGACCAAACCACTCATTATTTTGGATCGCGATGGCGTGATTAATTACGATTCGGATTATTATATTAAATCACCCGATGAATGGCTGCCCATTCCTGGAAGTCTGACAGCAATAGCACAACTTAATCGTGCTGGCTATAGGGTAGTGATTGCGACTAATCAATCAGGTGTGGCACGCGGTTTGTATGATTTAGAAACATTATCTCAGATTCATGAAAAATTCATACGTGAGTTAGCGGCTGTAGGCGGTTATATTGAGGAAATATTCTTTTGCCCGCATCATCCTGCTGCGAATTGTGATTGTCGTAAACCGAAATTAGGTATGTTTAAACAGATCCAGGCAAAATATGAGGCCGATCTCAGTGATACATTTTTTATTGGAGATGCGTTTACTGATGTGCAAGTGGCAAGAGCAGTGCCTTGTAAGCCCATTTTAGTGTTATCAGGGAAAGGACAGCAAGCGTTAGATCAGCATCCAGAACTGGCTGCTGTGCCGCATTTTGCGGATTTGGCAGAGGCGGTGAAGTATGTTCTAGCGTAACTATTTACTCCTGCTTAGAACTTCCCTCACCCTAACCCTCTCCCGCAATAAAGATTATTGTTCTTAGTACTATGTATGGGCGGGAGAGAGAAGTTCTAAGCAGCTTAAAGTAACATTAAAATTTTTTCAGGTAGAAATAATGTATGAAAAAAAATTCCATCTTCTATCAGTTGAACTTGCTGCTTCGCTCCAGTATTTTTTCCCTGTTGATGCTAATAGCTACCATCGTGCATAGCTTCATTTGCCTCGCGGCTTTCCCTTTTCCACTCCGTTACCGTTACAAGCTAGTCACCGTCTACACTAGTGCCATCCTCTGGCTGCTTAAAATTATTTGTCATATTGATTACCACGTTGAAGGATTAGAAAATATCCCTAAAAATCGCAGCGGTATTGTGCTAAGCAAACACCAATCCACCTGGGAGACTTTTTTCTTGCAAGGGTTGTTTCATCAAGCGGCTATCATTTTAAAAAGAGAATTACTGTGGGTACCTTTTTTTGGTTGGGGCTTAGCCACTATTGATCCTATTGCTATTAATCGCAGTAATACGAACAGTGCCATGCACCAGATTATTAATAAAGGTAGAAAATGCTTGGCAGCAGGTCGCTGGATTTTGGTTTTTCCAGAAGGGACACGCATGCCACCAGGGCAAGTGGGTAAATATCGTATTGGAGGCGCACGGTTAGCAACGGCTACAGGCTATCCTGTTATTCCAGTAGCACATAATGCCGGACATTTTTGGCCAAAGCGGAGTTTTATAAAAACGCCTGGGACTATTCGTGTCGTGATAGGTCCTTTAATTGAAACGCAAGATCGTGCGGCAGAAGATGTATTAGCGCAGGCCAAAAATTGGATTGAAGGAACGATGACTCATTTGTAAAATTCTTATGAAAAAAGATTACAGTAGAAATTGAGTTAATAAATGGTTTTTTTGATTATTAACTTAACTCTATCATGCTTTATAATTCACCCGCATTCTATTTTCACACAATGATGAGTAAAGTGGATCAAGTAACTTTTTTAAAGTTTCAATATGAGCTGAACCACAATGCACAGAAATTCTTGGGCAAAATCTTCCATGTTTTTCGATATAATTATGTAGGTATTCTTCAATAATATCTACGAAAAAATTATTTCTATAAATAACTACGAAATCCGTTGATCCTTGATTAAAAGAATCCCAAGATTTCTGGGAAGAAGGTGAATACAAAAAGGGGTTAAGCACTTTATTTTTATATTGTTCATAAAGTATCTTTTGTGTTTTTTTTCTTTCTGACGTTATGCAAGGCTCAACAAAAGGTTCTATAGAATGCATAAATTTTATAAGTAATGAAGCTGTATCTCGCAACGTTTGGGTATCTTTATAAATAAATGGGATCAACTCTTCGTTTGTATATTTGGCTTTTTCAGTGCCAGCCGTGAACTGATATGCTTGCAATATTTTATTCTTAATTGTTTTCTCACCCATAGTTAATCTGTATTTTTCAAGTAATTGCCAATCTGCTGGTGATGCATAGAGTATAAGAATAGGACAATAATTTTGCATTTTCTGTCCATCGACTTCATCTAAATTATAAATGCTTGGTAATAAAAAAATTGCGTGATTTAAAATTACGTTATATTTTTGAGTGTCTAAAAAAATGACTTCTCTATTTCTATCTGATTTTTGTAGGCTTTTGGTCTCTGTCGGTCGTGTATCTCCTTCAAGAAATAAAGTCAGATTAAGCACGTCTCTTAGCACAGTATTGATTAAATTTTTTCCTGAGAATGTTCTAATAGAAAAAATATCGCTATGATTCTCGCCTACATATAAAATTTTTCCCTGGTTAAAATTATCTTCTATATCTTCTTTTAATTTTGAATGCTGCTTATAAGGTATGCTCATGCAATTTGTACGTGGATTATATTCTGTACCAACTTTAGAAGCAGATAATATTCCTTGTTCTTGATCAAAATAGGCAGCAACAGTAGTGTTAAAAAAAGTATGTTGTAATGCCTCGTGCGGTAAAGAAGTTTGTTGGAAACAGAAAGTAATATCCTGGGAGCGTCTTCTTGTTAAGTCTGGAAACATACTTAAAAATACAATTAATATTTCTTCTGGAGCTAAGGCAATACCTGCTACAAGAACCCCTAATACCATAAGAAGTTTTAGTTTCAAATAATAAGCATTATCATTCCGCAGCATAGAGAAACCGAATATTTTTTAGTTTAATTATTAAAATTCTTTGCTATTTTACCTGTCGCGTCTCTAAAATTTGAAATAGGCTATCATATCTGTTATGCGGACTCCAGACATACCACCCATCTGCACCCGCATTTTCTGCCGCTTGAATTTGTGCATAGATATAATTCAGTTTCTTTTCGTGTGAAAGTAAATAATGGTAATTGGAAAGCTCAATATAAGGTATCAGCTTAAAAGGCAATTGATCACTATCAAATTGATCTCTAATGGAAGCCAATGAATCATAAACTGTTTTGTAAGGAATCTTCACATGTACATCAAAAGGCACGTAGTGTGATGGATAAACCATCGGGCAAATAACATCGACACTGGACGAAAATAATTTTATGTTTTGTCCAATATATTTTGACTCACCAAAACTGGAAACCCCAAATACATCGACTTGCAATGGTACATTGACTCGGCTTTTAAACCATTGAATGACTTTTAAGATATCTTTTGCATTTTGTGAAGAAGGTGGTTGTTTCGTATTATAACGAATATAGTCCAATTGAATTTGGTTAGCGCCATAAGCCAGTGCATGTTTTACTAATTGATACTTCTTTTGCCAATAACTTTCTGAATGGACTTGCTCAGGCGTGCCTCCGCCAGGGAACATGGTAATTCTGGCGACATAGGCGATATTGTTATTTTTTAACAATTGTATATTAGTTTGATAGCGAGATGATGGTCGGTCAAGATCTACAATAAAAGTGGTAATTCCAACTTTTTTTGCGCGACCTATCAGATAGTTAATATAGGTAGTATTCTCTAGGGTAGATTGAGTGATATAGATCCCTTTGGTCAGAGCAGCGCTTGCATTGCCGCCGTGGAAGAATAGCATCATGGATAAAAAGACTAGAAACGCTAACCGTGCATGAAATTTATACATACCTGGCCGCCTTTATGAGATGTGACAAGAATAGTGTATCTCAAATTACGGACACCGTTTCGTGGTATAATACGCGGGTTCTGCTTGTTTCAAATCTCATTCTTAGCTTCTCTTCCAGGCAATACCTGAGGGTATAAAAACCATGTTTTGGTATATAAATGTTTTCTGAGAGGCGATTTAATAATTGTTAAACAGAGTGCAATAGAGAATAAACACCATATGGCGGGAAATTCATTAATATTATTGGTCAAGAGTGCAGAGATAAAGGGCCCAAGCATAAAAGTGACTAAAATAAGTCTCCAGGATCCATAGAGTATGGGCATGATAAATCCTACTAGCGTATAAGTATAGGAATGCAACCCATTGATACGGTGTCCAATGAGTGGAGAAGATAATAAATCATTGAGTGGTAACTGCCAGGCAATATGCCAATTTCCGCGCATGGAGCAAGCAAAAGGCCCGCAGAAAGGTTCTCTACCGACATGACATAAACTCGTCCAGGAGAAATGGTATAGCTTGAAGGCAAAGAAGATGACTGCGATGCTACAGATACCATAAACATAGCTGGCAATTTTTTGTTTAATATAGACCGGGATGAAATACATGGCAGCCATATTAACAAAGAAGGGTTGGAACATGATGTGAATGTAACCCAGGAGGGTTAATAATTTATTTTCTGGCAGGCTACATTGATTAATATAGATATAAGTAATGGCTTGTAACACTTCCATCAAGGCAAAATAAGTCAGAGGTAACCACAGTTCCCTGCTCTCGCCTTTCTTAGCCAAATAAAATGCAGTACCAAGACCAAATGTGGCAAGTACCCCCGAAGCTTCGCCGCTCCAGCACATAGTGACACTCCTTGTGTTTCCTGTCTTTGTAGCAAAAGCATATTAGCATAATTTTTCATTTGAAGTGGGTTATGTATCTATTCAGCACTTGCTAATAAATGCAGGATCATAAAGTAACTGTTCACGGCCTTCACTACAGTAACCTCTCTCGCCCCTGGTTTTAACAAAAACACTGAACATTACGGCGGGAGAGGTTACTGTAGTGAAGGCTGTGAATGGTTAGCTTATAAGTTACAGCGTTCTTGCTCCAAAAATCGCAGTACCCACTCTAACAATAGTCGCTCCTTCCGCAATCGCTGCTTTCATATCGTTAGACATCCCCATGGATAAAGTATCAAGCTTAAATTTTTTTTCATTTAAGTTATTAAGTAACTCGCTTAATTTAGCAAACTCTGCTTTTTGTGTAGTAAAAGTTTCCTGAGGAGTAGGAATAGTCATCAAGCCACGTAATTTTAAACGCGGTAACGCAGCGCAATGATCCGCTAGCGCTGCTACTTGAAGAATGGTCGCGCCCGGCTTACTTGGCTGCTGGCTTACATTAACTTGTAAGCAAATATTTAAGGGCGGTAAATGATTAGGCCGTTGCTTATTTAGCTGCGTTGCAATGTACATGTCAGTTACACTATGTACCCAATTAAAATGCTGAGCAATTTTTTTAATTTTATTACTTTGAATTAAACCAATAAAATGCCATTCTAATTTTTTTTCAGCGAAGGCAGTTATTTTGGGTAAAGCCTCTTGCAAATGATTTTCACCAAATGCAATTTGACCAGCCAGAATGGCCTGCTCAATCTTTGTAATGGGTTGTCCTTTACTGACAGCTAATAAAAAAACAGAATGAGGCTTTCGCGCAAATAAAACTTCGCAATCTCGAATCTGCTGTTTTATTTCCGCGAGATTTTTTGTGATGTTAATCAACTCTGGGGCCGGCATCACGGATTACATTACTCACATTAAATTTTTTAAAGTTATCGCTGAATTTTTCCATCAATAACTTGGCGCATTCATCATAGGCTTGCTCATTAGGCCATGCTTGTCGTGGGTTGAGTATTTTTTTATCGACTCCCTCTATTTTCTGAGGGATAGCCAAGTTAAAACCAGGCAATGTTTCATATTGCGCATGGCGTAGATCGCCATTCACAATAGCACGTACAATAGCGCGTGTTGTTGGAATGGAAAAACGATTACCGCCTTGTCCATGTGCGCCTCCAGTCCAGCCTGTATTGACTAAATAAACTTGCGCATCCCAATTTTCTAAACGCTTCATTAACAAATCAGCGTACACACGAGCAGCGCGTGGAAAGAATGGAGCGCCAAAACAAGTACTAAAGGTTTGCTTAATACCCACACCCTGCCCTACTTCAGTGCTACCTACCAATGCGGTGTACCCACTTAAGAAATAATAAGCAGCTTGTTCTTTAGTAAGCCGTGCCACAGGGGGCAGCACACCGTATAAATCACAAGTCAAAAACAACACAGCATGTGGTTGATTTGCTTTATTGGTTGCTACACGTAAGGGAATAAACTCCCGTGGATAAGCTGCCCGTGTATTTTGTGTCAAGCTGACGTCACTATAATCAGGTTCTTTGGTTTTTGGATTGAGCACCACATTTTCCATCACAGAGCCATAGCGAATCGCATCCCAGATTACCGGTTCGCGTTCTTGTGACAAATCTATACATTTAGCATAGCAGCCGCCTTCAAAATTAAATACGCCTTCCTGCCCCCAGCCATGTTCATCATCTCCAATCAAATAACGTTCTGGATCAGCAGAAAGAGTGGTTTTACCGGTGCCTGATAAACCAAAAAACAAGGCGGTTTTACCATCTTTACCAACGTTAGCTGCGCAATGCATAGGGAGGATTTCATGTTGTGGTAAGAGAAAGTTCAATACTGAAAACATGGCTTTTTTCATTTCACCAGCATAATACGTGCCACAAATTAAAATACGTCGTTCAGCAAAGTTGAGGATAACTGCTGCATCACTATTAACACCATCTCGTGCGGGATCTGTTTTGAAACCGGGAACGCAAAGCAGCATCCATTGGCCCGGTTGATCAGCAGTAATCTGTTCTTCGGGACGGATAAATAAAATTTGGGTAAAGAGGTTATGCCAGGCCAGTTCCGTTTTCACTTTGACAGTTAAAGCAAATTTTTCTTCAGCACCTACTTTAAGATAGGAAACAAAAGCACACTCTTTTGCTTGTAAATAATCTGAAGCACGTTGCCACAAAGCTGAAAATTTTTCTGAACTGATAGGTTGGTTGATGGCGTTCCAATCAACTGCATTTTCAGTCAAAGTATCTTTAACAATAAATCTATCTTTAGGGGAGCGACCTGTGCGCGCACCCGTCGTCACAGTTAAAGCTTGATTAGCTGCCAGCACACCTTCTTTTCGGGCTAAAGCCATATTGACTAATTCTGAGGTAGACAGGTTAATGTATTTCTTATGAGTCATGATTATCTCATCTGCATTAATCATTGAGGAATCTCCGAGAGGGAGGTTAAAAAGCCGCATTGTACCTAAAAATTCGTGAATACTCCATTTGAATGATACCGCCTTAGGGTGTCGTCTCGCCATGCTTTAAACGAATAGGTGTTCAATTAATTGACTTCGCACTGGGAATGAATCCTCATGCTCGGTCAAGGGGGAGAACCGCTCTCTCTTGGCAAACCTCCAGCTCTTTGTGCCTGCGGCAAGCCACGGAGAATAAAGTATTTAACTCAATTTGTCTCGCGCTGACGGTATAATTAATGCTACGCTACGAAAAAATACAGTTGGTTAGGCCCTCTGCATGACTGAATTAGACCACTTAATTGCGGCAGCATTTGCTAGTGAAGGTAAACAAGAGGATGTGAATAAAGTTTATCTCACTCTGCTGCGCTCGCGATTAGTCGCTCCTGTCAAAAAAGAACCAGCCCAGGATGAAGAAGAGCCTTTTACCCCTTTGTTTGCCAAGATAGAAGAAAAGTACTTCCTTCTTGCATTCGATACAGTGGAGCGCTTAAGTAACTGGGCTGGTGACCATTTAGGTGAGATTAGCTATGTAGAATTACTAGGCCGTGATTTTATTGCAGGCATGAGTGATCAGGTCTACTTTTGTCTTAATCTGGGCACTGATTATTATAAAGAATTTTCACCAGATGAAGTGAAGCGCTTGAAAATGGTAATTGCGCGGATTGATCAGATAAAATCCTAATCGAATATCTTACGCTTTATTTTGCCAATAACTGTAAAAATAATGGGTTCTGTAAGGATGCAAATGCCTACTACTATTTCTTTCTTGCTGCCGACAAACTATCTGCTTTTTCTTATTATACTTATTGAGGGATTTGCTTCTATTGCTATTGAAATTTTGGCAATTCGTCAACTTTTGCCAGTAGCGGGTGGAAGTGTTGTGGTTACTAGTCTTATTATCGGTATTTTTTTACTATTTCTTGCATTAGGATACGCCCGTGGCGGGCAGATTAATGATAACTGCCAACAAAAATTATGGCTAAACTTTTTTATGAGCGCTCTTTGGGTAGGCATAGGGTTATCTTATCTATTTATTGCTTATTTTTTTGCTGTTATTCAAGCTATTTTGACTCCTCACATTATTTTCCCTCTTGTCCTCTATTTAGTTCTTATTATTGCTCCAGCTATTTATTTATTAGGGCAGACATTGCCAATTACTATGAATATAGTTCGGCAAGATAAAACAGCGGGTCTCATTGTGGGCAAAGCACTCGGTTTAAGTACAGCAGGATCATTTTTGGGTGCCATTGTTACAACATTGGTCTTGATGCACTATTTAGGTGTTGCCTGGACTGTCTTTATTGTATTTATATTATTGATAATCCTTACTCTATTATTAAGCCTGTCTATAAAAAAAGTGTGGCCCACGTTTTTTCTGGCGCTAGGAACAATTTTTTTCGTCTATTTTATTAATATTAATATAGAAAGTAGTCAATTTATTTTGACTAACTCACATGCGAATTATCAAATTCTTAATCATCAAAATGCCTCTTTACCTGAAAATGCGAAGATATTAGTTATTAACGATACCTTAAGCTCTTATACCAATCATAAAAATGCTTTTCCTTATATTGAAATGATGGCAAAAATTATTTTTGATGATTTAAAATCTATTCATGCCCAAATATTGGTGTTAGGAGCGGGTGGATTTACATTATCGCAAAATAATACCGGGCAAAATCATTTCACCTATGTTGATATTGATGATCAAATCAAAAAAGTACTTATTCCTGGTTTCATATCAAAAATGAAGGATCAATTAGTCATTGATGATGCTCGTCATTATTTAATTACGCATGATAAAAAATATGACATTATCGTAGTGGATGTCTACAGTGATTATAAAGCGATGCCAGCTTATCTATTAACGCGTGAATTTATGCAGCAAGTTAAGGCACATTTAAACAGCATGAATAGCTATGCTCTGTTTAACGTTATTGCAAATCCTACTTTTAAAGATGTCTATTCCAGACGTATTAATAATACTATTTTAAAGATATTTGGTAGTTGCACAGCAACACCTGTGCGGTATTTTAATGGAATATCTAATATAGTCTATACTTGTAGTAACTCAACTGATGTGACCGACCAAGTTGTCTACACAGATAATTTAAATACTTCAACCACGGATTCATTCAATTGGTAAGGTAAGGATATTTCAGGAAAACAAGCGCTTATTTTAAAAGCGCATCTATCTTCGCTGGAAGGATGTAGTGGAAAGAAAATGACAGGGTGTGATATGCTGAAAATTACTTTGTTTTTGACCCTGCACAATAAGCATTCCATCCTGCTTGACGATATTTTTTTGCTTCAAGCAGTGGATCTTTAGCCTGCAGGATCCCGCGACCCACAATAATGATATCGCTTTCATTTTCCAGCAGCGCTTTCGTGGGTGTCACGTATTGTTGTCCAAGCGTATCTTTTCCTTCCGCTAGCTGTACTCCAGGTGTCATATATAACCACCAGGGATCATTCGATATTTTTCTCTGAGCGATAAAACCCAGGACAAACTCAGGAAATTGTTCGGCCATCCTTACTGTTTTTTGAATGTAATCCGAATTAATTAAATTACCCGCTGAGCTCATTTCTGCAAGTAACAAAAGCCCCCGTTGTTTTGGCAAGCCTACCTCCGCAAGACCTGAGATAACCCCAGGGCCTGATAAACTATGCGCATTCACTATGTCAGCCCAATCAGCAATATGATAGATGCCTTGTTGATACTGGTGTCTGACGGTATTGCCAATATCAGCAAATTTCCGGTCTTCAAAAATAAGAAACTGATGCTTTTTTGCTAGTTTCACTAATTCTTGAGTAAACACCAAAGTGAAATCCGTTAGAATATCCACATGTGTTTTTAGCACACAAATCTCAGGACCGAGTTTGTCGGCTAGCTCAAGTAAAGCCGCGCAGGAAGTCACATCGGCAGATAAAGCTAAATTGGTTTCTTTTTCACTTAGCAAAGAAAATAATTGTTGTGCCATGTGGTTAGTACAAAGTGCAGCGCGTTCAGCATAGGAAAGTCGTTTATACGTTTTCATGTAGGAGGGCATTAACAATAATACGTTCAGGCTCTGGCAATACGTCTAAAGACAGGAGCGTGCTTAAGACTTCTTTTAAGGTGAAAGCAGCATGCAAACTATATTGACGTTGCTGTAAATTTTCTTTTCCACCTTGTTCGCGATTGATGAGTACACCAATATGCTTTACTTTTAACCCGGCAATTTCAATGTCTTCTGCTGTTTCCAGAATGCTACTGCCTGTGGTAATAATGTCTTCAATGATCAAGCATTGTTGGCCTGTTTTGAATGTGCCTTCAATACGTTGTTTGGTGCCATATTCTTTGGGTTCTTTACGGCGCATGACCATAGGGATTTCTTGCTTAAGAGAAATACAGGTGGCAATAGGTAAGGCTGTATAAGGTACACCACAGATGACATCGACGGGGTAGCCATTCACTTGTTGCCAGATAGTCTCGGCCACGGCTCGCAGCACATCCGGAAATGAAATAATCTGCCGCAAGTCGAGATAAATCGTCGATTTTTTTCCACTCTTTAAGGTAAAATCACCGAACTTAATAGCGCCGATCTGGTAGAGTGAAAGAATAAGTGGTTTGTAATTCATAATATCTCTGTCCTTAATCCGGCAATTCCAACATAATACGAAACCAAAAGCAAATGCTGACTCTAAATTTAGTTGAGGTTAGTAACGATGATAAATTCGCTTTACGAGCATGATATTTTATCTATTAAAGACTTGTCGCTTGATCAAATTCAACTCATTTTAAAAACGGCCAAACGTTTAAAGCAAGACCCTGCTTCTCAAGTTATTCAGGGTAAAATAGTGGCGCAATGTTTCTTTGAAGCCTCTACTCGTACACGTTTGTCATTTGAATCAGCCACCTTACGTTTGGGGGGGCAAAATATTGGTTTCTCTAGCGAGGAAGGGCTTTCTATTAAAAAAGGCGAGACTTTACACGATACCATCCGGGTTATTTCTGAGTATGCCGATTTAATTGTCATTCGACATCCACTTGAAGGCGCTGCACGCTTGGCAGCGGAGGTTTCGGCGAAGCCTGTTATCAATGCTGGCGATGGAGCAAATCAACATCCTACGCAGGCGCTGGTTGATTTATTTACAATTCAAGAATGCCAGAAAAATTTAAATGGTTTAAGTATTGCGCTTGTAGGGGATTTAAAATACGGGCGTACAATTCATTCTTTTGCCCAGGCTTGTATGTTATTCGATGTGCGTCTTTACTTTGTGTCGCCAGAAGGCTTGGCTTTGCCAGAACCCATCTGTGATGCTTTAAAAAAACAAGGCGTTCGTTTTTCTTTTCACCGTTCCATGGAAGAAGTGTTGCCTAAAGTAGACATTCTGTATTTGACTCGTATCCAGCAAGAACGTTTTAGTGAAACAGAATATCAATTAGTCAAAAATAATTATATTTTAACTCCCGCTTTATTAAATAATGCCAAGACAAGAGCCAATTTAAAAGTGTTACACCCTTTGCCAAGAATTAATGAAATTGATATGGGTGTAGATAAAACACCGTATTCACATTATTTTGTGCAAGCAGCCAATGGTGTGTACGTGCGCCAGGCTCTATTAGCCTTGTTACTCAATGAGAAGCTACCATGAATAAAACACTTCCTGTTTCTGCGATAAAAAATGGCACTGTGATTGATCATATTCGTCCTGGGCAAGCGCCACGGATTATGCATTTGCTTAATGTCTTACAGAGTAAAAATAAAGTGACAGTGGGCCTTAATTTGCCTAGTAAGCTCATTGGTCTGAAGGACTTATTGAAAATCGAAAATCGCGTGTTAACCAATGATGAGGCGAATGAAGTCGTTATTTTCGCTCCTGAAGCAACGATTAACATTATCAAAGACTTTGAAGTTATCAAAAAAATCACTACCCATTTGCCACAAACCATTACGGGTGTATTTCTTTGCCCTAATCCAGTGTGTATTACCCATCATGAGCCAGTAGAAAGTTTTTTTCATATTGAAGACCAAGGCAAGCAAATTAAATTACTTTGCCACTATTGTGAAAAAGCGTTTGACCGTGATCAAGTAAAGGTCAATATTTAATGATAAAAATTGAAAAAGTCAGAGATATTTATGGTGCATTAATGGATGTGCCAGCCATTCCTAGCAAGCAAGATATCACAATTAATGATAGTCGTTTGACATTATTACCTGCCTTGATTGATCCGCATGTCCATTTTCGTACACCGGGCCATGAGTATAAAGAAGATTGGTGTACTGCTGCGCAAGCCGCTATTCGTGGTGGCTACACCACGGTATTTGATATGCCTAACACCTTGCCTCCGACGATTACACAAATGTATTTACACGAAAAAAGAGCACTAATCGATGCTCAGCTACAGGAAGTGGGTATTCCTTTGCGTTACCAACTTTTTTTTGGTGCAGATAAAAAGCATCTGGATGAAATCATTAAAGTCAAAGAGGAAATCATTGGCATTAAAGTGTTTATGGGATGCAGTACAGGTAATTTAGTGATTGATGATGATGAAAGTTTGGAAAAGGTCTTTCGCATTGCAGCAGAAAATAATTTATTAGTTGCTGTTCATGCAGAAGATGAGCATTTGCTACAACAACGTAAAGCAGAATTTCAAAACAGAAAAGATTATGCTGTGCATTCAGAAATCCGTAATGTGCAAGTCGCTTGCCGAGCAGTTAAAAAAGCGATTGCTTTGACGGAACGTTACCGGACCAAGCTTTATATTTTACATGTTTCAAGCCAAGAAGAAATTAGGTTAATAGAGCGTGCAAAGCAGGCAGGCTTGCCGGTGTATGCGGAAACAACACCGCATCATTTATTTCTCGATAGTGCTGCGTATTCTGCGTTGAAGGGTAAAGCTGTTGTGAACCCACCTCTACGCTTGGCAGCCGATTGCGCTGCACTGTTTGCCGCTATTCACGCAGGTATTATTGACACGATTGGTTCTGATCATGCGCCGCATACACCTGCAGAAAAAGAAAAACCTTATGGTGAATGTCCTTCTGGGATGCCGGGCATTGAAACGACATTGTCATTATTATTAAACGCGCATAATGAGAACTTGTTAAGCCTTGAAGAAATTGTTTCCTTGACTTCTAAGCGCGCACGGGAAATTTTTAATTTACCAAAAAACAATGATATCGTGTTAGTGGATCTGAGAAAAGAAACAGAAATAGTAGAAAAGAATTTAAAGACAAAATGTGGTTGGTCACCGTATGCGGGTCGAGTCCTGCATGGTTGTCCGATTTATACTATTCTGGATGGTTATTGTTACAATTATTCAGCATCTGCTTAGCATAGCCTCTCCCACAAGGGGAGAGGCTATGCTAAGCAAGTGATGGATATTTTTTATGATATTGTGCAGCCCCTTATATTTTCTGGTTCTATAATGCTTTCATTATCAGTAACTGTTCTTCTAGGGGAAGGAATTGGAGATGGGTAATTTACTTCTACTTTAGAATTTTTTGTAATGGAGTGTGTTGGGGAGGTTCTAGTTAAGCGAGGGCTCATCATACTCGCTGTGCTTGATCGTGCAGATCCGCTTCTACTCTCTTCCTGTACTTTATCCAAACCAGGCAATTTTCGATAAATCAAGAAACAAGGTAGATTTCCGCCCGCTCTCAATAAATTGAGAGCTACCACTAATGCACTCCCAATGACTGCAATAATTTTAAATATATTCTCAGTGATTGTTGGTAGACAATGAGATTCCGCTAGTGACTTACAGGGTAGAAATACCAATAAACTGACAAGTAGCAGGGAGTAAAATATTGATTCATAATAATGTTCTTTATAGTACTCATTGACTTCATCACTCGCGTTTTTTCGGTATGTTTCTTCTGCTTTTTTTGCTGGGACTGTTTCATCAAAGTAAATATTGATACCGGTACCTGCTAATCCTGCTATCCAGGCAATCGACGATAAGAAAGGGAAAAAGCAGTGTGAAAGAATAAATGCGGTGATCGCAATTCCAAAAAGGATGGAGCTAATCATGTCAGCGGTGTTTTGTTTTTTATGACTTCCATATCTTTCTTCTATAAACTCTACATCATATTTTTTTCTTCCGCAAAGGCGAATTATTCTATCCAATCCCTTGCAGAGGTAAATAAATGGATCTGTTCCTGCGGTAATAATATCAACTATATTTTTGAATAGAACGATGCTGGCTAAAAAAGGGAGTAGTGTAATGACAATATGCAAGACAATGCCAATATTCGCTGCGTTAGCTAAGAATTTTAACCATCGCACTGCAGCCTGCCATTTTTTATCTTTTTCTTGTGTCACTAGAGCATCCCCTCATTTTTTTGTTGTATTTGTAGACGCATATTATCAGCTTTTATGGCGACAGGTTATCACAGCAAAGTGTGTAAGGATAATACAGCCATAGCTGAATATTTTTTACGCGTCTTTCCTCAAGTTAGATTTATTTTAAGCTAACACATCTTGCGATAGCACAGATGCATTATCATAGGCCACCAAAGCAAGATGAAATTTAGTATATAATAAAGTTGTATTCAAGGAGTTTTCCTCATGTTCGATGCTGACCGTCCTATTCAGAAAAGCGAACAAGACCGACTGGGCAGGACTGTGTTTGCTAAATCTCTCGCACGTTGCATTCTCGATCATAAAAATACAGAAAGTTTAGTCATTGGATTAAATGGGAGTTGGGGTTCGGGCAAGACATCTGTTATCAATTTGACGCTCGAAGAATTACATTTTGCCTCTAGTAATATGTTTGATGATGAAAGACCCATTATCTTGAATTTTAGCCCATGGAGTTATTCAGGTCAGGATCAATTAGTGTATAGTTTCTTTCGTCGGCTTTCCTCTGAAATGCGGCACGCAGACTATTTTGAAAATTCGAATAAAATTATTCATTTGTTAGAATTATATGTTTCATTTTTTACGCATAAACCTGTGCCCAAAGTATTACGTCCAAAGCACGTTTGGCTGACGCGTTGGTTAAGACCACAGCGTACAGCGGAGGAAACATATGGTTGGGAGTCAGGGCGTGATCTGACGATGATTAAAGCAGAGTTAAACGAGCTGCTTAAAAAACAAAAACATAAAATTATTATTTTTATCGATAATATTCCGCGGTTGGTCGATAGTGAAATCAATCAAATTTTTCAGATAGTCAAATCAATGGGTGATTATGCTAACACTGTGTATGTGTTAGCGCTTGATCAAGCCCATGTCATTGGTGCGATGAATAGGTTACACGGTACAGGTGGTACTGAATATTTAGAAAAACTTATCCAATTGCCTTTTCAAATTCCAGATATTTCCAAGCAAGATTTAGAAATGATTCTACTCGATCGCTTGAAGACATTACTTGTGGTGGTGCCAGAAGATAGCTGGGATAGTGATTATTGGGCTGATATTTATTATTCCATGATTAAATATTTTTTTGAAAATTGCCGTGACATTACCCGCTATGTCAACACGTTAAGTTTCGGATTTTCCTGGGTAAAGGATTTAGTTAACCCGGTTGATTTTTTTGCAATCACGGCAATCGAAGTGTTTGAGCCTGCAGTTTATTATGGCATACGTGATAACAAAGATTTATTTACTGATTTAGCAGAGAGTGTTTATGATTTTGACACAGAAAAATTAGCCGAGGATAAATTGCGCTGTGATGAAATTCTAAATCGTGCTGAAAATTTGCCACGTGATTTGTTGCAGCAATTATTAATTCGTTTATTCCCGCGCTTGCGTAGTATTTATGAGCCTAAGATGACATTTTATCATTCTGAAGCATTAGCACGAAAAAATAAACGTATATGTACGCTTGATGTTTTTGATATTTATTTCCGGCTGTCTATTCCTAGTGGCTCTATCTCTGATGCGGAAATGAATGCTATTCTTGCTTTGGCATCAGATGAAGGAGGGTTTGCACTAGCATTAGTGCGCCTTAATAAAGATGAGCGTATCCCCCAGTTTCTTGATTTACTGGATAGTTTGACAGCTTATAAAATTACTACAAAAAATGTACCCAATGTTATCAGCGCATTAATGGATAGCGCGGACCTATTCCCTGAAGGTGATAGCAGTATTCTCAGCTGTAATACAGCGATGCGTATTCATCGCGTATTTCATCAATTAATGCAGCGTTTTGCTAGCAATAAAGAACGCTTCACTATTTTTAGTGAAGCGATAAAAAAAGTCAATAATAGTATATATATTATTGTGCATGAAATTAAGGAACAACATAAAGAGCATTTAGAAAGCGAAGATACTTATGTTCCATTAGAACAGCGTCATTTTTCTCCTGAGCAATTAAATGTATTACAAAAATTAGCTGTCACTAAAATTTTATCTTGGGTTGAAGTCGGGCGGCTAGCAGAGCATCCTAAATTCTTGGCTTTGCTGCAAGCATGGAAAGCGTGGGGCGATGAAGAAGAATGCAAACAGTATGTGGCGACTATCACGCAAGATGACCGTGGCTTATTAGCCTTCTTATGTGCCGCATTAAAAAAACCTATAGAGCAGACTATTACCAAGTTAGAACCTAATCCAGCTTGGAGAGAATATTTAAAAAATATTGATGATTTTATTCCGCGTGATGCTTTAGTTCCTCATGCAAAGCAGATGTTCGAAGCTGTTTCTTTTGATAAACTCCGCGAAAAAGAGCAAGTTGCGTTATTAATTTTTCTTGATCTGGTTAAACCCAATACGATAAAAGTGATTCCAAAAACGACAGTTTAAAGTAAACTTTTTAACTGCCAAATTTAGATTTAATATCCTTATCTTATTTTTATAAAGTGAGTGACGACTAAACTGATAATGGTTGATAAAATAATGTAACTGCAAATGAGGGAATAGTGATGTCCAACATGAGCTAAATAAGTTGCGACCATGGGTGCGGTCCCGCCAAATAAAGACGCTGTCAAATTAACGCCTACTGCAACGCCCGAGTATCTTAGCTCAGTAGGAAATAGATTTGATACAACAGCGGGTATAGTACCTCCATAACAAGCGGTCAGTAATGCAAAACTCATTTGTGCAAGCAATATAGATATAATTGAAGCATGTTGGTAAAGAGAAAACAGTGGATATGTCAAAATAATGATTCCAATAGCGCCTATACTGAGGATTGGTCTTTTACCCACTTTATCGGATAGATTTCCAAATAGCGGTATAAAAAACATCATGACGATAAGACTAAATGAGTTAATCATCAACATAGAATTTAGGGGAATTTTTTTAGCAGCTGTGAGACCTGTTGGCATATAGACAAATATGATATAGAAAATGATAATGTTAGAAAAAAATATCCCTATCGTTTTCAATACGCTGGAGAAATTATGTTTTAATAAATCTAACAGCGGAAATAGCTTAGTCCCTTTTTTCTGTAGCAAGGTGATAAATGCTGGAGATTCAGCCAGCTTAGCTCGTATATATAAACCGACGCCACCTAAAACAACACTACTAATAAAGGGTAGCCTCCATCCCCACGCGAGTAAGTCCGCATGCGATAAAAAATGAGAGACAGCCAAGCTGATTAAAGATCCGAATAGCATGCCGCCCGCAGCGCCCATTATGACAAAACTTGTCATAAATCCTTTTTTGTGGGGTTCTGCTATTTCGCTCAGAAATGTGATGGCACCTGAATGTTCCCCGCTCACGGCCAAACCTTGTAATAGCCTGAGTATGACTAGCAAGAGGGGCGCAGCAATTCCGGCCTGCGTATATGTCGGCAGCAGACCGATAGATACTGTTGCTATTGTCATTAAAATAACGGTTATCCAAAGAGAGCTTTTTCTGCCTGATTTGTCTCCCCTATTTCCAAAATAAAATGCTCCGATAGGTCGCGCCAGAAAACCTGCGGCAAAAGTCATAAAAGTAGCCAACAGGCTTGCTGTATGATTTTTTAAAGGAAAAAATAAGTCTGATAAAATAGGGGCAAGGGCAGCAAAAAGTGAAAAATCGTACCACTCTAATAGTGTTCCCGCTAGACAAGCAAGTAAAGGCTTAATTTTTTTTGTCATAAGATGTGCTTATTAAAAAAGATATCTGCACGGTGAGTTTAAGATGTTTTCTCCGATAAGGTGCTATCTTTTAAGATATTGCAGCGTTAGTCAAGGAGAAAATTAACACTGCCCTTAATATATCTACACTGCTCATCCGCTGAGGTTCTGCGTTGAAGTGAGCGGGAAGGAGGGTCACTGCAGGCGACTAGTTGCCAGGGATGGCAACTCTAACGACATGGACGTTGTGTTCGGAGCCAGCAGTGACCCTCCTTCCCGCTCACTTCAACGCAGCCTCTGCTTCCCCTAAACCGCCGCTATCAAACTAAAATAAATTTTCGGGGTTCTACCTTGACCTATAATTGTTTCAGAAGCAATACTTTTTGTCAGTACTTGAGTGTACATGAGATTGCCTGATAATAATTTGGAAAGCGCAAAACGTACGCCCATGCCAGTCGATGTTGCACTTTGTTTTTGTTTGGTATTAGCCACATTTTTGATATTCCAGATGATACCAGCATCATAATAAGTATAGAATTGCATTGTTTGTAAGATAAACCATTGTGGATAAGTATCAACTCGAAGTTCTATAGTACCTGCTGCTCCACGGTCACCTAATATTTCTGCAGGATCATAGCCACGACCCACCTGACTACCACCGAATCCAAATTGTTCAGAGGACAGTAATGGGTTAAATGAATATTGTGCTTGAGCAAGTGTATATAATGAGAATCGACTGAAGAAAGGTTGAATGTGGGCAATTTGTCCGGTTACTTTGGTGAATATGCCATCTGCTCCGAAGCGTGAAGTGGTGAGTGAATTAGGGTTGCTGCTTGCGCCTAACACCTTAAGTCCTTGCTCAATGTGTAATGCAGCCGAATTTGTACCATTGAAGCGATCAGCAAAATTATAAGTTCCGCCAAATCGGATAGGACGTATATGATCATTATACAATAGTACATTTTTATCAAATAGAGTGGTCTTGCTATCTAGATAGGTAAAGCCCCCATCGAGTGTTAAGTCTTGCGAACGTGAGCGGATAAGAGGGTATTGTAGCGAACCATAATAAGTATTTGCTATGCCTTGAGTTTGTAGTGGTCTTAAAGTGAGTCCTGGGGTAGTTAATGATTGATTTCCCCCTACTGTTCCTTGTAGCCCATTACTTCCCAGAGGTGTTTGATAGGCAAGGTCAAGGTAATGTAATTCTTTGCCATGTGTTGCAGAGAGATAGGTTAAACGCGTGCTATCACCAGAGCGGAAAATAGAATTTACGCTAGTGGTGGCAGTCAATTGTAGTGGGCCTATGTAAAGTGTTCCATAATTGTCATAAGAAAGCGAAGCGCTAACCGTTTGCTCTTGTACAGCCAGGTCGAGACTCGATGCCCCTATCTCAGTTTTAGAAGGTTCCAATACAGCTTTTACTTGTACTCCTGGAATTTCGTTGGCCAGACGTAAATATTTTTCCATTACACTGATCTGTGTAGGGCGAGAGCTTGCGATTTTTTCACCATAAGCCAGTAAGATACGTTGCGCCCCCCTCGCCTTTCCAACGATCTGTACTTTGTCAATGTATCCTTCAATAATGCGGATATGGATGGTGCCACCTTCTACATGTTGCGGTGGAATAATAGCGCGTGACAATATGTACCCATTATTTCTATAAAAGTTAGTGATGTCTTGTACGATATTTTGTAGTTCAGCAATGCTTATGCTGGTATTGATTTTGTTTTTATAGATAGGTAATAACTGTTTATCTGAATAGACATGATTACCTTCAAGGATTATTTTAGTTAATTTGAATTTAATTTTTTCTGCTTCAGGTCCGAAGCCCGCTGCTTTTTCTTGTGGTGCGGTGATTTGTTGTAGTGGTCGCGAAGGTTGATTTTGTGATGGCAGATAATTTTTAGTGACGCGGCCTGGTTCTACGCTACCGGGTAGAGGTGGTGCTGCAAAGGTGATGTTACCAATGCTTATCATAAAAAAAATGATGATAATGCCGAAGTAATCTTTAATGATTAAACTACGTTTTTTCATCGAGTAAAAAATCCTTTTAACGTCTTGCAATAATACTATATTTTAGGAGGGAAATGACAGTAATTATATTTTTTAGTAACTCACTCCTGCTTAGAATTTCCCTCTACTGCAATCAAGATTATCGTTCTTAGCATTATTTATGGGCAGGAGAGGGAAGTTCTAAGCAGTAGAGACTTTTTTGAAAGGAGTATTAGAAATAATTAGATAAAATACGTTCCATAGAAAACTCGTGTAGCAGGGCCTGACATAATGACAGGAGAGCTTTTACCCGCCCATTCGATCGATAAATTTCCATAAGTAAGTTCAACGACAACTTTATGATCTAACTCATGGCTAAGAATACCAGCAACCACAGCAGCACATGCATTACTTCCGCAAGCGAAAGTTTCTCCTGCGCCACGTTCAAAAGTGCGTAAGCGAATTCGTCGTGGGTTGACGATTTCCATAAAACCGACGTTCGTGCCTTTAGGAAAAGCAGGATGGATGGCGATTCTTGAACCTATGTTTGTTACAGGGGCATCTTTAATATTTGGTACGCGCAAAATGGCATGTGGGTTACCTAGAGAGAGGGCGGTGAATATCAAAGAAGGCGTTGTAGGATCAAGCGAGATTTCATAGTGCATTGCCATTTTTTCAGCTATGAAAGGGATTCTTTCAGGTTCAAAATAAGGGGTACCCATCATGACTTGAATAGTATCATAATCATGAATGATCACTTCAATCAGGCCTGACACAGTTTCCAGAACGAGCGATTTTTTCTGCGTGAGTTGTTCTTCTTGTACGAAGCGTGCTATACAGCGCATGCCATTGCCGCATTGTTCTGCTTCACTGCCATCCGAATTAAAAATGCGGCAGGCGAAATCAGCATTAGATGATTTTGTCACTAATAATAATTGATCAAAACCAATGCCCAAATGTCGATTAGAAAGCAAAGAGAATGGAATACTTTTAATATCGATTGTTTGCTGAATAGCATTGATGACTATAAAATCATTGCCTAGACCGTGCATTTTGCAAAATTTAATATTTTTCATGGGACATTGTGTTGTTTGAGCTATTTGTAGGTAGGTATAAATGGCCTGATTGTCCACAACCCGCAAGCGTGCAGCAAAAGACAATTAAATAGAGTATAAAATAGTTTTTCATGAGTTTTTCCCAAGATCTTTATAATGTTGTATGAGTCCCTGAGTTGAAGAGTCATAAGAAGTATCGTATTGCGGGCTTTGTGAATTCAAGGCAGTTAAAATATGAGGTAATAAATTTTTTCCTAATTCAACGCCCCATTGATCAAAAGAATTAATATCCCAAATAGCGCCTTGAACAAATGTTTTGTGTTCGTATAATGCTATTAAGGCGCCAAGATTGTGGGGTGTCAATTTAGTAAGAAATAAAAGATTACTTGGTCGGTTGCCAGGGACAACCTTATGCTTTGCAAGCTGTTCTCGTTCAGCTGCTGTGCCATCTTCAAGTGGTAGCTCTGCTAATGCCTCAGCATATGATTTGCCTTGCATCAGCGCTTTGGCTTGGCTTAATCCGCTACCAATCAAGATGGAATGATGGTTATCAAGTTCATCTTTTCCTTTCCCTGTTAAAATAAAATCAACAGGGATCAGGTGCTTGCCTTGGTGGAATAATTGGTGAAATGCATGTTGCCCATTGCACCCTTGTTCACCCAAGATAACAGGGCCTGTTAAAAAATTGATAGTCTCACCCTGTAGTGTGATACTTTTACCATTACTTTCCATATCCAGTTGTTGAATATGCGAACGTAGATAATTTAACGGATGTGAGTAAGGAACAATGGCATGATGTGTAGCACCAAAAAAATTGATATACCAGATACTGAGTAAACCCATGAGCACAGGCATATTCTGTGTCAATTCGGCGTGTTGGAAGTGTTGGTCCATGGCATGAGCGCCAGCAAGAAACTGCATAAAGTTATCCATGCCGATGAGCAGCGCTAAAGGTAATCCTATCGCTGACCAGATTGAGTAACGCCCTCCCACCCAATCCCAGAGATTAAATATATTTTCTTTGGGAATGCCAAAAGCAAGTGCTTTGTCAGTTGCAGCAGTGATAGCAATGAAATGAGGTGCTACTTCTTTGATCTTAAGTTTGTTTTGTAGCCAATGATATAGAGTTTTAGCATTGGTCATGGTTTCTAATGTAGTGAATGATTTGGATGAAATAATAAATAAAGTAGACTCTGGGTCAATTTGTTTTAATACAGCATTTAAGTGTGCACTATCGATATTGGAAATGAAATGACAGCGTAAATCTTCTTTAGCAAAATCAGCAAGTGCAGACACAGCCATCAAAGGGCCTAAGTGAGAGCCACCAATGCCAATATTGACGATGTCGCGTATGGGCTTGCCGGTAATGCCTCGCCAAGTCTTATTGCGGATTTTGTCAGTGAATTCGCGCATTTTCTCTAAAGCTGCGTGGATAGCCGGGATAATATTCTGGCCATTTACAAAGACAGACTGCGTCTTAGGGGCCCTTAGGGCGGTATGTAGTGCGGGGCGTTTTTCTGTACTATTAATCGTTTCTCCAGAAAACAAGCCGTTGATTTTCTGAGTTAAATGGGTTGTCTTGGCTAATTGGCTTAATAAATCGAGTGTGCCTGCTGTAATCCTATTCTTTGAATAATCAAGCAAAATTTCTCCTACCGTCAGGGAAAAGTGAGAAAAGCGCTGTGGATCTTGGCTAAACCAATCCTGCATGTTGCTAGAGGCAATCGTTTTTGCATGGGCTTGTAGTGCTTGCCACTCTACTCGCTCAGTCAGTTTGTTCATTGGTATTTTTATTGAAAATATCCAGGCTTGGGACAGGTAGGATACCTGATTTTAGATATTGCATCAATGATCCTAACCAGAGTAATATGGGTACATTTAAGCAAGCTAGAAAGGGTTTTTATCATGGAAGAACTATTTCAACATTTAGAACAACGCATTCAAAGACTGCTACAAAAATTCAAACACTTAAAAGTGTCAAAGCAACATATACAGCAGAGTAAACAGTCCTTAACCCGCGAGAAAGAACGACTTTTAATCAAGCATAAAGGCGTAGTTACCCAGATTGAAAATATGGTTGCGCGTCTTAAAGCGCTAGAGGGGTTGTAATGATGAGTGATACTACAGATACCTCAATTGAAATCATGGGTAAAACGTATCAAATTAAATGCCCAGAGGCAGAAATAAACTCTTTGCAATGTGCAGCGCAGTATCTTGAAGAAAAGATGCGCCTTATACGTGCATCAGGTATTTTAAGTCTCGACCGTGTTGCAATCATTACTGCATTGAATGTGGCGCATCAGTTATTGGTGTTGGAACAGCAGAAAAACCAGCATGCTCAGTTGATTAACCAGCGTTTAACTGAGTTGCAAAATAAAGTAGAGAGTGCATTAGCGCAGCATGCGCAAATGGAGTTACAATCTGCAGAATAAAGCTGAGATTCGCAAGACCCTGCTAGTGAAACGTCGTGCTGTAATGGCTGAGCAGCGTAGAGTAGCAGCGCAAGCTGCTAAGCAACTGTTAGTCACAAATTCCCTGTTTTATACGAGCCAGCATATTGCTTGTTATCTTGGGCAAGAGGATGAGTTTGATTGTACCCCTATTATTCAGGAAATTTGGCGTTTGGGGAAAAAATGTTATTTGCCTGTATTGTCTTTACAAAAAACCAATTATTTGGAGTTTGTTGTTTATCATCCAGGTGACTGTTTGCGATTAAATCGCTATAAAATTTTTGAACCGGAAAGTGACGATGGACTTGCTGCAGAAGAATTGGATTTGGTTATTGTTCCGTTGGTTGCATTTGATACAAATGGACACCGAGTGGGGATGGGAGGCGGGTACTATGACCGTACGTTTGCTTTTAAACAAAGGGAGCTTACTGATAAGCCTGGATTACTAGGTTTGGGATATGAATTGCAGAAGATAATGATGATATCACATGATCCATGGGACGTGATGCTGGATGGAGTTTTAACGGAAAAAAAACTATATTGGTGGTGATCGTGCATTGAATGCTAGCATAACAATGCTGTTAATTTACTGGGGATCAATTGATAATGAGCGATCCACGCGAGAAAAAGATAGCTTTTGAAAAACACATACGCTTTTCCGAATCTTCTTTATGGGAATTGCAGCGTTGTTATTATGACAAAGTAGGTATTGACGCCTGGATAAATGTGATACCTTTTTATATTACCAGCAATCCATTTATTGCTACTGCATATGCTCAAATTACAACGAAATTTATCCGCGATTGGATTGAAAAAAATCCTGAAGCACGAAAGCACTCATTTTATATCGTTGAGTTTGGAGCAGGCCCAGGGCGTTTTGGCTATTACACTATTAAAGCGATTTGTGAATTATTGCATGCTGCCAAAATGTCGGATGTTTTAGTTTGCTATGTAATGACTGATTGTACAAGAAAAAATGTAGAATATTACAAAAGTCACCCTGCCTTGCAATCTTATATTGATAAAGGCCTGGTAGATTTTGCTGTTTATGATTTAGATTCCAAATTGCCTATAAACTTACTCAAAAAGAATATTTCGCTAAGTCCAGGAACTTTGTTTAACCCGCTTATCATTTTCGGAAATTACATGTTGGACTCTATTACGCACGATTTATTTAGCTGTCAAGATGGCAAATTAAATGAGTTGTTATTGAATTTTTCTACAGATGAAAATAATTTAATTGAAAACATCCCTACTGACTTATCAAGAGTAACGGTAGACTATTTTGCCCAGGAAATTGAGAAGAAAGTGTATTATGACGACAAAAATATTGATAGCATACTTGAATTGTATAAAGATACTTTCCAGAATACAAGTTTTTCAATTCCAATAGGTGCGATTCGTGTTCTGGACTATCTAAAATCGTTTTCCGGCGATAAATTGTTGTTAATTACAACAGATAAAGGCTATACGCATTTGGAGTCATTAGATTACTTGAGTCCCTCTATATCATTTCATGAATATGGTTGTTTTTCCATGATGCTAAATTTTCATGCAATAGCACGCTATTGTAAAAATAGTGGAGGTGATTATTTTTTTCAGACGCCACGTCCAGGCATAAAAAGCGCTGTTTTCTGCTGTGGATTTAAACTTGAGGATTTTACATCGCTTGGTTTAGCTGTTAATGAGTGGATTGAAGAATTTAGCCCTGTCGATTATTTCAATCTACATCGTCAAATGAGCGACATGCTCAATACATGCAATTTAGAAGCTATTTTATCGCATTTATCATTATCCCACTGGTGTCCCAATTTTTTTTTAAAAGCAAGTAAAAAAATAATCGATCTTCTAGCTAGTGCAGACAGTGAATCTATCGAATTTCTTTCACATAATATGGCGAAGCTGGCATCAAATTATTATTTTATGCCTAAGTCAGAGTGTGTGTTATTTGAGATAGGCGTTTTTTTTCATGCGATAAAAAAATATGCTGAAGCATTGGAATATTACGGTAAGGCAAAACCTTTTGTGGGGGAACAATTTGGCTTTTTTTATAATACTGGACTTTGTTTATATCACGTTGGAAAAAAGAAAGAAGCACTTTTAAATTTTAAAAATGCTTTTAGGATAAGCCCAGATTCAAAAGAAACGCAGAAATGGATTGAGTACCTGGAAGAAACTATTTCAGATAAATAATCTGCCTCTTTAATTAAAAAGGGTGCCTATGGTGAGAAACAGAAATTCTATGCGGAACTTAATATTTCAAAAATAGCGTGTGTCTCTGGTCTAACATGACGCCACAAATAAAAAGATTCCGCGGCTTGCTCTATCAGCATCCCTAATCCATCACAACAAGCACGCGCGCCTTGTTTTTGAGCTTGCTGCAAGAGGGCTTGACCATAGGCTATGTCATAACAAAATGCATTCTTTAGCACGTTATCAGGTAAAGAAACAATTTCTCCATGCAACCCTGCACTTGTGGCATTAATCACTAGATCAAAAGAAGTATTACCTAACATGAATAGAGAACAAGCTCGTACAGAGCCAAGATGAGTGAACAGTTTGGCAAGAACAAATGCTTTGTCTGGTGTACGGTTCGCAATGATAATTTCAGCTGGGTCCTCTGCCAGCAAAGGTCCTAAAATACCTCTTGCTGCACCGCCCGCACCTAAAATTAATATGCGTTTGTTAGCCAATTTTATTTTCTGATGTATAGTCAAATCTCTGACAAGTCCAATACCATCAGTATTATCACCAAAGCGTTGACCATTGGCATGGAACTGAATAGTGTTGATAGCGCCTGCTTGCTTGGCACGCTCACTCAAGGAATTAACTAAAGGAAAAGCTATCTGCTTGAAAGGTGTTGTAATATTGATTCCTTTGCCACCTTGAGCCTGGAAATGATCGAGTGCTTCAGCGAACCCATCTAGTGCGACATGGATGGCAGAATAAATAATTTTTTCCCCTGTTTGTCGTGCAAATTCTGTATGAATAAAAGGAGATCGGCTGTGTGAGACAGGATTGCCAAGAAGGGCATAGTGGTCTATATCCTTCACGCAGGAGTTTGGCTCTTGTGTGAAGGATGTAGGAGTTATTTTTATGGATTTACCATTCAGAATGACTTATCCCTCTATTTTTTTGAGTACTTCAGCCAATTGTGCAGGAGATACTTGTCCAGGAATAAAGGCAATAGCCTCCGGTTTTGTACTCGTTGTTACATTACTCTTGGCAATAAAGAAAACGGGTGTAAACATAATTTCTAGATCTTTAGCCAATTGATAGTTAGTTTTAATTTGCTGATCAACCGATTTATCTTTCATGTCAACTTTGAGTTGATCCACGTTCAAGCCAGCAGCTTTAGCAAGATCATAGATAGTATTTTCAGTTAAAGGTTCTGTTTTTGAACTCATTAAAGCTAAGTGTAGTGGAAAATACTTGCCTTGTTTTTGAGCGGCTAAAGCGGCTCTGGTCGCTAATTCAGACATGGCGCCGCGAATAGGAAATTCTTTTAGAACAACCCGCAAATTAGGGTTAGTTTTAATCAAACCTTCTATGGTTGCTGTCATATCAATACAGTGAGGGCATTGGTAGTCAAAAAATTCGACCAGTGTCACAGTGCCGTTTGGGTTGCCGGCTACTGGGTCAGTTGTTTGGTGAAATAACTGGTTAGCAAATTTGGGCGAGTTTTGTTGGATCTTTTCAAATTTTTGAGTTTGCTCACTAATCTGTTTTTGTTGATAACCTTGTAGTGATTGAACAACAACTTCAGGATTCTGGATGATATAATCATGCACAATGCCTTCAATTTGTTTTTTTTGTGCTGGGCTTGTGATGTTATTGTTTGTTTGTGCGCTAATGGCAACACCAGAAGCTAGAAAACAAGCCAGGGCTAGGCTGGTAATATGATTTACTTTCATGAGATATCCTTAACTTAATCTAAAGAGAAGTCACGTTAAAGTAGCACTGTGATAAAGTCAAGATGTAAAATATAACCGTGAAAATAACCCCCTTGTTCTGATAAGGATCGCTACGTGGCCTCTTTAGGGCGAACGGGTTATTGAAATTTTTTTAACCATGATTGGATAGTTTTACAGCGCTTTTCTTTGATTTTCTGGGCGAGTTCTTGGCCAGTATAGTGGGTAGTCAATTCTTTGATCTCTATGGTTTTGGCATTGTCATAGCAGGCAAGCAGCCAGTCTGTTGTAGCGTGAGAAGAACATGCTGCGCAGACAAGTAAAAAATCCTTGAAGCGGTTCGGGCGCCGGAAGGCATCTGTGGCAAGTAAGAGATTAAGTAAATCATCTGCGGTTAAGTTTTTTGCATCTTGATAATGTGGCAAATATTTGGAGACCAGGATAGTTATCTCTCGGTAATCATTGGGTACACGATAACGGTCACAGAGTGATTTAATCTCGTTTTCAGACAGGTTATGTAATAATGCAGCAAAGCGTACTTGGGGGTTAGTAGAGGTTTCTATGGCCTGACTTAGAGCTATTAATCCAGCGCCAGAAGCTGTAATTTGAGGAAATAATAGGGTCAATGCGTTGCATGCAGCTAACACGGCAAAAAAATTTTCTGGGTGTTTTTCTAGTAGAGCACGTTCAAGTTCTTTCCAGACACGTTCAGCTACGAGCGCATCGACTTCTCCTTGCGCGACCATTTTGCGCATGAGTAGCAATGTATCAGGTGCTATGTCGAAACCGAAGCGAGCATTAAAGCGTGCAACACGCAAGATTCGTACCGGGTCTTCTGCAAAAGCGGGAGAGACGTGTCTTAAGATCCTTTTTGTCAAGTCTGTTTGGCCGTGATAAGGATCAATGATATCGCCTGAAGGTGTTTGTGCCATGGCATTGATTGTCAGGTCACGTCGTTTTAAATCTTCTTCCAGCGTCACAGTAGGTGAAGTATCAAATGCAAATCCGGTATAGCCACGGCCTACCTTGCGTTCAGTGCGAGCCAAGGCATATTCTTCTCCTGTCTGGGGGTGCAGAAAAACAGGGAAATCTTTTCCTACCTGCCGGAACCCCGCGTATAGCATGTCAGCGACAGTGGCGCCTACAACAACCCAGTCTTTTTCTTTGACTGGAAGTCCTAATAGCTTATCTCGAACAGCTCCGCCGACTAAATAGATTTTCATGAAAATGATGGTAGCCTAAAGTGAGGTAAAGTTAAATGAATCATACGCGAGAAAAGTACATTGGCACAGTAGAGTATGTTGAATTATAATCGTGGTTAAAGGAATGTTATTTGCCAGGGAGAAACGGCATGGAAAAAACACGAATAAGACTATTTTTGCTATTAATGCTAGGAATTTTTTTATTAATCTCTAGCAAAAGTTTTGCAGCCGCGAGTGCTCCTGCTCCTCAACCTACTTCCTGTGTTACAGGTACTTTTGCTAGTACTGGCAATGCATGGTGGCAAAATATTACGTTAACGATAAAAAATACGTGCAGCCAGTCAGCTGATTTGCAAAACTCAAATATTACTTTTAGTAGCACAACCAACTTAAGCCAGCCTAATTTCTGGTTAACAAAATATAAACCGCTTTCCTATCCTGATAACTCATTGGTGATGTCTTTACAGCCACTCATGAATGGTAACTATACGGCATCTTTATTATTGCATTTTCCAACTAACAGTGTGCTTGCTAGTGGCGGTTCTTTGGTCATCAATTATGGCGATAATACAGCGAGCTATGTGCCAGGCACAGTCAAAGTGTATCTTAGCGGCAACCAACAGGTGCAGACTGGTGAAATTGATTTAACTAATAGTAGTGCGCAGCCGTCAACCGTTACGCAAAATTATGCAGTAGTTGATATTGTAAGCGGAGGGCAAGTTATTAATAGTATTCAGTTACCGTGGGGAGGGCAAAAACCCGTGACAGGTCTTGTGCCGGGTAGCTATACGATTCAGCCAGAAAATATAACGGATACACAAGGCAATACGTATACGGGTAATGCTGTTCCAACAACGGTGTCGCTGAGTGCCAATCAAAAAATACCTGTCGCGATTGGCTATACGCAAATTGTTCCATCGGGTCAAATCAATATTGCAGTTGCTAAGTTACCCGCTGCTTTAACAGGATATACAAATACGCCCGTCGTTAGCGTGACGCAAGTTGTAACAGGCGCGACAACGAAAACATCTGTGCAGTGGAATGCCACTACAACCCTTAATCAGTTAGTTAATAATGCAGTTTATAGCTTTTCAACGCCTGTCATTAGTTATAATGGTAATAACTGTACGCCGACTTTTAATCCTCTGACGTTGACTAGCAATGCAACTTCAATACCGATTACGCAATTATCGTATATTTGTGTGCCTGTGGTACAAGACCAGGTTACTCTCAATGTGACTGGGCTACCTGGCACGGCTACATCAGTCAATGTTGTTTTTACGCCAGCAGATGGTTCATCTCCTGTGACGCAGGCTGTGAGTGTGACGAACGGCAGCGGAACAGCAACCGTTAATTTAACTGACGGGTTAATTTATAGTTTATCTGCTTCAAAGGTAGCAGGTTATGCGGCTGCATTTAACCCACAATCACTGACGGTTACTAATGCGGCAACTGAAACTGTTACTTATCAACGGCAATCAGGCGGAAGAATAATAGGTTATTTGCCTGGCTGGATAACGCCGCCAACAGCGGTTGATTTAGCAAATGCGGGTTATACTCACGTTTTGGTGGCATTTGGTGTATTTAGTACGAGTCAGCCCGGACAAATTGTTTCTGCTTTCTCGACCGTATCAAAAGATTATATTACGGCATTACATAATGCGGGCATAAAAGTATTACTATCATTAGGTGGTGCATCGACTAGCATTGGAGGTACGTCAGTTAATTTTGACCAGGTAGTGCAATTAGCAGCGAGCACCACTGCTTTTCGTGATGCTTTTGTGAGTTCAGTCGAAAATTTTGTGGCTACTTATGGGTTCGACGGTGTTGATTTTGATATTGAGCAAGGACTCAATGTTGGCGGTACTTTTGCTCAGCCAACAGGTGATGTGGCTCTATTGGCAACTATTATTAACAAGTTGCATATGGACAATGCTAATTTGTTAATAAGCTTGGCGCCTCAAGTCGATAATATTGCAGCCACCAGCGGTTTTGATGGAACATGGGGCAATTATGCTGCATTGGTCATGCAGACTTATAAAGCGTTGAGCTGGGTCGGGATACAATTATATAACACTGGCTGTGCCTATGGTTTAAACCAATTCTGTTATGATCCTTATACTACTGCCAGCCCTGATTTTTCTGTGGCCATGGCTGACGACCTTTTGACTAGCTGGCCGTCTGTGGATAAGACGGGGCGTTTGACTGGATTTCAGCCTTATGTGAGTTATTTAAACCCTGATCAGATTGTCCTGGGATATCCTGTTGTGAATAGCGCAGGGCAAAGTGATGGCAGCCCTGCAACGCCTATTGCAACAATTAAACGCGCCATTCAATGTTTAAGGACTGCAACAGCGGGAGCTAACAGTTGTGATAGTTATCTGCCAACAACGGCTTATCCAGAAATAGGTGGTGTATTCGATTGGGAAATTATTCATGATCAAAGCAACAGCTATCAATTTGCCAAAGGTCTTTCAGCTTGTGTATTAAATAATAATTGTAGTTGAGCTGGGTAGTGATTAGGTAAGCGCTTGTTCAGCGCAGTCTATAGCATATTTCAAATGCGCCTGGTTTAATGTGCCTAGGATCACACTATCCACACCAGGTTCTGCAAAAATAAGCTGCATTGTTGCTTGGATAGGATCATGCGCAGCAATTTTTTGTAGATGACCACTAGCCAGGGCTTTTTTAATAAAGATACCTTTGTTTTTTTGCTGGGCATAAGCAATCACAGGTTGCTCTGCGGTGTGAACAGGATTATAAGTCACCATGACAACATCAGAATGGTCCACTGCCAATATCCCACCGTCAATGGTTTTAGTCGACATGCCAAAGCTGCGGATCAGTCCTGATTTTTTCATGTCAGCCAGTGTTAAAAATACAGCATCCTCTGTAATGATTTTTTTATCTTCGCCATTAGAATGGACTAATACGATATCGAGATAATCCGTATGCAAGCGTTTTAAGCTACGCTCAATACTTTTGCGTATACCTATAGCAGAAAAATCAAAAGACGATTCGCCGTTAATAAATTCTTCTCCAACTTTAGTGCAAAGTATCCAATCCGGACGTTGGCCGTCCAATAGGTTGCCTAAACGTTCTTCGCTGTTGCCATAGGCTGGTGCAGTATCTAATACATTAATACCTAACTCTTGTGCGCAGCTAAGTAGCGCAAGAATTTCCTTATCGCTGGGTAAGGAAAATGTTGTTGGATAATTGATTTTTTGATTGCGACCAAATTTGACTGTACCTAAGCCAATTCGACTGACCGAGATGTTTGTGTTGCCGAGCTGGGTTTTTTGTATCATGGTAGTAGCTTATCCCATATTGGTTTTGCAAGAGCAGGTATAGGCCAGGCGCGTAGTTCACGCATATCGGCAATGCAGGGTTTAATATCTGCCTTTGCCAAACATTGTATAATTTCATGTGCAAGCAAAGGCGCAAATGCCAATTTAGTAGGCCAGGCAACAATACTATTTTCAATTTCCTGGAAGTAACATGAATCAGGACGGCTACCATGGGGTTGCGAGTTTTCTGAACGGTCTACATAAAAACTGGCGAACTCGGCTTTGGAAAAATCAAGCCATGGGAATAATTCTTTCAATTCTTTTTTAGCAACTTGCGCTTGCTCTTCAACACGTAATTTTACACCTTCTTCAGCGATTTGTCCGCCTAGATACCAGATGGATTTGCCATCATGTGCTTTATGTGTAGTGATAGTCAAGCGTGGTGTTGCACCCAAGCCTAAACAATGAGCGTAGAGTAGATAATCAAAATGATGTTTGACGATAACCATATGCAGAGGTCGGCGTTGTGCGTCGATCTTATGGTGTTTTAATTTTTTTAATAATAACTCATTGCCTTCGCCCGCAGTAAAAATATATTTTTGTGCATTGACTTGCAATGTTTGCATAGGTGCGGCATGAATTTTGAGCGAGACTAAGTGATCTTTGTCATCAAACTCAAGTTGATTTTCTTCCATAGGATCGATTTTAAAAATAACATCTTGATTGGGTATCATGAGTTCACGTAACAATGCATGTACATCAATGACAGTTTCATCCAGAGAATACACTTGCCCATGAAATTCCGGATGCTGAAAAATGGCTGGAAAATCTTTTTTATCTAATGCTTGCGTATTACTTTTTAAAGCGAGCCCTGCAAAAAATCCTGCTACTTTTGAGGTAAGTGAACCTGTTGACCAAAGATATTGTTGCTTTGATAAAATGGGTACATTTGATAAATCAATCTCACCATTTCCTTGCAGACATTCTTGCCAGATATCAGGCATATTAGCAATAGCTTGTGCTGCTGGTGTTGATTTGCCTTGTAGCGCGTATTTCATGCCGCCATGGATAATCCCTTGGGATTTATGTGTTTGCCCACCGCCTAAGCTATCTGATTCTAACAAGATGACTGAAAACCCTGATTGTCGCAGGCGATTTAATAACCATAGCCCAGCAATACCGCCACCAATAATAGCAATATCAGTTTGAACTGCTTCTTTCATTAGGACCTCTTTTGTATAATTTAGTATTTGTGTAACTATTCACTTCTGCTTAGAACTTCCCTCTCCCTCTCGCTATAAAGGATGCTAAGAACGATAATCTTTATTGCGGGAGAGGGAAGCTCTAAGCAGAAATGAGTAGTTATTTGTTTAGCAATAGTCTCTCCTATAAGGAAAGACGCTACGGGTATATACTAAGCAAACGCTGCTATGCCTGTTTGTGCATACCCTAAAATTAAAGCATGTATATCTTCAGTTCCCTCATAAGTCTTAACTGTTTCAAGATTTAACATATGTCGAATCACATGAAACTCTTCCATAATGCCATTGCCGCCATGGATGTTTCGTGCTTCACGTGCAATATCTAACGCAACTAATGTTGAATTGCGTTTTATGAGAGAGATTATCTGTGATGCTGCGTGTCCTTCCTCTTTTAAGCGGCCAACGCGTAAACAGCCTTGTAAGGCTAAACTGATTTGCGTTTGCATATTAGCCAATTTAATTTGAATCAGTTGATTGCCCGCGAGCACTTTGCCGAATTGTTTGCGATCCAATGCATATTGTCGCGCTGCATGCCAACAAAACTCTGCAGCACCTAAAGCGCCCCATGCAATACCGTAACGTGCATTATCCAGGCAACCTAATGGGCCAGATAGACCATCTGCATTTGGCAATTCCTGGTTAATGGATACAAATACATTATCCATTACAACTTCCCCTGTTACCGATACACGCATACTCATTTTACCATGCATGACAGGTGCTGATAATCCTTGCATATCTTTCTCTAGAATAAAACCTCGAATACGGCCCTTATCATTTTTGGCCCAGACGATAAAAATATCTGCAATAGGTGAATTGGTAATCCACATTTTATTGCCTTGCAAAGTATAACCGCCTTGCGTGGATTTGGCGCGTGATTCCATGCTATTTGGATCAGAGCCATGATTAGGTTCTGTTAAGCCAAAGCAACCAATCCATTCACCAGAGGCTAATTTGGGCAAATATTTCTTGCGCTGTTCTTCTGAGCCATAAGCATAAATGGCATGCATGACTAAACTCGACTGCACGCTGAGTGCAGAACGATACCCGGAGTCAACTCGCTCAATTTCTCGTGCCAGCAAGCCATAAGAAACAGCATTAACTCCAGCGCAGCCATAACCTTGAATGGTAGCGCCTAAAAATCCAGCTTGTCCCATTTCACGCATGATTGCACGGTCGAAATGTTCGTTATGAAAAGCCTCCAGGACTCGCGGTTGTAGCTTGTCTTCCGCATAAGCACGTGCTGCATCGCGCACTAGACGTTCTTCTGCAGTGAGTTGTTGCTCGAAAAGAAAAGGATCGTCCCAGTGAAAGTCTAATTTAGACATGGTCTATTACTCTTTAGTGATTTCCAATAAATGAATACGCCGATTGTCACTATGCAATACTTTGAAACGGAAATTTTCAATTTTTAACACTTCGCCACGTTTAGGCAAATGCCCAAAGCCTTGTAATATCAAGCCGCCAATGGTGTCAAATTCTTCGTCGCTGAGTTCTGAATCAAAATATTCATTGAAATCATCAATAGGTGTTATTGCTTTGACGATATAGGAACCATCAGCCTGTTTTTTAATTTCATCATCTTCTTCAGTGTCATATTCATCTTCAATCTCGCCTACAATTTGTTCCAGAACGTCTTCGATGGTAACGAGGCCTGCGACATGGCCATATTCATCAATGACGATGGCCATGTGGTGATGGCTGACGCGAAACTCACGCAGCAAAACATCCAGACGTTTACTTTGCGGCACGAATAAAGCAGGACGCATGATTTGATGCATGTCAAACTGGCTTACTTCATTGTTGAAGCAATATTTAATTAAATCTTTAGCAAGTAATATGCCAATGACATCATTATTGGTACTATCAATGACAGGAAAGCGTGAATGACCTGATTCAATGACGAGTGGTAATACAGCTGCCAGGTTGCTGTCACTTTCAATGGCAGCCATTTGTGCTTTGGGAACCATAACATCACGCACATGCATTTCAGACACTTGCAGCACACTTTCAATCATATGTAACATATCTGCGCTTAAAATATCGCGCTCGCCTGCATCGCGTAATACTTCCATCAGTTGCTCGCGATCTTTAGGTTCACGTACTAACAGGTCACTCAACCGTTCAAGCCAGGAGCGGTGTTTCGGGTGTGTTAATTTAGAATCATCTTCCATTACTTTTCACCTTGTTGATAAGGGTCAGGGAAACCTAACTTTTTTAAAATGTTAATTTCTAGTGACTCCATGAGATTGGCATCTGCTGGAGTTTCATGATCATAACCTAACAAATGTAATGTGCCATGTACAACCATATGTGCCCAATGTGCTGTTGTTGACTTGCCTTGAGTCAGTGCTTCCTGATTGACAACAGTGGCACAAATGACAATATCACCCAGTAGCGGCGGCTCATCAGCAAGACCTATAGGCATGTCAAAAGGAAACGACAATACATTTGTTGCACCTGTTTTATGTCGATAATGCGTATTCAGCTCAGTGATCTCTGTGACATCAACAACTCTAATAGTCATTTCAACATTAGCTGCTTTGTCTTTTAAGGCTGCTTTAGCCCACTGTTTTAATTGTGTTGCCGTAGGCATCACATTTTTAGGCACAGCACGTTGAACAATAATACGATGCATAGCATTATTTGCCTGGATCATTTTTATTATAGTGCAGCTCATCAGCTTTGCGTGGGTGTTGATTTGTTTCCAAAGGAGGCCAATTGCTCTTAGGTAACCATAGTAGCAAGATTATATCTGAAAAGCCGTGGCATTCCAAACGTCCTGCAGCGCAATGATGACAGCATCAGTTTGCTGCTTGAATGGGCCTTTGTGCAATTAAGAAGGTCTCGCATTATTCGTATTTTGCTTACCCGCGTTTCTAGCAGGTTATTTTTTATATAATAAAATCAGTATGTTGCATGGGTATTGGCCCAGTTAATAGAGCATTATATGTGCAATTATTGAATTTTTGTGTATAATCCAAAAATTTCTAACCTAATATAAAAATGACCAAGGGGTTTGCCATGCGATTCAGCTCACTTTTTATTACTGCAGGCGTATTCAGTTTTCTAACTTTGCTTGTTCCCACAAGCTATGCGGCACAATCAATTAACTTAAGGGAGCAGAATCCTACTATTCTCACTTCGCCGCAATCTCTTTATGCTCTTCCGTCAGCAGCAGAGGTGCAAGATTCACCTGAGATACAGGAAGTTAGCAAAGAGATAGATGCGCAGGGGAATACACATATTCATGCACGGCAAACTTATTTAGGCTATCTTGTGTGGGGTGCAGAAAAGCTGATTCACATTTCCTCTACAGGAAAAAAAACTGAGAATGGGATTATTTTCCAAGGATTAGGCGCTGATTTGCAAGGTACATCTTCTTATGTTTTTAGCAAAGCACAGGCTGATTTGGCAATTCAAAAAGCAATTGAGTCATACGCAAAGAAATCAGCCAAGATACAAGTGCCTTTACGTCAACAAAGTCAATTAATGGTGTATGTTGATGATACCAAGAAGGCTCATTGGGTTTTCCAAGTGGAGCTTTATATTAAGTCTGATAATACAGCACCTACCAATCCCTTTTATTTAATGGATGCAATGACTTTTGAAATTTATAAAGAATGGAATGGGATGCAGTTTTTTGATGTTGTTAAAGCAGGTGGTTTTGGCGGTAATCCTAAGATAGGCATGGTTACTTATGATGGATCACCTAATAATAAGCCTATGCTTGATATTAGGCGCGATAGTGCTACAGGAACATGTTATTTACAAAATGATTATGCCATTGTAAAAGATGGAAGATCAGTCGACTATGAAAATGATCCTGATGGAAAAAATGCTAGTGTTATGTCATTCAAGTGTGATCAAGTTGATCCAACTCATGGGAGTATTTACTGGGATGGCGCGCTAGATCAAGTGAACGGTGCTTGGTCACCTGCTAATGATGCCTTGTATTTGGCAGGTAAGGTTAACAGCATGTATGAAGATTGGTATAGTATCCCTGTTATACACGATTCACAGGACAGTAATAAACCTATGATGATAAATATGTTAGTTCATGATAGGACATTCAAGTTTGGTTGGGACGGGCTTTATTGGGGTGGCAGTAATGCAGTTTGGAATGGAGCTACGCAGACAATGCAACTGGGTGATGGAATCGAACTTTTTGGAGATATAATGGATGATAGTTATCCTTTTGTGGTGCCAGATATTATCGCGCATGAGCTTAGTCATGGCTTCTCACAACAACATGCCAATTTTTGGGGATGGGGTATACCTGGTGGAATAAATGAATCATTTTCAGATATGGCTTCAAAAGCTTTTGAATATTATACAACGAGACAAAATAATTGGATGCAAGGAGTGGATACGAGAAAAGATAATAAAGCAATCCGCTATTTGGATGAACCAACAAAAGATTGCCAGGAAGGCCGTGGGGATTGCTCTATTGATAATGCAAAAAATTATACTATTGATATGGATGTGCATTTCAGTGCGGGTGTTTTTAATAAAGCTTTTTATTTATTAAGTATCTCGCCTGGTTGGAATACACGCAAAGCGTTTGATATGATGGTGCAAGCAAATCGCTATCATTGGACTTCAATCTATTTAGATTTTCCAGAAGCGGCTTGTGGTGTTTGGGATGCTGCTAACGATCTTTCATACAGTAAGGCAGATTTGGCTATCATAACCAACGCCATGAATCGAGTAGGGTTGGAAGCAAGAGAAACTAAATGCCATCCGTGGAGTTTTTCCTCAATTTGGTCGTGGATAACAGGTGACTCGACAGGATAGTCTTTAGATCAAGTTTCTAAATCAGATAAGAAGTCGCTGTCAATGTATGGGAACAAGAATTTATCCACAGTTTCTGTGGATAACATTGTGGCTAACTCTGTTAAAAACGGGGGAGAAGTCAGGAGAAAATGTCGTTAAGGGTTATCCCTTAGTATATTAATTGTAATGTAATCAATATATTATAACGATATTTCAAGATGGTTTTGTATTTTGCCCTTCTTGCTCCAGGAACTATGCGCGAGAATTAATCTGTGTAAAATTCTGAGCGATCGACGCGGACTTTTGCGGATGCCCCTGCTTGTGTGCGAACCAGTTTAGGTACCAGATAGCCAGGGAGCTGCTGAGTGATTTGCCAATGCAAGCTTTGAGCGGTTTCTCGATCAAGATCGAAATGTGCGCAGCCTTCTACTTTGTCCAGTACATGCAAATAATAGGGCAAGATTCCAGCGTTAAATAATGTTTCGCTTAAGGTAACCAGCGTCTCTGTCTTATCATTAACACCTTTTAACAACACTGCTTGGTTAAGCAGGGTGATATTGGCCGCAGTCAATTTTTTCATGGCTTGAATGACGGTTGCAGTCATTTCCTGGGGGTGGTTGCAATGGACTACCATGAGGGGACGCAAACGTGTACCTGTTAACCAGGCAATCAGATCGGCCGTGATACGTTCAGGTAAAACAATAGGCATTCGGCTGTGAATGCGTAGTCGTTTGAGATGCGCTATATTGCTAAGTGCTGTAGTGAAATCATGGAGCTGAGCATCGTTCATCACGAGTGGATCGCCACCGCTTAGTATGACTTCTGTAATGGTTGCATCGCGGCCAATATAGTCTAATGCCAGTTGCCAACCGGCTGTCCCTGGGTTGTTTTTAGCGTAAGGAAAATGGCGCCGGAAACAAAAGCGACAATTAATAGCGCAGCTACCTGTCAAAGTCAGCAAGACGCGTCCGTAGTATCGGTGTAGCAAGCCTGGCACAGGGTTGATTGTTTCTTCGCGCCAGGGGTCTTTTTCAAAGCCATCTACGTGCTTAAACTCATCTCCTATAGGCAGTACCTGACGCAAGAGAGGGTCGTTAATATTGCCTTTTTGCATACGACTAACAAATTCGCGCGGTACTTTAAGGGGAAAAAGTGTCGCTGCGGCTTTAGCTTGATCTAACCAAGCGAGGTCAAGCTCAAGTAATTCAAGTAATTCTTGTGGATCCGTCACGGCATCGATTAAGGCAGTTTGCCAGCGGGTCTTTATCATTTGAGGCATCATTTTATCTTTTGCTTATTTAATTAGGGAGGCTATTATATGCCAATTCTTAAAAGGAGAAAGCAATGGCTGTGTATACAACAAATGAAATACGTGGTGGCATGAAGATCATTGTTGATAATGATCCTTGTGTCATATTGGACAATGAATTCGTCAAGCCAGGCAAAGGCCAAGCATTTAATCGTATAAAATACCGTAACTTAAAAACAGGTCGGGTTGTTGAGCGTACCTATAAATCTGGGGAAAGTCTGGAAGCAGCGGATATTATCGAGGTGGAAGCGCAGTATCTTTATAATGATGGCACGCATTTTCATTTTATGGTGCAAGATACGTTTGAACAGTTTGTGATGAATGATGCAGAAGTAGGTGAAGCGAAACAATGGATAAAAGAGCAAGCCATCTGCATGTTAATGCTGTGGAATGGTATGCCGCTCGGGGTTACGCCACCTAATTTCGTCGTTTTAAAAATTGTGGAAACGGACCCTGGTGTGCGTGGTGATACATCGGGTGGTGGCGGGAAGCCAGCGAAATTAGAAACCGGCGCAGTGGTGCGGGTTCCTTTATTTGTGCAAGAAGGCGAGCTTATTAAAGTGGATACACGTACGGGTGTGTATGTTGCTAGAGCGAAAGAGTAAATTTATATATATAGTAGCCTCTCCCACGAGGAGAGAGGCGAGTGCTAAGCAAGGCCGCGCGTAGCGCGTTATATTCAGGCAAGAGGCCAATACGAATGAGTTAAAGTTAATTCAGAGACTTTATTATGACAATTGCCTGGCAGCCTACCGCTTCAATTGAAACATTACGACAACGCGCTCAAATCATAAACCGTATTCGTACATTTTTTGTAGAGCGTGGCGTGTTGGAAGTCGAAACGCCACTTTTATCACATGCCACTGTTACCGATCCACATATCATGAGTATTGCAGCGCCATTTAAAGAAATGGGTTCAGCAAAAGAAGAAGTGTGTTATCTGCAAACATCGCCTGAGTATGCAATGAAAAGATTATTAGCGGCAGGTGCAGGGCCTATCTTTCAAATCACTAAATCGTTTCGTCAGGGTGAAGTGGGAAGATTACATAATCCCGAATTTAGCATGCTGGAATGGTATCGTCCGGGATTCGATCATCATGCTTTGATGGATGAAATGGATGAATTATTACATGTGGTTTTGCAACTTTCTCCTGCTATGCGTATGAGTGTAGCGCAAGTGTATCAACATTATTTGGCAATAGATCCGCATGGCGCAACTGTAGCAGAATTAAAAGCATGTGCAGCACAACATATAGAGCAACTGCCAGCTATGCAGGATGATAAAAATAGTTGGTTAGACTTATTATTTATGGATTGTATTGAGCCGCATTTAGGGCAAGATGCGCCATTTTTTTTATATGATTTTCCTGCTTCGCAAGCGGCTTTAGCCAGGATTCGGCCAGAAAATCCTCCGGTGGCTTCACGTTTTGAAATGTATTTCAAAGGCGTGGAGTTGGCGAATGGATTTCATGAGTTACAAGATGTGGCTGAGCAACGTAGGCGATTTGAAAATGATTTAATTTATCGCAAGCAAAATAATATCTCTCTGGTTTCTGTTGATGAACGCTTCCTGGCTGCGTTGCAGCATGGGATGCCTGATTGCGCGGGAGTGGCATTAGGGATTGATAGGCTTATTATGTTAGCATTAAAATGCAAGACGATTGCTAATGTAATCAGTTTTGCATTTTCATCGGCTTAAATAATTGGAAATGGCATTGAGTTGATTTTCGTATCAAATTATTTTAAATAAATTTAACTTGAGGTAAAATTTATGCTTTCTACAAATGATCAAAAAACTACTTCTTCTCAGCATTTTTCTTATCGAGCTTTTGAAAAACTGGAAACCGATTTCCCTTTTTTATTTGACGTAATTGAATTTAGGATTTTTTTATACGGGATTAGTGACCTTGCAGAGAGAAAAGAATATGTTGATTTATGGGTCAAAAGAAAGAAGTATCTTGCTACGCTCTCGCCGGAGCAATTAAAAAAAGAAGGTGAAAAATATGCAAAAACATTCAAGCTGGCTTTTGACGATGTTCGTAATAATGAGCGTGAACAATTTATTAAAATACATACTAGTTCTTTAAAAAAAGACCTCAGGTATCTTACTCGATATAAGCTAAGTGGCCGTCAATTAGCTGAACTAGAAGAGCAAATATTTTTGGAATTAATTAATTGGATAAATAACACGCCTGATGATGTTATTGCTCGTTTTTTAGTTGCTAACATACGAGAATTTGCTGCGCGTGAAGCTTCGCCAATACCAGAGGCGTTTTGGTTTTACTATGAGCAAAAGGGGATCGAGTTATTTTGTTTTTTAAAAGGAGAGAGATTTAATAAGCTGAAAGAAGTAAGCATTAGTGGACGTTGGAGTATGCTGGGGATAAGAATTTTTGCTACACTTCCTAGCCATCAAAATAAAAGACACTCTATTTATACAACATTTAATAGCATAGTACTGGCTGCAGGAGCTGCGGGTGTTGCTTCTATTGTATCAGCCAGTTTAGGGTTCGATTATATATTTTTTGCCTGTTGTGCCGGTACCTTAATAGGAACTGCTGGAATAATGTCATGGGTTGACACCAGAAAAATTCGCTATCAAGCTGCTAGGGTAGGTCCTTCTTTCAAGTATTTTGAACAGTTGGCTAATTCATTGTTCAAAGATGTAATTAAGAATTCTCTTGCTGCTCAAGAGCAGAAAGAGCATAAAGCCAATGTTGAATATACACTAGCTGATTTGCCTACTTTGATGCCTATTTTATCCTTCTATCTTTCCCCTGCTCCTGTTGTTAAAAAGAAAAAAGAAAAAACAAGACCTGGATCTGTTTCGGAGTCTGCACCCGAGCCAGAAGTTAAGAGTAACAATGAAACAAGTTACACTGACATTAGTGATGTAGAAAAGGGTAATAAATATTTTTTTACAGAGAATAAAAAGTATATCAAATTGAATAAGTCTGATTTGGATAAAACATATACCCAACATTTTCCTCGTGTCCCTTCAACTACCTTTATTCAGAAGGTTTTTAGCACTGTTAAACGGGATAGAAAGTTAGATGTGCTTAGTCAAAGTGAGCAAAAAGGAAAGAAAGCCAAGTATAAAAAGTGTACTCATAAATTAAGACTAGATTACAATCCTTCTCTTCGTATAGGGTTTATTTCACGGTTATCTAATGTTGAAGAAAGAAAACTCGGTATTGATAGCGAGGTCTATAGTCCAAGACTTTTAAGAGAACATAACGGAAGAGTTACTCAGTTTAAAAGATGAAATATTATCCTTTTGTTTTCATTACTTCTCGATAAATCCAGACACACAATAAAGATGTTACCATCAAACTCAAAATACCCGCTAGAGAATGAAACTGGTGTGGCATAATTTTAAGTGCATCTGAGCTTTGTTCGAGTGTAAAGGGGATTGCTAATATAACGCCCATAACAGAGGCACCTGCAACCATACCGCATGCGAGTAATAAGCCTCGATGACGATGTTGTGCAATCTTGGTTTCATTTTGTGGTGTACGTACTGGATAACGTTTGTTGAGTTTTATTTGAACTAAGTAAGCGAGTAAGCCGCCAATAATGACTGGTACTGAGGCATCTAACGGTAAATAGATTCCCATTCCGACGGCAAGTACAGGCACGCGTGTGCCATAGCGTTTTAAAGTTTCATCGAGAAAAATGCAGATGACTGCAATCATGGCACCAATCCCGATAGTAAACCATTCTAAATTATGTGCATAAACCCCTTGTGCAATCGCAGCCATTAAGCCAGCTTGTGGCGCAGCAAGCATTTGTGCTTTTTCCATGCCGGGATGGGGGAATACACCGCCTATCCCATAGGCGTTGTATAATAAGTTTAAAATGGGTGGCATGACAAAAGCGGTGACAATCACGCCTACAACGAGCATGACTTGTTGCTTCCAGGGAGTAGCACCGACTACCTGCCCTACTTTTAAATCTTGCATGGTGTCACTGGCGATATTGAGGCCAGCGCCGATAATAATAGTGCTGCCAATACCGAGTAACACGCCTAGTAATTCTTTGCCTTGAATGCCGCCTCGCATGCCAAAGAAAGCTAAAATCAATAAACATAAAATCAACACAGATGAAACTAACAAACCGGAAATGGGTGCGTTGGTAGAACCGATCAGGCCAGCAAAATAGGCGGCGATGGAACAAAATACAAAGCCGCCAATTAAAATATAAAAAGTACTTAAACCAGCAAGTGTCATGCGTATGGCTTGTGAGATAGGTGCATCTGCTGGGATAATCCAGCCAGCAATGAAGATAAAAACAGGAACCAATAAAAGCAGAATGCCCCAGAATACATAATTGATAGGGATATCATGCTCAGTACGTATTTCTGCTTTTTTTCTTTGTGTTTTTGATTTTCTAAAAGAGACGATTGAAGCAGATACGCTATTGAGTATTGGCTTGAATAAACGCAGCAAAGTCCATAAGCTTCCAACCATCATGGTGCCTACGCCAATATAGCGTATGTGTAAGCGCCACATAGTGAGAGCAATTTCTTTGGCATTATCCATATCAGGAATGCCATAGGCCCAGGTTAGAATAGGTACGCCAGCAATCCAGCCAATCATGACACCCAGCAGGATGCTAAGCGCTGCATTGGTGCCAACAATATAACCTGCTGCAATCAGTGCAGGCGATAAACCTAAGCCAAAACCAAAAACAGTAGTGGCTGTTTTTACCCAATAATTAAAATGGTCAACTAATATTTGAAAGCCAGTTTGAAAAAGTGAAATAGTGGCACCTACGGCGCCTCCCATCGTTAAAGTGACAAAATCAGTTTTATCTTTGGATGTGCTAGCTTTAAATACATTACTAATGGCTACACCTTCAGGGAAGCGTAAAGATTTATCAATTAACAATGCGCGCCGCAAGGGAATAGTGAAAAGCACACCTAATATTCCACCTAACAGCGCGATGACTACTGTTTGCCAATAATAAAAGTGATCCCAAGCGTGCAAAATTACCAATGCAGGTAAAATAAAAGTGACACCCGAAATGAGCGCCTCCCCAACGGAGGCCATCGTTTGCACCATGGTATTTTCCAACACATTTGAATTGCGGAAAAAACGTAACACGCTCATAGAGATGATGGCTGCTGGGATAGAGGCGGAAATGGTTTGCCCCACTTTTAAACCTAGATAAGCATTTGCTGCGGCTAAAATAATGGTTAACACGATACCCAGGACCAATGCTCTGATGGTGATTTCAGGCATAGACTGCTGTGCTGGTACAAGCGGCATATCAGCTGGAGGCTGCTGTGCCTTATTTTGATTGCTCATCATGCTGCACTTCCTCAGTTTTTTCTAGAGTATTTTTTTTCAGCATAACTTATAAGTGTGAGATTATTCAATAAGAAAAGGGATCTATTTTTAAGAGTAGCTTCTCTTGCAAGAGAAGAGGCTATGAATAAGCTATAACCGCCAGACTAAATTACTCATAATAACTGCTAGAATAAGCAAGCTTATTACAACAAAAACCCTGTCCCGTATCTCTATAAAATACCAAATGGTTAATGCCACACGTAAAATTTGTACCAGTACGAGAGAAAATAACCCCAACTGAATAATGCCACGCGCAGAAAAGGTAACGATATCATGCCATAACCCTGAAAATGAAGTTGCCAGATACAGTTTGTCATGAAAGGTTTGGTAATCGATTATATCGTGACTGTGTTGTAATAAATAATAAAGACTGCCCATGATAATAACAGCGAAAGCAAGCAGAGTTCCAATCTGCATAATACGGCCTATGGTTGATTCAATGTGCTTCATAATCCACCTGTTAATCCTTTGTAAAACATTTCAATACCGAGCAAAAAAATGATTAAACTAAAAATAATCCGTAATGATTTGACAGGAGCTCTATTTAAAATGTTGGCACCATTGATAGCGCCGAAGAAAACACCAATAGCAACAGGAAAGCAGAGTACAGGATCAATATAGCCACGGGAAAAATAAACACCTGCACTCACGGCTGCAGTGATGCCAATAAGGAAATTGCTTGTTGCGCTGGAGACTTTATAAGGTAAGCGCATGGCTTGGTCCATAGAGAGTACTTTCAGAGCACCTGCACCGATTCCCAATATACTAGCAAAAATACCAGCCATCACCATTATTATCCAGGCTAGGGGAACATGCTGGACATGATAGGGTTTACGACCATTAGCAGTAAGGTAATCGGCATCGAGTTTTAAGGCTATCGCCCACGGATGGGAGGGACGATCAGTGTCGGTGTTTTCTTTGCGTCGCCAGGTTAAATAAGATGAGACAAATAACACAAGACCGAAAAGGGTAGCAGTCACGGAGGCGGAAAGATGTTTAACAAGCATGACGCCTATCAGTGCTCCTGCTACAGCGCCTGTTTCCAGTAACATTCCTATTCTTAAATTGGTATAGCCTTCACGCAAATAGGCAACCGCAGCACCCGATGAAGTGACCATCACGGAAACAAGGGCAGCACCCATAGCATAAAAAATATTAACGTGGAAAAGCAGGACAAGTGCAGGGATGATTACGACACCACCACCTAGACCTGCGATGGCGCCGAGCATGCCAGCAAAGTAGGAGATGATTAAGAGTAATCCTGAAAATGTGAGCACTGTCACTGCATGATCCTTAATGTCAGTAATACTTGCTTAAGTTTATCATTACAGCAAGAGTGATCGCACTCAGATCAGCATAAAATGATATTTTTTAAGCAGCTGCTATTTATCGATATGATACCACTCATCAAGTTTTCCCTTTAACTCTTCCAAACCAGCACCCTTTAAAGCAGAAAATGCCTGTACTGTTACTGCACCAGAGTAACTCTTAATGTCTTCCTTCACTTCCTGTAGAACTTTTTTTATTGTTCCTCGCGCTAATTTATCCGCCTTGTTCAGTAAAATATGCACTGGCAAATTACACTGGCTACCCCAGCGTAACATATCTCCATCAAATTCTTTGAGCGGATGACGAATATCCATGACTAATACTAATCCTTGCAAACAATCACGATTACGCAAATAAGCATCCAGCAATTTTTGCCATTGCCTTTTTACCTCTGCAGGCACTTTTGCATAACCATAACCCGGAAGATCAGCGACACGTCGGTTATCATCCAGAGCAAAAAGATTGATGAGCTGCGTTCTGCCTGGCGTTTTGCTGACCCGGGCCAAGTTTTTATTTTGCGTCAATTTGTTGAGTACACTCGATTTCCCGGCATTCGAGCGACCTACAAACGCTACTTCTACCCCTTGGTCGGCCGGAAGCTGATCAAGGCCTGCCACGCTTAACATGAATTGTGCATTTTGATAATTAGGTTTGGTCATGGTAAATACTTTTCTATACAATAGCCGGCTATGAAAACAACCATCTTACTCGATTCTCTTAACGACGCCCAGCGCGAAGCGGTGGCTGCACCTTTATGTCATCAATTAATCCTGGCGGGGGCAGGCAGTGGCAAGACGCGTGTCTTGGTTCATCGGATTGCCTGGTTAATCGAAAACGAAGGTTTATCTCCCTATAATATCTTGGCGGTGACATTTACCAATAAAGCCGCACATGAAATGCGCTCACGCATCGAAGCTATTTTGGGGGCATCTGCAAAAGCAATGTGGGTTGGCACATTTCACAGTCTCGCACATCGTTTGTTAAGATTGCACTGGCGTGATGCCCATTTACCTGAAGGGTTTCAAATACTCGATTCTGATGATCAGCTGCGGATTATTCGTCGTTGCATTGTCATGTTAAGTTTGGATGAAGATCGCTGGCCACCCAAGCAAGCGCAATGGTTTATTAATGCAAAAAAAGATGAAGGTTTGGAATCACACCAGATACCGGATTATAGCGATATTACCACAAAGACGATGCTGAAAATTTATCGTGCTTATGAAGAAGCTTGCCAACGTGCTGGATTGATTGATTTTGCTGATTTATTATTAAAAGTACATCGTTTATGGACTGCGCATCCAGAAATTCTAGCGCATTATCAACAACGTTTTCGCTGTATTTTAGTTGATGAATTTCAAGATACTAATACCATTCAATATGCTTGGGTACGCCTGCTGGCAGGGCAAAATAACAGCGTTATGATAGTTGGCGACGATGACCAATCTATTTATGGTTGGCGTGGGGCTAAGGTTGAAAACATCTATCGTTTTAGTAAAGATTTTCCAGAAGCAAAAACCACACGTTTAGAACAAAATTATCGTTCAACAGGCGTTATTTTGAAAGCGGCTAATGCTTTGATTGGACATAATACCGGACGTTTAGGGAAAAATTTATGGACATCAGGTGCAGAAGGCGAACGCATCACTGTTTATGCTGGATTTAATGATTTAGATGAAGCACGTTATCTAGTAAATCGTATTAAAGATTGGCAGTTAACGGGTAATTCATTACGGAGCATAGCGATTTTATATCGCTCCAACGCACAATCACGCGTTATTGAAGAAGCCTTGATGCAGTTTGGTATTGCTTATCGAGTTTATGGTGGGTTGCGCTTTTTTGATCGCGCAGAAATTCGTGATGCGTTGGCTTATTTGCGTCTCATTGCTAACAGGGATGATGATGCTGCTTTTGAACGGATCGTTAATACTCCCACGCGCGGCATTGGCGAGCGAACCATTGAAACTTTGCGTGAACATGCACAACAAAAAAATAGTTCTTTATGGCGTGCAGCAGAAGCTTTGTTGGAACAACAAGTGTTTCCGGCACGTGCGGCACATGCTTTGCAGAGTTTTGTACAGCTTATTACTACCTTGCATGAGGATACTAAAGCATTAGCCTTGTTTGAGCAAACGGAGCACGTCATTCATAATAGTGGCTTGATTGAACACTATCGTAAAGAAAAAGGTGAAAAAGGGTTGACACGTTTAGAGAATCTGGAAGAGTTAGTCAATGCTGCGCGTCAGTTTGATTCTAATGAACTTGAAGAAGAAATGCCCCCGCTAGCTGCTTTTTTATCTTATTCTGCGCTTGAATCGGGTGATAATCAGGCAGATAATTTCGTGGATAGTGTGCAGCTAATGACATTGCATTCGGCAAAAGGTTTGGAATTTCCTGTGGTATTTTTATGCGGCTGTGAGGAGGAGCTTTTCCCGCATTATATGTCGATGGATACGCCTACTGGTTTGGAAGAAGAACGACGTTTGTGTTATGTGGGTATGACGCGTGCGATGCAAAAATTATATATGACGTATGCAGAAGTAAGGCGTTTGCATGGTAAGGAAGTGTATCATCGTGCTTCACGCTTTTTAACAGAAATCCCCGAAGAGTTTCTCGAAGCCGTGCGTCTCAAGACTACTGTTTCACGTCCGCAACCTACGTATTCATCGTTATCCCCTACTCCGGCCAAAAAATTCATGGCAGATAATGATGGAAATATGCAGATTGGGCAGCGTGTGATACATCATCAATTTGGCGAAGGGACTGTTTTGCAATATGAAGGACGCGGGGAACATGCGCGAATTCAGGTGCGGTTTGAAAAAGTGGGAACGAAATGGTTAATCGCGAGTTTTGTGACTGCTACTTAATCGGGGACTGAAAAAGAGTAAAAGAATAAAAGTAACTATCTGCTCCCGCTTAGAACTTCCCTTTCCCGCCCCCAAATGATGCTAGAAAAACTAATTTCGAGTGCGGGAGAGGGAAGTTCAAGCAGGAGTGGGTTACGAATAAAATTTATTTGTATCAAAGGAGAAAATAATGTGCTACTCATTGATTAAAAAATTTTTGTTCTGTCTTTCCCCTGAGCGTGCACACTACTTCACTTTGCAATCATTACGCCTAGCGCAAAGGCTCAGGCTTACCCCGTTTTCCCCTCCCTTCATTTCTTCACCGCGCGAAATCATGGGCTTACAATTTCCTAATCCTTTAGGTCTTGCTGCGGGTCTGGATAAAAACGGCGAATACATCGATGCTCTTGCTGCGCTCGGTTTTGGTTTTATTGAAGTTGGTACTGTCACTCCACGACCACAGCACGGTAACTTGTTGCCGCGTTTATTTCGCTTGCCAGAACACGAAGCCATTATCAATCGCATGGGTTTCAATAATAAAGGTGTTGACTACCTTGTGGAACAACTCAAAAAAACCAGGTTTAAAGGTATCTTAGGCGTTAATATTGGTAAAAATAGAGATACAGCCATAGAAAATGCAGTAACAGATTATCTGTATGTGCTGCGCCGAATTATTTCATTTGCAAGTTATATCACTATTAATATTTCATCTCCTAATACGGAAAATTTACGTCAATTACAGCATGGTGAGTTATTGCAAGATTTATTACAAGCACTAAAAGCAGAGCAAGCGTTATTCTTCGCCAATCATAATAAATACGTACCGCTAGTAGTAAAAATTTCACCTGATTTAATGCTCGAAGAATTAACGCAAATGTGCAGAATATTTCTCGCTGAAAAAATAGATGGCATCATTGCTACAAATACCACAATCAATCGCGATGGTGTAGAGTTATCGCCGTTAGCAGCAGAAACTGGCGGTTTAAGCGGGAAACCTCTTGGGATACGCGCAACAGAAATTATTAAAAAACTGCATATGCTTTTAGAAGATAAAATACCTATTATTGGTTGTGGCGGTATTTCATCAGCCGAAGATGCACAAGAAAAAATGGCTGCTGGTGCAAGTTTAATTCAGATTTATACAGGGTTAATTTATCAAGGACCAAAACTCATTAGAGAAATCAGTAAAAAAATGTAACTGCTTGTAATCACAGTTGAATTTGCAAGCAAGAAATAAACGTGCTGATATTTTAACAGTGACAGTGCTTGACGAGTTATCTAGTAAAAACTTATGATAGTTTTATTGGAAAGGGATCTTTATGCAAAGCTATCAATCGCGGTATTTACCTGCTAGTCAATTCATGTGCTTACACCCGTTAATCAAAGATAGCCAGGAGAAGTTATATGAAAGAAAACTATACTGCAACTATTTACGTTAATAGCTATGAAGAACAATACAAGCAAAAATCAGGAGATAATTTGGATAAGTTGCTTGTGTGGATCAATGAAGAAGCAAAAGAGAGTGCTTTTGATGTTGAAATAGAAGTGGTTGATAATCATCAAAATAAAATTATAGAAAAAAGAATTTGTAAGTTGCCGTGATTTTACTCAGGCCTGATCTAGGATGATTTTTCGTCGCGGCCTTTTATCAAAAATGACACATATCAAACCCATCAAAATAAATGCAATAGCTAAAACTAATGAAAATGTAATTACCTCATTTAAAAATAGTGCAGAAGAAATAACGCCACAAATGGGTACACCTAATAGACTAAGTGATGATGTGACAGGTGGTAGTTCTTTGCTGACGACAACTCCTCCCCAATAAGCAAAAGCAGTCGCTATGATTCCGCCATATAAAAGCGTTAGCATTAACGAATGGTTCCAAATAATATAAGGATGTGGTTGTTTAAGAACGGCAAGTAGTATAACGGGTATAGTTCCCATGAGTAATTGCCAGGAAATGAGCTGTAGCGGTGAATGTGGCCAGCGCATATATCTGGCGCAGAGAATACTAATAGCCCAGCTGAGTGCTGCTAGTAATAATGCGCCATTGCCAATGAGAGCCTGCTGATTTGACCAGTTGATGGCAAGAGGATTAAACAAAATCGCAATGCCTGCAAGACCAAAAATAAAGCCCAGCCATTTTATTAGGTTCGTTTTTTCATGAAAAAAGAACACGCTAATAGGAACAACCCATAATGGTGTTGTATAGACTAATACAGATGAGCGGCCTGCGGCGACATGAGATAGTCCTAAATTAATGAGTGTCATAAATAAACCAATTTGTAAAATACCAATCACTAAGATAATTTTTAAATCTTGTTTGGTCGGCCAAATAAATTTTCCTAGCATGATAGCTATACTAAACATCGTAAGAGTGCCGATTCCTAGACGAGTCGCAGAAAACCATAATGGCGGCATATACTGTAAGGCTATTTTACTAACAGGCCAATTAAAGCCCCAGGATAAAATAAGTAAGAAAAGCAATAAATATATTTTCGAGCTAGATTGGCTTTTTTTATGCATCATCATGTCTTCTAATTTATATAATGATTATCTTAAATAACATCATTAAATGCTAGCCCAATACCCGCTGCATTTGTACGATGATTATATTCAATCAAGCTTTGACCATCTCCACTAAAAAATTGCGTATAAGCTAAAAAGTGCTTAGAAAGAGGATACGAAGCTGTCAATTGCACGAATCCTCTACGTAAACCGCTTTCCAAGTTTTGTAATTGCATCGTCAAAGTTGCTTTATGATACTTATAAGCGAATGACAAATTTTCATAACCTAAATAATGCGCTATATTAGGATTGTGCAGATCACTGGAGTTTGCTTTAAATATCAAGTCCCATGCTTTTACAGCAAACAGCCAATTTTCTCCTGAGCATTCCACGCCAACAATAGCGCGGTTCCAGCTGCGTTCCTGGGTGCCGCCCAGTCCATTCGATTGATGATCAAGACCATAACGCAATAGCCAGTTCTGGTGAAAATGATTTTGCACAAAAATTTCTGGCTCATAATCCGTTTCTCTGAAAAATTGCGAAGAAGCGTAGACTTGCCAATAGCTGAGCTGACTATAGGCAATATTTAACGAAGCATCTGGATTATAAAATAGATGGTGGAACACAGGGACTAGCAAACTGATTTGTGCTTTAAGCTCGCTGTGCATGATTTTTTGATTGTTAGGCGTTACTCCTTGATAGACTGCATAGTCAGGTGACGCAGTGTAATAAAAAGGTAAAATATAATTTGGGCGAAAAAGTGCAAGCCCAAATGGGTTGTCAGATGCTTCATCACGTTTTTCTAATTTAGTTTCAAGGGCCGATTGCTTATCTGGTGTGATAGTATTTAATTTTTTATTCATGTCGTTGCTGATAATTATTTTATTTAAATTAATTTGTGTGTTTTCGTTGCCAGCAGCAGCTTCGCTACCATAAGAGGCATAATTAACGCACAGAGTCGAAAAAAAGATAGCTAAAGAGGTTGATTTTTTCATTTATATATTTCCTTAATGGGAGCTGCTAGAATAAATTTATTACGCTACTCTTTATTCTACTGTAACAGACTTTGCTAAATTTCTAGGCTGATCAATATCAGTGCCTTTTAACACAGCGACATGATAAGCGAGTAATTGTAAGGGAATAGTGTAAACAATGGGTGCCAGCATTTTATCAACAGTTGGCATTTCTATGATATGAATACCATGATCAGTTGATTTCACGCTGTCAGTGAAGACATACAACTCCCCGCCACGCGCGCGCACTTCTTGCAAGTTGGATTTTAGTTTTTCTAATAATTCATCATTGGGTGCCACAGTAATGACGGGCATATTTTTATCAACGAGCGCAAGCGGTCCATGTTTTAATTCTCCTGCAGGATAACCTTCAGCATGAATATAGGAAATTTCTTTTAATTTAAGCGCACCTTCTAGAGCTATTGGATACAACGCGCCACGTCCTAAAAATAAAGCATGTTCTTTGTCAACAAAATCCTGAGCAAGAAGACCAATCACATTATCTAATTTAAGTGCGGCTTCAATTGCTTGAGGTAGTTTGCGTAACTCAGCAACCAGGTGATGTTCGATTTCCACAGATAATTGATGATGGCGCCCCAATACGATGGTTAACATGAGTAAAGCAGTGAGTTGCGCAGTAAAAGCTTTGGTGGAAGCCACGCCAATTTCGATGCCTGCTCGGGTCATAAAGTGCAAATCTGATTCACGGGTTAGCGAGCTTTCAGGTGCATTGCAAATGGCCAGAGAGCTCAGGTAACCAATTTTTTTTGCAAGACGCAGGGCAGCTAATGTATCGGCTGTTTCGCCAGACTGTGAAAGGGTTACGAATAAGCTATTAGAGGGCACCACTGTTTTGCGATAACGAAATTCACTTGCCACTTCAACTGAACATGGAATACCGGCAAGTGATTCTAGCCAGTAACGTGCAACCATCGCCGCATGATAGCTTGTGCCGCAAGCAATCAACTGCACATGTTGTACTTGCTGGAAAATTTTCCTGGCAGGTAAGCCAAATGCACTTTCGAGAATAGTGTCTTTACCTAAACGGCCTTCTAAATTAGTTATAACCGCTTGTGGTTGCTCAAAAATCTCTTTAACCATGTAATGTCGAAATTTACCACGATCCATGCTATCCAGGGTAAGATCAACGAGGTGAGTTTTACGCTCAACTTTCTTATTATTTGTGTCATAAATAACAACAGCAGTCCGTGTTATGTCGGCAATATCACCTTCTTCCAGATAAATGAATTGCTTGGTGACTGATAGCAAAGCTAATGGGTCAGAAGCAAAAAAATTTTCATTTTTTTCGCTTTTACCAATGACTAAAGGACAGCCGTGACGCACAGCAATCAGGCGTTCAGGGAAGTGGGCCGCTAGAATGCCAAGCGCATACGCGCCTTCCAGCCTGGCAACAGCCTGTTGCGTTGCAGCAAGTAAGTCACCCGTTTTTTTAAGATAATAATGTATTAGATGCACAACGGTTTCTGAATCTGTTTCAGAAGTAAATTCATAGCCTTGTTCAAGAAGAAATTTTCTTAATTCCTCATGATTTTCAATAATTCCATTATGTACCAGCGCAATTTCATTGTGTGAAATTAAGGGATGTGCATTTTCTTCAGAGGGAGCGCCATGAGTTGCCCAGCGTGTATGTGCAATACCGATGTTGCCATCGATGTGAGATTTGGCAACTAAATTTTCCAATTCGCCTACTTTACCTGGTGTACGCAAACGCACTATCTGATGTTTGGTATTCAGGATCGCTAAACCTGCTGAGTCATAACCACGATATTCTAGACGTTTTAAGCCATCAATTAAAGTTTGTTTGATACTGCGTTCTGCTATTGCGCCGACAATGCCGCACATATTAAATCTCCTGTGGATTTTTCTTCTTTCTTTGCCAGTTGGCAATGCTGCGTTGTTGTCCGCGGCATAATGTTAACTGTTGCGGCGGAGCGTCACGCGTTATGGTGGAGCCTGCTCCAATAGTGGCGCCCGCTCCGATAGTAACGGGTGCAACTAATTCGGTATTTGAACCAATAAATGCATCATCGCCAATAATCGTTTTATGTTTATTCGCTCCATCGTAATTGCAAGTAATGGTACCTGCTCCAATATTGACTTGTTTGCCCAGCTCACTATCGCCAATATAGCCTACATGATGGATTTTACTGTGAGAACCGATCATGCTATTTTTTATTTCAATAAAGTTACCGATTTGTGCATGCGGTGCAACTCGTGTGCCAGGACGAATGCGTGCAAATGGCCCAAGTATACAGTGCTCAGCTACTTCTGCGCCATCGATGACGCAATTTTCTTTAATTTGTACATGATCACTTAAGGTGACGTTGCGTAATAAGGTATTGGCTCCGATGACACAGTGATTGCCAATAATAACACGACCTTCCAGTATCACATTCACATCCATGATGACATCCAGACCTACAGTTAATTCTCCACGCACATCAAAACGGTTTGGATCATACAGGGTGACTCCCTGACGCATCAATTTTTCTGCCAGGCATTGTTGATAGAAGCGCTCTGCCTGGGCTAACTGCATGCAGTCATTAATACCCAGGATTTCTTCATATTGAGTCGGTTCCAGGCTGTAAATCGGGACCTTATCTTTTACGGCACATTGAATAATATCAGTCAGATAGAATTCCTGTTGAGAATTATGATTTTTTAAAGTAGGTAACCATTTTTGTAAGTAACGCGCAGGAAGCAAATAGATACCAGAATTGATTTCATTGAGAGAACGTTCTGTATCTGTTGCATCTTTTTCTTCAACGATGCGTATTATGTTATTTTTAGAGTCACGGAGGACGCGTCCAAGCCCGGCAGGCTGAGGTAAGTGTGCTGTTATTATGCCAAGCGCGTTAGCCGGCGTTTTATTTATTAGCTGTTGTAGTGTAGTAGATGTGATGAGTGGCACATCACCGTACAAAATAAGTATGTGGTTTTCTAAAGGAATCTTGGGTAATGCCTGCAGTACCGCATGCCCTGTGCCTAGCTGTTGTTGTTGCTCTACCCAGACGACATTTAAATTGGGTAACCTCTGGCGCACAGTTTCACCCTGGTGGCCATAGATAACAACGGGAGCAGAAGGAGAGAGATGAAAAGTGCTTTGTACTACGTGTTCGAGCAATGGTTTTCCTGCCAGGCAATGCAATACTTTGGGCAACTGCGAGTGCATGCGTTTGCCCTGGCCAGCGGCCAGGATAACAATACTGAGAGACATAAAGTAATACCCTACCCTATTATCCTAAATTCAAAGAATAAAATTATACACGATAAAATTGCGAGGGACGATTAATTCTTGACAGAATATTGCTAGATCCCTATAGTTTCTGCAAAAAGTTTTTAACATAAAGATATTGAGATAGCGAGTAAGCATTACGCGAGATAGAGAGGAGAGGTTATGCTAAAAAGGGGATATTTATTTTTATTATTGATAATCTCTATCAATAGTTATTCCGCAATCCAGCATTTTGAGTCATCTGCGGAGAGAGGTGATTGTAAAGATGATGATTGTGTTCTCAAAAAAATAGATGATGATATTCAAAAAAAACTATATGCTGCAAAAGCTATAAAACTTGATAGTGTGACATATACTTTTTTTAAAAAGTATTCAACTACAAGTGGTGAATGGAAGTACGGTTCGGATGATGGTTTGTTTGTCTCCTGGGATAATCAATGGAAAGCGCATAATTATGTGAATACCGAGTGGAAAGACGACAGTATTATGAAAATAATGAGCGCAGTCTGGTATGAAACTTAGAAACTTAGGGTCTGTTGATAATTTCGCTGAATTATTAACAGCTTCTAGTGTAAATTATAGCAAAGCTTTAATCAGTGGCTGTATGTCGATATTATCGTAGGTTGCTTTGTCAATACAAAGGAAAACCGTATGCTCCAGTTTGTCGCTAATAGCATCAATCATCACAGACATTTCATTAAGTGGCCGCACTATATTATGCTCATTTGCAATTAAAATAGGATCATCGTCTGCAGTATAGGATTGATGCGGTGTTTGAATAAGAGTCAACTGCCAATCCTGTATAGCCTGTTTGTGGGATGTTTTGAACTCTGTCAGCAGGTTTTTTATGTGGCTTACATCTGCAGTATCAATACGAATAATTTTTGGCATTTGTCGATAATGTAACCGTTTAGCTATTTGTGCTGCGGGATGTTGTATATCCATCTGAGCTAATAATTTTACGATAGCAGAAACATCATAGTCACATAACTCTTTATAATTGGCATAATTTTGCAAAAGGAAATTTTGCTTATGTTGTTCAAGAGGGGTGCTGGAATTTATTTGCTGATTAAATTGGTTAGCATGTGATAAAAAAATACCTAAACGAGTTTTCCTGATTTCTGCGTAAGGGGCGTAATCATCTAGGTCCTTGGCCAGACTGATCAATAGCTTAATCAGGAAAAATTCCAGTGCTAATTTTTTTTGATGAAGATAAATGTTGCGTGTCATTAAGCGGCGTGCCATTAAGTAATGCTCTACCACCCCTATCCCTTTGTGCGTGAGGCCTAGCCGTTCACCTTGGCTGGAGTTAACAATAACCATAGAATTTAGCATCCAGCGTAAATCAAATTCACCATAGGTGACCCCGCAAAAATGACTATCGCGTAGCAGATAATCCAGGCGGTCTGCGTCGAGTTGTGAAGAAACAATATCAGCCAGCAGGCGTTTGACCGGCGTTTTATGCATAATCATGGCTTCAATGAGCTTAAATTTTTCCTCGGTTAAATGATGGCGTGGGTTGTGATGATTATAAGCAGTAAAAAATTCTTTGGTGCGGTATTCGGCCAGGAAAAATGGGGTCCATGCTTCATGACGAATCAGTTTTTTATGAAATAAGTCTTCAAAAGCATGTGAAAAAGGGCCATGACCAATATCATGCAATAAACAAGCGATCATCACGAGTTGTCGTTCTTCTTCCGCCAAACCTATTTTGTGAGCGATTTGACCGGCAATATAAGAACAGCCCAAGCAGTGATTGAAGCGAGTATGAACAGCACCAGGGAAAATAAAATCACCCATACCCAGTTGCTTGATATGGCGTAGGCGTTGAAAGTTTGGGCTATCGATGAAGGGCTTGAGCCAATTATTTTCTGACATGGAAAATTGCATGGTGCCATGCACAGGATCTTTAATGACATGGTAAATATTTTCATTATTCATGATGTAGGCAACTTTCTTGTTTTAACCTATTTGGATGCGATGAGTATATCACCTCAAAGGTAATTGCTGCTATCCTGCCTAAGAGTCTGTCAAACAATAACTAGTAAAAATCAATTAATTGATTTCGCGCGGGGAATGAACCCCCGTGCTCGGTTGAGGGGGGAGAACTGCTTTTCCCCTAGACAAGCTCCCAGCTCTTTGTGTCCGTGGCAAGCTGCGGGGAATAAATTTATACGCCCTTCGCCCTAGCGCTTCCGGCGCTGATTGATTAAGATGATACCCAACACGAGTAGATGAGTGAGGTCACGGTGAAAAAGCGCGGTTTAGGGAAATCATTAGATGCATTATTAGTCGGGTCTTCGTCATTCATTGAAGAACAGCAGGGTCAGTCTGACGGGCATAAAGAAAAACTATGCCAGTTATCAGTGGATTTAATTCAAAGTGGTAAGTACCAGCCTCGGCTAGATATTAACCTGGAGGGGTTGGAAGACCTTGCAAGCTCAATCCGTGTGCAAGGTGTGATTCAACCGATCATTGTGCGGCATTTACTAGGTGGTCGTTATGAAATAGTAGCAGGTGAAAGACGTTGGCGAGCTGCGCAGTTGGCTGGTTTGACGGAAATTCCGGCAATTGTGCGAGATATTCCGGATGAAGCAGCTGTTGCGATTGCTTTGATAGAAAATATTCAGCGTGAAAATTTAAATCCGGTTGAGGAAGCGATGGCTTTGCAAAGATTATTAGAGGAATTCTCCATGACCCATCATCAGGTGGCTGAAGCAGTGGGTAAATCGCGAACAAGTGTGACTAATTTGCTGCGATTATTAGCGTTAACGGGTGAAGTCAAAGCCATGCTTGCGCATGGGGACATAGAAATGGGCCATGCTCGTGCCTTATTAGTTTTGCCGCCTGACTTACAAATTGATGCAGCGCGTGCTATTGCTAATAAAGGGTTGTCAGTGCGCGACACGGAAGAGCTTGTGCGTCGCTTGCAAACACCCAAGTTGCCTGGTGTCCCGAGATCTGTGGATCCAGATGTGGCGCGATTGCAGGAGACTTTGTCTAAGCGACTTAAGTTACCGGTAGTGATTCAACATAGCGCAAAAGGCAAAGGGAAATTGGTAATTCGCTACAAAAGCATCGCTGATCTAGATGCGTTGTTGGAGTATTTTCAGTAAAATAAAGTGTTTTGGAACTTCCTCTGGGCATGCAAATATATACCCCAACACTGCTTAGGACTTCCCTTTCCCGCCCACAAGTCATGCCAGTAAACTGATTTTGCGTGCGGGAGAGGGAAGTCCTAAGCAGTGTTTGAGTAAAAAATAGTGTGACTGTCATCACTTTGCAAGTAGCTAAAAACTCCGGGCCACCTATCTCGAAAATTTCACATTGCAGTACCTCCAAAAAATCATTATACTCGCCCGAACTTTCGCGGAGGATCGCGGCTTCCAGGAGTAAAATTAGTGGCAACTGCATTGACAAGACCAGTAACAAATGCAGTTTATCGCATAATTTTTTATCAACTCATGATAATAGTAGGGTTCACGTTGATACTATTTACATTAAAAGGAATGCAAAGCGGGTTATCAGCTTTGGCAGGTGGGTTAGCTTATTGGCTGCCGACGTTTATTTTTACGCGTGGCGTAGCGGCTTGTGCTGGTGCCCGTGTCAGGGCGCGTTTTATGGTTGCTTTTTTGGGTGGAGAGGCTGCCAAGCTAGTGTTAAGTAGCACCTTATTTTTATTTATAGTTAATTATCTCCATATGCAAGTAGTCTATGCTGTCGTCGGGCTTGTTATCGCAATCGCTGCATTTTGGACAGCGTCGGCTGGTATCTGTCTTTATCAATCAGGGGTAAAGGTATGAGCAATATTCCTGGCAACTACATTGAACATCATTTAGAACACCTACAATTAAATTTAAATACATTTACGCTCGGTAATGGCGGTTTCTGGACATTGAATCTGGATACATTTATTGTTGGTTTAATTACAGCGCTATTAATTGGAGGTATATTCCGTTATGTCGCTGTTCGTATGCAAGCCGGGACGCCTGGACGGTTGCAAAATTTTGTTGAAACAGCAATTGAATTTGTAGACCGAACTGTACATGAAACATATCATGGTAAAAGCCAACTGATTGCACCTTTGGCGCTGATCCTTTTTCTTTGGATATTTCTTATGAATACGCTGGACTTATTGCCAGTGGATTTTATACCATCTTTATTGCATTTGGCGGGCGTAGAACATTTTAAAATGGTGCCTACGGCTGATCCTAATATGACATTTGGTATGTCTATTACAGTTTTTTGTTTGATTATTTTTTACAATTTTACAGTGAAAGGATGGCATTTAGGCAAAGAAGTGCTGACTTCACCTTTTGGCCCTTATTTATTTCCACTGAATATTTTATTTAGATTGTTAGAAGAGTTTGTGAAGCCTTTTTCATTGGCGTTACGACTTTTTGGCAATATGTTTGCAGGGGAACTTATTTTTGTATTAATCGCCATGTTGCCATGGTGGTCACAGTGGTTGCCTGGCGGCATTTGGGCTATTTTCCATATTTTGATTATTACGATTCAAGCGTTTATTTTTATGATGTTGACGATTGCGTATCTTAGCATGGCGCATGATACACACTGATTTTATTATTGAGGAGGTCCAATGGAAATTGCAAGTTTAGTAGCACAAGTACAAAGTTTCAAAGCCATCGCCGCAGGTTTACTGATTGGTCTGGCTTCTTTAGGTACCGCAATCGGCTTCGGGATTTTGGGCGGAAAATTTGTTGAGGGTGTTGCTCGTCAGCCTGAATTATCCAATATGTTGATGGTACGTGTGTTAATTATGGCGGGATTAGTGGATGCTTTTGCAGTTATCTCTATCGTGATGGGGTTATTGCTATTCTTTACCAATGGTCCTTTCGTTTCTTATGTGTTAGAAACAGCCAAGCAAGTCAGTTAAGCGTGAGGAAAGAGAATGGAGATTAATGCAACTTTAATCGGTCAGCTAATCACTTTTGCGATCTTGGTATGGTTTACCATGAAATACGTTTGGCCGCCCATCACCAAGGCGATGCAAGAACGCGAGAAAACGATAGCGGCGGGTCTTGAAGCGGCTGAACGTGGTAAGCGCGAGCTTGAGCAAGCTCAGCGTAAAGCATTATCTATCATTCATGATGCCAAACGTGATGCTGCGCATGTCGTTGAGCAAGCACATAAGCGTTCCGGGCAAATTCATGAAGAAGCTAAAATTTCTGCACGAGAAGAAGGTGAACGCTTAATTGCTCGTGCTAAAGCTGAAATTGAACGTGAAGTGAATCAGGCAAAAGAAGTATTACGCAAGCAATTATCTTTGCTTGCTGTGCAGGCGGCAGAAAAAATTATTCAACATAATTTGGATGCAGCTAGGCAAACAGCATTATTAGATGAATTTGTGGCTGAAATATAATGATGGGTGATATGACAACGATAGCAAGGCCTTATGCAATAGCAGCATTTGAGTATGCATTGCAGAAAAATACCCTGCCTGCATGGGAGGGTATGTTACGTAGCGCAGCTTTGCTGGTTGAACAAAAAGCTATAGCCACTTTGCTGTCCAGTCCGGAAGTGGGAAGAAAAAAAATAGCTAATTTATTCTGTGATATTTTAGCGGCAGTACTCGATACTGAAAAACAAAATTTTATCCGCTTACTGGCCGAGAATAACAGATTGCCTGTCTTGCCAGATATTGTAAATTTGTTTGCAAATTATCGTGCAGAGCAAGAGAAAAATATGACTGTGCAAGTTGTTTCGGCAGTCACATTAGATGAAACATATAAACATAAACTGGCGGCCAGTTTGACTAAGCGGTTGCAACGACAAGTTTCTTTGCAATGTGCAATTGATCCAACTTTGTTAGGCGGGGTTCTCGTGCGAGCCGGTGATAGGGTTATTGATGGTTCTGTGCGTGGCAAACTAAATCGATTATACGAATCTCTTTAAGGTAAAGAAATATGCAGCAAATGCAATTGAATCCAATAGAAATTAGTGAATTAATCAAACAACGCATTACGCATTTTGATATTAAAGCGGAAGTGCGAACAGAAGGAACGATTGTCAGTCTTAAAGATGGCATCGTGCGTATCCATGGTCTGGCGGACGTCATGCAAGGTGAAATGATTGAATTCGCTGATCATACTTATGGCTTGGCACTTAATCTGGAACGTGATTATGTCGGTGCAGTGGTGTTGGGCAGGGCCGATCATTTAGCAGAAGGCCAAACTGCAAAATGCACAGGGCGTATTTTGGAAGTACCTGTAGGAGAAGGGTTATTAGGCCGTGTGGTTGATGCGCTGGGTAACCCTATTGATGGCAAAGGTGCTATTCAGGCAACAGCAACTGCGCCTGTGGAAAAAGTAGCACCGGGTGTTATTTTTCGTCAACCTGTTTCGCAACCCTTACAAACAGGGTTAAAAGCGATTGACTCTATGGTGCCAATTGGTCGTGGGCAGCGCGAGCTCATTATTGGCGATAGACAAACAGGTAAAACAGCGGTTGCCATTGATACCATCATTAATCAATGTGGTACAGGAGTGAAATGTATTTATGTCGCGATTGGCCAGAAAGCATCCTCTATTGCGACAGTAGTGCGTAAGTTAGAAGAACATGGTGCAATGGCGCATACCATTATTGTGGCTGCACCAGCAGCTGAAGCAGCTGCATTACAATATATTGCTCCTTATGCTGGCTGTACAATGGGTGAATACTTCCGTGATAAAGGTGAGGATGCGCTGATTATTTATGATGATTTAACCAAGCAAGCGTGGGCTTATCGTCAAATTTCCCTGTTATTGCGCCGTCCACCCGGCCGTGAAGCTTACCCTGGGGATATTTTTTATTTACATTCACGCTTGTTGGAACGTGCTTCGCGCGTCAATGTTGAATACGTAGAAAAAATGACGCAAGGCAAAGTTAAAGGTAAGACAGGTTCATTGACGGCATTACCTATTATTGAGACACAAGCAGGTGACGTGTCTGCATTCGTTTCAACTAACGTTATTTCGATTACGGACGGCCAAATCTTTTTAGAAACAGATTTATTTAATTCAGGTATTCGTCCTGCTATTAATGCGGGCTTGTCTGTATCTCGCGTGGGAGGGGCTGCGCAAACCAAGATTATTAAGAAATTAGTCGGTGGTATTCGTATTGCACTTGCGCAATACCGTGAGCTTGCAGCATTTTCACAATTTTTATCTGATCTGGATGAAGCAACACGTAAGCAATTGGAACGGGGTCAGCGTATTACAGAAGTGATGAAGCAAAAACAATATCAACCACTTTCTGTTGCTGAAATGGCGCTTATTTTATATGCGGCCAGTGAAGGGTATCTGGATGATTTATCACTTAACAAGATCGCTGATTTTGAGCATGGCATTCTAGGATTTGCACGTGGTAACTATAATGATTTCATGCGTAAGGTTAATGAAACAGGTGATTATAGTGACGAAATTGTTAAGACGTTGCAGGCAATTATTACATCATTCAAGGCAAATTATGTATAAAGGTAGTGCGTTATGGCTGTAGCGAAAGAGATTCGCACTAAAATTCAAAGCATCAAGAATACGCAGAAGATTACGCGTGCGATGGAAATGGTGGCAGCAAGTAAGATGCGTAAAGCCCAGGATCGTATGCGTCGTGCAAAACCGTATGCGCATAAAATTTTACAAGTAATTGGTCATTTAGCCAAAGGCCATCCTGAATATCACCATCCTTATTTGCAAGAGCGTGAAATTAAACGCGTCGGTTTTATCGTGGTGACTACGGATCGTGGTTTGTGTGGCGGACTCAATTCAAATTTACTAAAGCATTCTTTGCAGCAGATTAAGAAATGGAAGGATCGGGGAGCAGAAATCAGTCTTTGTTTAGTAGGTACTAAAGGAGAGAGTTTTTTTAAGCGCGTGGGTGGAAAAGTATTAGGTCACGCTGACCATTTAGGTGACGCACCGAATTTAACTGATTTGGTTGGTATTGTGAAAGTGATGTTAACAGCTTATATGGACAATCAGATAGACGCTTTGTTTTTGTGCTCCAATGAATTTGTTAATACGATGAAACAAGAACCGGTTGTGCAACAAATGCTGCCTATTGTGCCTTCGACGGATGTGAAATTACAGCATTACTGGGATTATATTTATGAGCCAGATAATGCGAGAGAGTTGCTTGATAAGTTGTTAAGCCGTTATATTGAGTCACAAGTGTATCGTGGGGTGATTGAGAACATTGCCTGTGAGCAAGCGGCGCGGATGGTGGCGATGAAGAATGCAACAGATAATGCAGCTGACTTGATTAATGATTTGCAGCTGGTTTATCACAAAGCACGACAGGCGGCGATTACGCGAGAGTTGAATGAGATTGTTGCGGGAGCGGCGGTGGTGTAGCCTCTTCTCTTGTCGGAGAGACTATACAGGTAGCGCAAAAAGAATTTATATATAGAGGTAACCTAAATGAACATAGGTACAAGCATAGGTAAAGTCACAGAAATCATTGGCGCTGTTGTTGACGTAGAATTCCCGCGTGACGCTGTTCCTAAAATTTATAATGCACTTAGAGTCGAAGAAAAAAATTTAGTTCTTGAAGTGCAGCAGCAATTAGGTGATGGTGTAGTTCGTACTATTGCTATGGGTACAACAGATGGTTTGCGTCGTGGTCTTAATGTGATTAATACGGGTGAACCTATTACTGTTCCTGTAGGCCAAGAAACGCTAGGAAGAATTATGGATGTCTTGGGCGATCCTATTGATGAAGTCGGCCCTATTGCGAGTAAACAGCGTTTGCCTATTCACCGCGCAGCGCCTTCTTTTGCGGAACAAGCTGCTTCAGAAGAGCTACTTGAAACCGGTATCAAAGTGATTGATCTTGTCTGCCCTTTTGCTAAAGGGGGTAAAGTGGGCTTATTTGGTGGCGCAGGCGTTGGCAAAACGGTCAACATGTTAGAGCTTATTCGTAATATTGCTATAGAACATAGTGGCTTTTCTGTATTTGCAGGAGTGGGTGAACGCACTCGGGAAGGTAATGATTTTTATTTGGAAATGAAAGAATCCAAAGTGTTGGATAAAGTATCACTGGTTTATGGCCAGATGAATGAACCACCGGGTAATCGTTTGCGTGTTGCATTGACTGGTTTGACAGTGGCAGAGAGTTTTCGTGATGAAGGCCGTGATGTGCTGCTCTTCATTGATAATATTTTTCGTTACACCTTGGCGGGTGTGGAAGTGTCCGCTTTATTAGGTCGTATTCCTTCTGCTGTAGGTTATCAACCTACCCTGGCAGAAGAAATGGGTATGTTACAAGAGCGCATTACTTCAACCAAAACAGGATCGATTACTTCTGTGCAAGCTGTTTATGTGCCTGCAGACGATTTAACGGATCCATCACCTGCTACTACTTTTGCGCATTTAGATGCGACAGTGGTGTTATCAAGACAAATTGCAGAAATAGGTATTTATCCTGCGATTGACCCACTTGATTCTACGAGTCGTCAATTAGATCCATTAGTGGTAGGTCAGGAGCATTATGATGTGGCATTAGCGGTACAAAGAACATTGCAACGTTATAAGGAACTCAAAGACATTATTGCGATTTTGGGTATGGATGAATTATCCGAAGAAGATCGCTTAACTGTCATGCGTGCTCGCAAGGTACAGCGTTTCTTATCACAACCTTTCTTTGTGGCTGAAGTATTTACGGGCGTTCCGGGTCGCTATGTGCCAATTAAAGAAACGATTCGCGCATTTAAAGGTATTGTGGAAGGCGCTTATGATCATTTACCAGAGCAAGCTTTCTATATGGTTGGAACCATTGATGAAGCAGTAGAAAAAGCAAAAACGATAAAATAGTTGTAACTGCTCGTCTCTGCAAGTGTCATCCTGAACGATTCGAGATGACACTTGCAGAAGTGAGTTACGAAAGGTATTTTTTTATATGACAGGTACGCGAGTGACATTACGTCTAGACATAGTAAGCGCTGAAGAAGCTATTTTTTCTGGTGAAGCAGAGATGGTATTTGCTACGGGCGAAATGGGTGAGCTAGGTATTGCGCCTGGACATGCTCCCTTAATTACTGCGCTCAAACCAGGCGATATCCGCGCTATTTTAGCGGATACTAAAAGAGAAGAGATTTTTTATGTCAAAGGCGGCATGTTAGAAGTGCAACCTTTTGTTGTTACCGTATTGGCTGATACAGTAGTACGTGCTCACGATATTGATGAAGCTGCTGCGCTAGAAGTAAAAGCACGAGCAGAGCAAGCGCTAGCAACTAAATCCTCCGAGATTGACTTTGCTAAAGCAACGGCAGAATTAGCAGAAGCAATTGCGCAAATACGCGCAGTACAGCGGATGAAGAAACATTTAAAGTAAAGAAATGGTGATCGCTATGAGCAATTCATGGCGTATCTTGCTTAGAATTTCCCTCTCCCGCACTCAAAAACAGGGCCTTTGTTATGGCTTATAGGCGGGAGAGGGAAATTCTAAGCCGCTTTTGCATAAAAAATACCGGCTTAGCCTGACTGGAGTGCGTTTGCCATGTAGCTTCTCCCCCTTGTGGTAGAGGCCGCCGCTGAATAGTTACTCCATGGCTTTACTGTGCTAGACTGGTAAACATAGGAGTCTGAATATGCACAAGGAAATTCACCTAGACCATCACCCTCACCACACTGCTCTAGACCGCCTATTCCGTTATGCAGAATTCCTCAACTTCGGTGAAGTCCATATCAAATTTGATCATGCAACAGGCCTCAAGGCCATCATTGCTATTCATAATTTAAAACGCGGCCCGGGTATTGGCGGTTGCCGTTTGGTACATTACCCCACTACTGATGATGCATTGGAAGATGCTCTTCGCCTAGCCTATATGATGAGCTTAAAAGCAGCTATTAGTAATCTTCCTCACGGCGGCGCTAAAGCTGTATTAATCCTGCCGAATGTCATCAAAGACCGCAAAGCTTATCTAGAAGTATTTGCTGGTTTTATACATGAGCTAGGTGGACGTTATGTGACTGCCGTTGATAGTGGTACAAGTATTGCAGACATGAATATTATTGCAGCTCATACTCCTTATGTGACTTGTGTCACAGCGGCTGGTGATAGTGGTGATCCCTCGCCCTACACTGCCTTAGGTGTACGTCGTGGTATTGAAGCTGCCGTGAAAGCTAAATTGGGTAGAGAACATCTGGAAGGAATACATGTGGCAATCCAGGGTGTAGGTCACGCAGGTTATGCCTTGGCAAAAGAACTTAACGCCTTGGGTGTACGTCTCACCCTGTGTGATATAAACCAACTTATGCTGGAACGTTGTGTCGCTGAGTTTGGTGCAACAATTTGCCCTCCCGATGACATTTATGATGTCGTAGCTGATGTATTTTCCCCTTGTGCTCTGGGTGCTGTGCTCAATCTCAATACTATTAAACGCCTTCGAACTCCTATTGTGGCAGGTTCCGCCAACAATCAGTTAGCTCATCACCATTACAGTGTACTACTACATGAACATGGTATTCTCTATGCGCCTGATTTTGTCATTAATGCCGGGGGTCTTATTTATGCTGCTGCGATGTACGATCACGCTGATTCAGTACGAGCACGTGAGCAAGTGAGCAACATTTACCACACAATTATGACAATTTTTGAGCGGTCTAATGCAGAAAATCGTGCAACTTATGAAATTGCTGAAGCGATGGCTTTAGAGGGTTTGCGTTAATTATGTATTTAGTCAATGTTTCCTCTCTGCTTCTGTCATTTTGCTTACCAGGTTAAAATTTGTTGGTTCATGGTCACGGAACGGCAATAGAGCAGCGCTGTTGCTTTTTGTACACGTATTACTTCCTATATTACTCAATTTGAATTATAATCTTCTTTGTCATTCAATTGACATAGATTGAAGCTATTGTAACAGCGTAAAAATGGATTTTTTATAGCTGGAGAGGGCTATGCTTGAAGAAGGAGTCTCACTAGACAGATTGTTAGTGCTATCATCTATTACCTTAGTTTTTCCCCCAGCTATTTCTCCCTTCTCAAGTTATTTGAGCGTCTTTTCTTCGCTACGCGTGCGAACCCAGTGTGATTTTTTAAAGCGGCATAGGTTATGAGTCTATGAAAAACTTGTGTTATCTAAAAACCCGACCGGATAAGGAAATCCAGTTACTATTTATCGTAGGAGCAAATTATGACAAATGAGGAAAAGCAAGAGTTAGTACGGAAGGTCTGGATAGTAAGTACTATCTTAATGATAGCAGGTATAATTGGTTTTTTTACTGGGTACTGGTTTTTTGCTCTTTGTTTTATTGGTGTAGCATTGGCAGTTGAAAAAAAGATTGAAGAGGTATTTTCAAGTGAGATATCTAATGCTAAAGAGAAGATGTTTGATTTTTTTGACGCTGTTTATGAAAAAGTAGAGCCTACGTGGTTCGGCCGATTTTTGAATAAAATTTTCTCGGCTTCTCCTGCTGTTATAAATAATTTGGAGGAGACTGAATTAGGGTCTGTAAGCGAGAGCGGTATAAGCGATATGAGTGCCACATTTTCTAGTGTATCTACTCGATATGATACAAGAGGAATATATTTTGGGCTGAGACGGTCTATCAGTAGTGAATTTTTAGAACTTCCTACCGAATCAGAATCAGAGCAGTCAGGATATGATGGTGATTCAGAATCATATAATAAGAGTGTCAGCAGAACAGAGTTGTCGATAGGGAGTGATGACTGGCCTGCTTCACCTACAGATTTAGACATAGATGACGAAGAGGATTTTGTAGAATTGACCGAAAATGATGATCAGCTAGGGATTAGCTCACAAGAGTTGAATAAATCTAATTTGCAGGAGTTGCCAGTGAATTTCAGACCGTAGCATAGCCTCTCCCGCAAGGAGAGAGGTTATGCTACGGTTTGAAATTTATTGGATACTGCTGGCTTTGCGGAAATGACACCGAGTGCAGAAATTATTCAACACTTAGCTTTTCTACCTGTTGAAACGCGCGAGGAAGCTTGTTCCCACGTTTGCCACGTTCACCAAGATAGTGCTGCCAATCTTTAGGCTTTAATTTCAATTGTTTTTTACCAGAAGTAACAACCAATACCTGATTTTCAGCTAACATCACTAGATCAGCTACAAATTCTTCTCGTGTTAAAACACGTTTACTTGGAATATTAATAATTTTATTACCTTTACCTTTGGTTAAGTCCGGTAACTCTTTCATAGGAAAAATGAGCAAATGTCCAGTATTAGAAACGGCGGCAATAAAATCAGTATCTTTGTTGATAATTAATTGCGGAGGTAATGCTTTTGAACCATTAGGCAAACTTAACGCCGTTTTCCCCGCGCGGTTTTTTCCATAGAGATCAGCCAGTTTCACCGTAAATCCATAACCTGCATCGGATGCCAAAATATATTTTTGTTCATCCTCACCTAACATGATCCCAATGAATTGCGCATTTGCCGTTGGGTTTAAGCGGCCTGTCAGCGGTTCTCCCTGCCCGCGCGCAGAAGGCAGTGTGTGCGAAGGTAAAGAATAAACACGGCCCGTTGAATCAAGAAACACAGATAATTGATTACTGCGTCCTTTTGCCATCGCTAGAAAAGTATCACCTGCTTTATAACTTAAACTAGCAGGGTCAATCTCATGCCCTTTTGCGGCACGTACCCAGCCCATGGTAGAGATAATGACAGTCACAGGTTCTGTGGGCAGAATTTCTGTTTCACTCAGCGCCTGTGCTTCTTTCCGCGTTACTAATGGCGAGCGACGCCCATCACCAAATTTTGCACTATCTGCTTGTAATTCTTTGCGAACTAATTTTTTTAAACGCGAATGGGAGGCAAGGAGTTGTTCAATTTCTTCTTGCTCCGCAGCCAATTTTCTTTGTTCATTGTTAATCTGCATTTCTTCCAGACGTGCTAAATGGCGTAATTTAATTTCTAAAATAGCTTCTGCCTGGATATCAGTTAATTTAAAGCGTGTCATCAGGAGCGCTTTAGGTTCATCTTCGTGGCGGATAATTTTAATGACTTCATCCAGATTAAGATAAGCGATGAGTAAACCTGCTAAAATGTGCAGACGTTCTTGCACAATGTCCAGACGATATTGCAAACGTCGTTTGATTGTGGTGAGGCGGTATTCCAGCCACTCTGTTAAAATAGTTAGCAGGCCTTTTACCTGTGGTCTACCGTTTAAGCCAATCATATTCAAGTTAATACGATAGCTGCGTTCCAATTCGGTGGTTGCAAATAAATGCGCCATCAACATTTCCACATCAACTCGATTCGAACGTGGCACAATCACTAAGCGCGTTGGATTCTCGTGATCTGATTCATCGCGCAGGTCAGCAACGAGCGGTAATTTTTTATTCTGCATTTGCTCTGCAATTTGCGTCAATATTTTTGCACCAGAGACTTGATGCGGTAACGCTGTAATAATAATTTCATCTTCTTCTACGGTATAAACAGCACGCATGCGTAGCGAACCATTGCCTGTGCGGTACATATCTGCAATATCTTTGCGGGGTGTAATGATCTCAGCTTCCGTAGGAAAGTCAGGCGCATGAATATGTTCCATAATGTCTTTTAAAGTAGCGGCAGGATTATCAAGTAAATGAATTAAAGCATTAACGACTTCCTGTAGGTTATGCGGTGGAATATCGGTTGCCATGCCTACGGCGATGCCAGTCGTGCCGTTTAATAGTAAATTAGGCAAGCGTGCAGGTAATAATGCAGGTTCTTGCAACGTGCCATCAAAATTAGGTAACCAATCAACTGTGCCATCACTGACTTCAGCGAGTAATGCTTCTGCATAAGGCGATAAGCGCGATTCAGTATAACGCATGGCAGCAAATGATTTTGGATCATCGGGTGAACCCCAGTTACCTTGTCCTTCTACTAAGGGGTAACGATAAGAAAAAGGCTGTGCCATGAGCACCATGGCTTCGTAACAAGCCACTTCGCCATGGGGGTGAAATTTACCTAACACATCCCCAACGGTACGTGCCGATTTTTTAAATTTGGCTGTCGCTTTTAAGCCAAGTTCTGACATGGCATAGACAATACGCCGTTGCACTGGCTTCAAGCCATCACCGATATGTGGCAATGCGCGATCCAAAATCACATACATCGAATAATCAAGATAGGCTTTTTCTGCGAATTCGCTTAGTGGAACATGTTCAATATTGTTCGTGCTCATTGTTAAAGAACCTCTGCTATATGACCTTTACTTTCCAGCCAACTCTTGCGGTCAGACGCACGTTTTTTCGCGAGTAGCATGTCTAGCATATTGTCGGTTTTGTCATGGGGTGCGATAGTTAATTGCACTAAGCGACGCGTGTTAGGGTCCATTGTAGTTTCACGTAATTGCAAAGGATTCATTTCTCCCAAACCTTTAAAGCGGATGGTATTCACTTTGCCTTTTTTGTGTTCGGCAGCAATACGGTCCAGAATACCTTGTTTTTCAGCGTCATCCAGCGCGTAATAAATATCTTTGCCATGATCGATACGGTAAAGCGGTGGCATAGCAATATACACATGTCCTGCTGCGACCAGTGGGCGAAAATGTTTTAAGAACAAGGCGCAAAGTAAGGTGGCAATATGTGAACCATCCGAATCCGCATCAGCCAAAATACAAATCTTGCCATAACGTAATCCTGTTAAATCGTTGACGCCAGGTTCAATGCCAAGTGCAACAGTAATGTCATGCACTTCTTGTGAAGCGAGTACTTGATCAGATTCCACTTCCCATGTATTTAATATCTTACCACGCAACGGCATAATAGCCTGAAATTCTCTGCTACGTGCTTGTTTTGCTGAGCCACCTGCAGAATCACCTTCTACTAAAAATAATTCAGTACGTTTGATATCTTGTTCAGAGCAGTCAACCAGTTTGCCAGGTAGAGCTGGACCGCTAGTGACTTTCTTGCGAATCACTGTTTGCGCGGCTTTAATGCGGCGTTGTGCATTTTCAATAGCGAGTGCAGCTAACGCTTCACCAAAGCTGACATGCTGATTTAACCAAAGACTGAATGCATCTTTGACTACCCCTGAGACAAAACTCGCGCATTCACGAGAAGATAACCGTTCTTTAGTTTGCCCAGAAAATTGTGGCTCATGTAATTTTACTGAAAGAATATGTGCGCATCTGTCCCATACATCTTCTGGCGCTAGTTTTATACCACGTGGTAGCAAGTTACGGAATTCACAAAAATCACGTAAGGCTTCTAGTAAGCCTAAGCGAAAACCATTGACATGTGTGCCACCTTGCGGCGTAGGAATTAAATTAACATAACTTTCGCTGAGTATTTCGCTGGCATCAGGCAACCATATTGCAGCCCAATCCACGGTTTCCTGATTGCCAGCGAATGAACCTATGAAAGGTTCGTCAGGCACGCACAATGCTTTGCCAATCGATTCTATCAGGTAATTGCTTAAGCCAGCTTCATAATGCCACTCTTCAGTTTCATTAGTATGCTCATCATGAAAAGAGACGTGCAATCCAGGGCAGAGTACCGCCTTTGCGCGTAAAGTATATTTAAGTTTGGTGACGGCAAATTTGACAGTGTCAAAATATTTTTCATTGGGCCAAAAGTGGATGCTAGTACCGGTGTCACGTTTATTGGCGGTACCAATGACTTTAAGTTCTGATGTTTTTTCGCCATCTTTAAATTGCATTTGGTAAATATTGCCATTGCGCTTGATGGTAACAATTAATTTTTTAGAGAGGGCATTGACGACGGAGATGCCTACGCCATGTAATCCGCCAGAGAAACGATATTGCTTATTGGAGAATTTTGCGCCGCTATGTAGTTTAGTGAGAATCAGCTCGACACCCGTCAAGCCTTCTTCGGGGTGCATGTCCACAGGCATACCACGGCCATTGTCTGTCACTTCCAGTGAGCCATCTTTGTATAAAATCACTTGGAAAGCAGTGGCATGACCTTCGACTGCTTCGTCGACGCTATTATCAATTGCTTCACGTGCCAGATGGTTGGGGTTAATGGTGTCAGTATACATCCCAGGACGGCGACGCACGGGTTCGAGACCGCTTAAAACTTCAATAGATTCTGCATTGTAAGATTGGCTGGTTTTCATGATGTTATATGTTACTCGTTTTTCGCTGATGTGAAAGAAAATATATTTTTATGATGAAGTTGTAAAGAGCTTATTGTAAAAATTTGGCGCATCTACTTACACCTTGCTTTTCGCTAGTAAAAAACTAAAGTGTAAAATAGGGAGTGAATAGTTACAATTTGGCTAATTTTACCTACTTTATGTGTATACATTGCCACAGGAAAGAAACTTATTTTAACGGGTCTTAGCGTTATAGCCACACTTCCTGTAATTGCTTTCGATGTATTTGTAACCACATCAAGGCAGTTAACGCGGGTGCTGTCTTGATGTGGCCAGCATAGAGTTCAGCAAATGCCTCATCTGCTGTAAGATTGATAACACGTATATCTTCATTTTCCTTTGCTAGGCCATGGACCCCTCCAATAGTGCGAGCATCTACTTTACCGCAATAGAGATGAAGATATTCGTTTGCACCGCCCGGGCTTACAAAAAATTCACAAATAGGATGTAATGCTATTATTTCACAGCCAGCTTCTTCCTGCATTTCACGATAAGCTACTTTTTCTGGTTCTTCGTTATCATCAATGACCCCGGCAGGAATTTCTAAAAGCCAAGGGCTTTTAGGGTCTGCTAAAGCGCCAGGCCGGAATTGCTCTATAAGAACCACTCTGTCCAGGAGTGGATCATACGGTAAGATGGCAACAGCGGATTTGCGTTCTAGTACTTCGCAGTTAAAGGTATTGCTCCAGTTTCCATTAAATAAGCGATGCTTTATGGCGTAACGTGCGAGACGCATAAAATGGCCTTGAGATAGGATGTCTCTTTTAACAACTTCATAATCTTCATGGGTAAATTGAATAGTGTCAGGCATAGTGCTTATTTCTCATCCAGGGTTCGTTCCAATTTTTGAATACTCGCTTCTAGTGCTTCAATTTTTTTCCGACTACGGGTAAGTACTTTGGTTTGTGCGTCGAACTCTTTACGTGTCACCAAATCTAATTTGTTAAATGTACTTTGCAAGATAGCGCAAAAATTTTTTTCTACATCTTTTTTTATTTCGTGTAAATGTGAAGGTAGCGCATTACACAGACGTTTGGTGAGATCATTCAGAAAATCTTTATCTTTCATGACTAGCTATCCTCATCGATTAAGTTACACAACCCATTCTTCGCGCATGAACTCAGGTAACACCAACGAAGCCTTATGTGTGTCCAAGTTATAATAATAGGTTTTGAATGGCCTAGTATAAACGGCTTTTTCTCGCACGCGCCTAAAGGCGCCTTGTTTTGAGGCCATGATGACAGAACGCCAGCCTGAGGAAAAGCCTGGTTGTGGGAAATTAAGAATTTGTTGGTTATTAAATCCAGCAAGTCGTAATTGATCTGCCAGTGATTTTACGGCAGCTATCTCAAATGGTGATGTGCTTTGTTGAATTAAGATTCCGTCAGCATGTAGCAAGATAAAAAAGGTTTTTAATAATTCATGTGTGGGAGAAGCAGCGTGAATGATAATGTCCATTGAATGAGAGGCTATTTCTTTTATCCAGTCAGTTGAGTTACTCGAATAAAATTTTACTTTCGGGTTCGCTTCGCTTATTGACGAGTTATTGTTGTTAACAACAACAATCTCAGTGATGTGGTCATGTTTTATAACTTCATGCAGAATGCTATTATCTTCATCCTCAAGAATCATTATTTTATTAGGGTGAGAATGGGTAAATAAGGCTGGATGTGACATCATTTCGTGAAAGATGGTATTGTTATGTTCGTGTATTGAGTTAGACATGGGTTTCAATCCTTGTAGTATATCCTGCGAGTTATTGTGACTGAAAATGGCCATCTACTCAAATTTATTTAGGTTGGGAGGTTCTTCGCCAGCAAATGATACACTATTAGCTTATTTTTACTTTGTATGGAAGTGTACGCGGAGTAGAATAGAACATCTCTCAAGCAGACTAACTATGACTCAATCATCTCTTATCATTGCTACCCGCGAAAGCCCGCTAGCGCTTTGGCAGGCCAATTGGGTCAAGGCACGTTTAGAGTATTTCCATCCCGAGTTAAAAGTCACATTATTAGGCATGACAACCTCTGGTGATCAAATAACAGAAGTTCCTTTGCTTCAGGCCGGCGGCAAGGGTTTGTTTGTCAAAGAATTAGAAGAAGCACTGCTTGAAGGTCGTGCTGATATTGCAGTACATTCTATGAAAGATGTGCCTATGGACTTACCACCTGGGCTTCGTTTAGCTGTCATGTGTGAGCGAGAAGACCCGCGTGACGCTTTTGTTTCAAACGAGTTTAGGTCTTTACACGAGTTACCAACACAGGCGCAGATTGGTACTTCCAGTTTACGCCGCCAAAGCCAACTTTATGCGGCGCGCCCTGATATCCGTCTGGAAAATTTACGTGGCAATGTCAATACACGTTTATTTCGCCTTGATCGCAATGAATTTGCAGCCATTATTCTGGCAGCAGCAGGTTTGAAGCGGTTGAATTTGCAAGATCGTATTCGCTCTTATTTAAGTCCTGAGCAATCTTTGCCTGCAGCAGGTCAAGGCGTATTGGGCATTGAATGCCGTGCAGATGATGCAGCAACACAAGCACTACTTGTGCCACTTAATCATACAGAAAGTGCGCTCTGCGTTATTGCCGAGCGTGCCATGTGCAGATATTTGGGTGGAGGTTGCCATGTACCTGTTGCAGCTTATGCTATTATTACAGAGGAAAAAATAGTGTTGCGTGGTTTAGTGGCAAAGCCAGACGGTACTTTATTGTTACGTGCAGAACAGGCGAGCGGGTTAGAGACTGCCGAAGCTTTAGGTGTAACTGTGGCTAAAGATTTAATACAGCAAGGTGCAGAAATGATTTTAAACAATCTGGGGAAATGAAATGCAAAATCTGAATGGACTTACTGTGATGGTGACACGCCCTAAACCGCAAGGCGAAATACTCTGTGATCAAATTCGTGCGGCAGGTGGTCGCGCTATTTACTTTCCTACTATAGAAATTCAGCCACCAGAAGATTTAGCGGCTTTTACGCGAGGAATTGCTAGCTTGAATCAGTATGATTGGGTTATTTTCGTTAGTCCGCAGGCGGTTTACCAAGGTATTCAAACTATTCAGCAATATTGGCCAACATTTCCTGCGAATGTTAAGGTGGCGGCGTTAGGTGGTGGCACAGCCGAAACATTACGTCAAGCCAACTTGCCTGTGGATGCTTATCCAGCAGATGATTGGCGTAGTGAAGGATTATTAGATGACGCTTCTTTTCAGAAGTTGGCAGGTAAAAAAATTGCTTTGATCAGTGGTGAAAGTGGACGTGAATTTCTAGCGGAGACTCTCACTGTACGTGGTGCACATTTAACAAATATCATTGCTTATCGACGCGCTTTGCCACAGGCTGAAGTCAGTGAGTATATTCGTTTATTGCAGACGCATAGCATTGACATTATCCTTTGCACATCAGGTGAAATTTTACATAATTTAAAAGTATTATTAGAAGTAGCCTGGGCAGATTTATCTCGTGTTCCTGTGGTAGTAGTGAGTGAGCGTATGCAGATGTTAGCTAAGCAATTAGAATTTGAAAAAGTTTTATTGGCAAAAAATGCAAGTCATCAGGCAATGATGGCTATTTTGAAGGATGTTGTATGTCAAATGAAAGAAAAGATGAAGTAGCAACAACACAATTAGTTGGCACCAAAAAAACACTACGATTTTCTTGGATCAATATAGGAATTTTGTGTTCGGCGTTTTCTATAGTAGTGCTGATAGTCGTAGGAAGTTATAGTGGTTGGTACTTAATAACAGCTAACACGCAACTCGCAAAGCTTGCTGTCGAATCACAAAGTCAGCTGCAACAATTAGAAGCTGATTTTAGCGTAGTGCAAAAAAATGTAAGCTCAACACAGCAAATAGTGCAGCAATTCGCGGATGATACTAAGAACTTGAAACAAACTGTAAATGATATATCTCAAATAAAACAAGGCAATCAAGAAAAATGGCTACTCGCAGAAGCGCATTACTATGTAAAATTGGCTAATGATAATTTGCAATTCTCGCGCAATATTCCATTGGCAATTACCTTGTTAAAAATGGCGGATCAAGAAGTGAGTCATATCACAAACCCAGAGCTGATAGAAGTACGTAAAGTTATTGCGACAGATATAGCTAATTTACAAAGTGCTCCTCAGGTGGATGTGGCAGGTTTATATATGAAGCTAACGGCATTAAATAGCCAGCTAGATCAGTTACCTTTGCTAGCTCAGCAAAAAAATCTGCAGGAAGAAAAGCCTGTAGCAGCTGCGGAGCAAAAGCAAATGTGGTGGCAGCGAGGGTTATATGCAAGTTGGCAAGCATTGCAAAGCATTGTGGTTGTGCGTTACAACCCAAATGGATTAATGCCACTCATGGTTCCAGAGCAAAAAACTTTTCTTTATCAAAACTTACATGCAATGCTTGCACAAGCTATTTGGGCATTGTTACATCAGCAGCCTGCTATTTATCAATCTAGCTTGCAACAAGTCATCGCATGGATTAAGCAGTATTTTATACTCGATGCGCCTATGGCTCATGCTGTGCTGAGCGATTTGACGCAGTTGGAAAAGATCGATGTTTATCCACCGACTCCAACGATCACCAATACATTACAAGCGTTTAACGGAGTCGAGGGTCCTTAATCATGCGACGTTTTATCTGGTTATTGCTGGTCTTAATTATTTCAGTCTGGTTAGGGTTGCAAATTGCTAAAGATCCAGGCTTGGCTTTTTTTTCTTATCGCCAGTGGTCAGTTGAAATGCCGCTTTGGGCTGCCTTATTTAGCTTAATTATAGTGCTATTCTTATTTTATTTGTTCGGGTGTTTGCTGAGTAGCATCGATAGTTCTTTTTATCGTTGGGGCAATTGGTTACGCTGGCGTCGTAAAAATCAATCCTATAGTAAAACTAATCGTGGTTTAATTGAATTAATTGAAGGTCATTGGAAAAAGGCTGAAAATTATTTAATAGCAGGCATTGATCAGTCGGATGCGCCGCTTATAAATTATCTTGCGCTTGCTAAAGCAGCGCATGAACAAGCTGCTTATGACAGACGAGATACCTATTTATGCAAAGCGCACGCTGTTGCTGCGCAAGCAGAGGTTGCTATTGGTTTAACTCAAGCGCAGTTCCAGATAAATCAGGGGCAATTAGAGCAAGCTCTGGCAACGCTTAATCATCTGCGGATTATTGCGCCACAACATGGCTTGGTGCTTAAATTAGTAGAACGGATATATGTACATTTAGCTGACTGGCAAAATTTATTAAAATTATTGCCTTGTTTATATAAAGCCAAAGTAGTCACTAGCGAACAGTTCACTCTATTGGAGCAAAAGACATATGCTGAATTATTAAAATCGACGGCAAACTATCCTGAGGGGTTGGTCTCTCTGCAGGATATATGGCACAAGATGCCGCGTCAATTACAAAAAACCCCACAATTGCTAGGCTGTTACGCACAACAATTATTACGTTATCCCAAGCAAACAGGGGAAGTTGTAGAGCTCCTTGACAAGTCGTTAAAAAAATCCTGGAATGCGGATCTTGTTAAAATTTACGGGTTGTTAGATACTGCCGACCCTGTAAAACAATTAACGCAAGCTGAACGTTGGTTGATACGCTATCCTAGTCAAGCATTGCTTTTTCTCACGTTGGGGAGGTTATCTGTGCGTTGCCAGTTATGGGGCAAAGCATGTCGTTATTTTGAAGAGAGCCTAAAGTTGGAAAAAAGTGCTGTTACCTATCTAGAGTATGGTAAGTTGTTCGAGCAATTGGGAGATTCAGTATCTGCGCTACAGGCTTATCGTAGTGGGTTAGCAAGGTGAATTGTGACTGTGCATAAAAATTCGTTTAAACTTAATCGGGAAGAAAAAAAAATAGTTTGCCTGACAGCTTTGGGCGGCATGCTTGAGTTTTACGATTTTATTATTTATGGCGTTTTTTCTGTTTATTTTGCCCATCAATTTTTTCCTGGTGAAAATCCAATCTTATCGGTGATTAAAAGTTATGTGATTTTTATTTTAGGTTATATTGCAAGACCTGTTGGAGGCGTTATTTTCAGTCATTTTGGCGATGAATATGGGCGCAAGTACGTTTTAATTATTACCATCATATTGATGGGCGCCTCTTCTCTCGGGATCGGTATTCTTCCCACTTATAATCAAATTGGAATAGCGGCGCCTCTTTGCTTGCTTCTGTTGCGTTTGGTTCAAGGACTAGCTTTAGGCGGTGAATTACCAAGTACCTATGTTTATATCATCGAATCAATGCCTCAAAAGCGTGGGAGTGGGTTTGGAATTACGATGTTTGGTGTTAACTCTGGGCTATTACTTGGCATGGCAATTAATCAACTGCTTAATTTTATTTTAACACCTGCAGAAATGAGCACATATGGTTGGCGGTTACCCTTTATTTTTGGCGGATTATTATGTTTGATTAGCTATCAAATTCGTAAAACTTTGCAGGAAACGTCCGCATTTAAGAAAATTCATAATAAACCGTTATTCCCCTTTCTTTATTTATGGACGCACCATTTACCGCAGGTGATGGCAGGCATAGCGATTACGGCGATTATGTCCGGATTGGTCGTTGTTGCTATTGTCTTTATGCCAACTTATTTGCATGAAATGCTTAAAATGAATAATGCATTCATTAGTTATATCATGCCGCTAGTCATGCTCTGCAATATTATTACGATTTATTTTACAGGTAAAATGGCGAATATGATCTCTCCTTCAGTTATCTTGGGCAGTTTACTCTTGCTGAGTACTATTTTAATTCCTTGTAGTTATTGGTTAATTAATGGTAATCAACATAAGTTGATGACTGGTTTAATCATATTGAGTATGTTGGAAGGGATTGCTGCAATGATTGTTCCACTATTCATTTGCACGTTATTTCCAACAAAAATTAGGTTGACCGGTGTTGCGCTCTGCTATAACGTGGGATTTACTATTTTTGGCGGATTAGCGCCAGTTATTATTAGTTCGTTTATCAACGCAGGTTACTCTGTTTATTTAACACCCATGATTTATTTATTAATTATTGTGGCTATTTGTGGTGCCGGGCTAAGCGCAGTTGTTTTTTCCAACAAAAAACAGATCAACATGCTGGAGTATTAATAAAGCATGATCCTCACATCTCCTTTGAAAATTATTTTTGCTGGTACTCCTGTATTCGCTGCCGTTGCGCTACAAGCATTGCTTGAGTCATCGAATCAAGTAATAGCAATCTACACTCAGCCAGATCGACCCGCTGGCCGTGGTCAAAAATTAACAGCAAGTCCAGTGAAAGAATTAGCTTTGCGATACCATTTACCCATACATCAGCCAGTGAGTTTGCGTCATGCGCATGAGCAAGAAATTCTGCTGCATATGCAGCCTGATGTCATTATTGTTGCTGCCTATGGTTTAATGTTGCCTCCTGCCATTTTACAAATACCCCGCTTAGGTTGCGTCAATATCCATGCTTCACTTTTACCTCGTTGGCGCGGGGCTGCGCCTATTCAGCGCGCAATCCTAGCGGGCGATGAAAAAACAGGTGTGACAATTATGCAAATGGAAGAAGGCTTGGACACAGGTCCTATGCTTTACAAAGTGGAATGTTCCATTCAACTAAGAGATACCAGTGAAACTATCCATAACCGTTTAGCAGGGCTAGGTGCAGATGCGATATTAGCTACTTTAAACCAGCTACCCTACCTTAAGCCTGAAGCTCAAAACGCAGCTTTAGCAACTTATGCATCTAAAATCACAAAAGAAGAAGCGCGATTAGATTGGCATTCTTCTGCAGATGAATTAGCGCGTAAAATTCGGGCATTTAATCCTTGGCCAGTGGCTTGTATACAGAATGGCGAGCAGGTAATACGTCTATGGGAAGCAACTGTCATTGAAAAAGACATGAGTCAATACCAACCTGGCGAAATTTTACAAGCTAATGCCAATGGGATAGATATTGCAACAAAGAAAAATGCCTTGCGCTTGTTAAAAATCCAATTACCCGGTGGACGGGTGCTATCTGTTGCAGATATCCTCAATGCCAGACAGAGTGATTTTACGGCTGGCAAAATTTTATGATTAATCTTCGCATGTTGGCTGCGCGCACGGTGTATCAAGTGCTTGTACATGGACGATCTTTAAACGATTGTCTGCCAGAAACACTCACCCGTGTGCATGAAACGCGGGATCAAAGTTTTTTGCAAGCCATGTGTTATGGTGTGTGTCGCTGGTATTATCGCCTTGATGCATTAGCGCACTCCTTACTGGAAAAACCGCTTAAGCTTAAAGATCAAGATATTCACTGTCTGATCTTAGTGGGTTTATATCAGTTGACTGAAATGCGTGTTCCTGCGCATGCTGTGCTAGCTGAAACAGTGGCCGCAGCACAAGCATTTAAAAAACCATGGGCAAAGGGATTAGTGAATGCAGTGCTGCGCAGCTATCAACGCTCAGCGGCGGAATTGCATGAAAAAATGCTGCAAAATTTAGTCACTTTATATGCGCACCCGCAATGGATAATTGATCAAGTACAAAAAAACTGGTTACTCGAATGGCAAGATATTTTAACGGCTAATAATCAACGCCCTCCTTTTGTTTTACGTGTTAATCAAAAACATATTTCCCGTGCGCGTTATCTTGAAAAACTAGGTGCAAACAAAATGAATGCCCGAGTGGTGCCAGAAACCCAGGCAGGAATTATTTTAGAGCAGCCATGGGATGTGCAAGATTTGCCAGGGTTTTTCACAGGCGAAGTGTCAGTGCAAGATGGCGCTGCTCAGTTGGCTGCAGAATTACTGGAGCTAAAGTCTGGGCAGTGCGTATTAGATATGTGTGCTGCGCCTGGTGGAAAAGCGGCGCATATTCTGGAGTTACAGGCAGATATTGAGCTAGTCGCTGTTGATCGTGACGAGAAACGCCTACAAGATGTGCGCAATAATTTATCACGTCTGCAGTTGGTTGCTACTTGTATTTGTGCAGATGCGGCGGATAAAGAATGGTCAGAGGGTCAATTATTTGACCGAATTTTATTGGATGCACCTTGTTCAGCAAGTGGCGTCATTCGTCGTCATCCCGACATTAAAATATTGCGCCGCGCCACAGATATTGCCAAACTAGTGCACGAACAAACAAGGCTATTAAACGCAGCTTGGAGTTTGTTGAAGCCAGGGGGCTTGTTAGTGTATGCGACGTGTTCTATTTTTCCTGAAGAAAATGAAGCTGTCTTACAAGCCTTTTTAGCGTCCCACCAGGATGCAACAGAAGAAAAAATAACGACGGACTGGGGTAAAGCCTGTGCAGTTGGAAGGCAAATTTTACCTGGTATGCATGACATGGATGGTTTTTATTTTGCCCGGTTAAGAAGAGGATTAAATTAATTATGCGTATTGAATATGATATCAAGTTGGATTTCAAAGATGTTTTAATCAGACCAAAGCGCAGTGTTCTCACTTCGCGTTCTGAAGTATCGCTCGAAAGAGAATTTCGTTTTAAAAATTCAGGCGCAATTTGGAAAGGTGTGCCAATTATAGCAGCCAACATGGATCATACAGGTACATTTGAAATGGCAGACGCGTTAGCCAAGCATGGTTTATTAACAGCCATTGATAAATTTATATCGCCTGCCGATTGGCAAGTTTTTGCTACCAGACATCCACAAGCCATTGCTGCTGCATTTGTTTCAGTCGGTATTTCTGAAGAAGATTTTACTAAAGCACAGACCATCATTAAGATGGCTAAAGCAGCGATGATTTGTCTGGATGTAGCAAATGGTTATACTGAGCGTTTTGTCGATTTTTTGAAGCGCTTGCGCGAAGCCTATCCGGATAAATTGATTATGGCAGGCAATGTTGTGACAGGAGAAATGGTGGAAGAGCTCATTTTGTCAGGTGCTGATGTGGTTAAAATTGGCATCGGCCCTGGTTCAGTTTGTACCACGCGCGAAAAAACCGGCGTGGGTTATCCGCAATTGTCCGCTATTATTGAATGTGCTGATGCTGCACATGGTTTGGGCGGACATGTTTGTGCTGATGGTGGTTGTACTTCTCCGGGTGATGTAGCAAAAGCATTTGCTGCAGGCGCTGATTTTGTGATGTTAGGAGGGATGTTTTCTGGTCATGATGAATGTTTAGGTGAAGTGATTGAAGAAGACGGTATACGCTTTAAACGTTTTTACGGCATGAGTTCAGCGGAGGCAATGGAAAAATACCATGGCTCAGTGGCTGAGTATCGCGCAAGCGAAGGTCGTTCGGTGAATGTCCCTTATCGCGGCCCAGTCAAAAACACTGTGTTAGATATTTTAGGCGGTATCCGTTCGACTTGTACCTATGTGGGTGCGCATCGATTAAAGGAATTAACTAAACGTACGACGTTTATTCGAGTGACTAAACAATTGAATGAGGTGTTTGCGGCGCATCAGGCGAAATAACTTAGCGTAGCCTCTCTCTTTGAGGGGGGAGGCTATGATTAAGCAAGTACTGAATAGATACCATAGGAACATGATAGTTGAATCTCCATCAATAATCCTATACCATTCCCACTCTCTTTGTATCTGATGCAACCACCGTTGCAATCAGGGACGCGCAGATAAAAGTTCTTACCCAGATCTCAGTTAAAAATAAAAATCACGTAGGAGTTAAATAATATGTTTAAAAAAATAGTCATTGCAAGTGCAATTTTAGCAAGTTCAAGCGTCGCTTTTGCCAGTGCTTCACCGTATGTTGGTGCTGCTTTAGGTGTGAATACTCTCACTTCTACGTCAGGTAGTAATTATCGAGGTGTGCCTGTTGATCTTTTTGCGGGTTATGGTGCAACAGTTAATACTAACCTGTATTTGGGGGGTGAGGTTTTTGTAACGCCATTTACTGGGACTCTATCTAAAAGCGCAAACTCAGTTGGCAACCTTAGAACAACGTATGGCTACGGTGCGAGCATTATGCCTGGAATCATGTTTAGTGATCACACATTGGGTTATGTACGTGCAGGTGTTGTAAGATCGCATTTCAGCACGCTTGGTCAAAACAAAACAGGCGGTCAGTTAGGTTTAGGTATGCAAACCAACTTGACCCAGGACATCGATTTACGTACTGAGTATGTATATAGTGCGTATAGCAATGTCTCTACATCTAAATCACCTAAATCAGATGCATTCAAGTTGGGCTTAATTTACAAGTTTGAATAAGTATTTTAAAGTTTAGTTACGCTGAGCTGTTCCTATCCTTGTGAGCATAGCTAAGGATCTTGCTGTGGTTTAATAAGATCCTTAGCTAAGTTCAAAGATGACAAAATGATGCCTTGTTGTTTTCCTTGTCTCTAACAATTAATTTATATACCATCCTTTCCTCTACTCGAACTCACCGGAGGATAAGAATTATGAAAGGCATAAAAAAAATAACATTTATTATGACGAGTGTGGGGGCATTAGGTTTTACAGTATTAACTATGGCTGAAGTGCCTATGCCAATGGGTTGGTATTTAGAAGGGAATTTAGGCGGATCAAAAATAAGTAATGTATCTTATGCAACGAATACCTCAATTGCGAGCACAGGTTTAGGCTGGAGCTTAAATGGAGGATATAAATTCATCCCTTATTTTGCTGCAGAAATAGGCTATACTTCATACGCAAATGGCACGATCAATTTTAATGGTTCTAAAGTAGGTAAAGATCAAGCACAGTCTTATGATGTGGCTGGTAAAGCTATTATGCCAGTGCAAGATACTGGAGTAGAGATTTTTGCTAAATTAGGTGTTGCGCGCGCTAAATCAAACGTTACTGCAACTAATGCAGCGCTTCTTGCAGCCAATGGCGAAACGCTGAATACGGGTCGTCATAACTCTACCGATTTATATTTTGGCTTAGGTGGTGATTATGCCTTTATGCCTAATATGGCCGCTAATTTGCAATGGAATAGAGTGGATGGTACGAATAAAACCGGCAACCTGGATCTATTCTCGTTAGGGTTAACTTACATGTTTGATTAAGGCTCATCCTATTACTCTTAATTAGAACTTCCCTCTCCCGCCCATAAATGATGCTTAGAATGATAATCTTTATTGCGGGAGAGGGTGAGGGGAAACTTCACTTCTGGGTGAGAAAGGGAAGTTCTAGACAGAAGAGTAAGTTACGGCGCAACTTTAATTAACCATTGTGCAATGTCATTGATTTCTTCAACACATACTGAGTGAGACATAATGTAGCTATGCCAGGCAACAGGGATACCCTGCTTTTCTAAAGCCGCTGCAGTTACCTGTCCAAGCATAAAAGGGACAACTGTATCTTCTGTCCCATGCGCAAGAAAAACCGATATGGTTTGATTTGCCTGACTTCGATTCATTAACACCTGTGTAGCATTGGGCAGATACCCTGACAACGCTATCACTCCCGCCAGCTTTTGGGGATAACTTAATCCTGTTATCAACGCAATGACTGCGCCCTGTGAAAAACCACCCAGGATAATTTTTTCTGTAGATATGCCTTTGTCATGCTCATTTTTTATTAATTGGCCCAATAAATTTACTGAATCAGCAATGCCTGCCTGGTCTATACGCTGATCAATTTGCATGGAATAGATATCAAACCACGCTCGCATAATGTAACCATTGTTGATAGTGACAGGTTTTAAAGGTGCATGAGGGAAGACAAAACGTAGCGGTAAATGTGCCGGCAGATGTAGTTGTGGCACAATAGAGGCAAAATCATGACCATCTGCACCTAAGCCATGCAGCCAGATAACACTACCGATTGCGGGCGTATCTGGGGTGATTTCTACACTTGAAGAAGTTGATGTTTGCGTGTAAGTGACCATAACCCACAACAAATAAGAGCATTAAACTATTGCTTAGCCAAGATAGACATAGTAATCTTTAAAAATGAATATGCAAGGGATATTGCTGTTTTATTTTTGATATTGCTAATAAGTATCAAGTTAAATGTTGGAATTTTTTAAAAAGGAAATGAAGGCTATGAAAAAATCTCTTCAAGCAATGCTAGGTGTGACATTGTTGGAAATTATGTTGGTATTGGCGATTGCATCGATGGTTATTGTTATGTCTATTCGCTATTATCAATCTGCTTCAAATAATCAAAAAATAAATGCAGCACTTGATACCATTACAGGTATAGTAGGAGCGGGTGAAAGTTATCTGGCTGGTGCGCCGGCTAATGGATTTACAGGAGCTACCATGGCTACCCTTACTCCTTTTTTAGGCGGGAGTGCGCCTGTTTCTCCATGGGGCGGAGCGATTACAGTGACGGGTGTAAATAGCACAAGTTATACTATCTCAATGCCTGCTTCTGCAGCTGCGAATGTTTGTACTCAGGTGACTGGTGCACTAGCGCAAAATAATAAATTTACTGCAGTTACCTGTGCGGGTGGAACTTTAAAGCTAACTGTTAATGAGTAGTTGGCTATTTAAGGTGTTGCTTTTTAAGCATCATACTCTTTAACTTATATTTATGTTTAGTAAAGCGCAGTCATTATCTGGATATGACTCGCGTATCTCTCAGCTTGTACTCAATGTACTTTATCTATCAGCACTTGCTAGCAGTATCCCTCTCCTTGTGAGGAGCGTTATTGCTAGCAAGTGCCGAGGCTGCATCACTCATAAATTATATAATGTTGTTTCGCTTGAGATAATAAACTCACAGCATAACGATTGCCTATTTTCATTCAGCTGTACTAGTAATTGATTGGATTGTCTTTTTCTTTCTGTCTGCATCAATATTTCATGCGTAATGCAAGCATACAGTTGTTGCTCAAGCCAGCTATCCAGTGATTTTATATTAGACCGTTGCCATAATGCTTCCTGTGCCAAAAACTTTATAACTTCAGGTGTATAAGTGAGTTCTATGCTGAAATGAGTGAGTAAGTGCTTCGTGAGCGTTTTTATTTTTGCATGCATGATTTTTTCAAGAGAAATATAATCTAAAGAAATAAAAGGGATTGTGTGTGTGTACTGTAAAAAATCAGAAGAAAAATGCGCTGCTAAAGTGCTTATCATCTCATCTCGTAGCTCCGACAGGGAAAATTGGTGTAAAGAGTGATGAGTGATGTCACGCAGTGACTCATTTAAAACGAGTTGCAAAAGATCGAGTGTTTTATTTTTTTCAGGTGCGGCACTGGTTAATTTGATAATGCAATCCGCACCCACAGTGGTAGTCATGATGATAATGGTATTGTGAAAATCAACTTTTTTATTCTCAGAATTGAGAATGTAACCGTAGGCAAAGATAGTTTTGAAATTTTCAATGAGTTCAGGCGCATATTGATCAATATTTTCTAAGAGCAAAATAGCATAAGGTTTTTGTGCAACCGCAGTTAATAAATCGAGACAGCGATTTTCTATAGTTACTTTGAGCTGATGCAGTGTGCAAGGCAAGCTGGTGAAATTGATATGTAGTAGAGCGTTTTTGTGACCAAACAGATAATCAGCCATAGCCTCGGCTAATGCTGCTTTACCAACGCAAGCAGGGCCAGCAAATAGAAAACTACAATGGGGCCCTGGCTTGGAGCGTAGTTTGAGGCTAGCAGTTTGTAATAATGATCCAATCGCTTGGATTGCTGTGTCGTGACCAAAAATACGTTGTTGCATGGCTTCAATAAATTTTGCTACCTGGAAATGCGGATTTTGTAAATGCGCTAAAGGAATACGTGTCCAGCTTGCTAATATTAATGTAAGGTGGGTCTGAGTAACTATGGGTTTATGCTCTGTAGCATTATTTAGCACAGCAGCACTGGCTCGTGCTGCTGCACTGTCTAATAGTTCAAGTGCAGAATCTAAAGATGAGCCATCAGGTAAATAGTCATTGGCCATATCCAGTGCGGCAGAAAATATTTCATCTAATAGGGTGACTTGATGAAATTCTTCTAATTCTGTGCGCAATGATTTCAATAAGGCTATTTTTTGATTTTTAGTAGGCGCAATAAAACTAATATAAGTAAAAAATTCTGTAAAATAAGGGGAAAGCAGCTTGGGTTCATTTGGCGTTATAATGATTAAACGCCATTGTGGCTCTGCTAAAATAAACTTGAATAATTTTCCTAAATAGCCTTGTGGAGTTTTGTAGTCTTCGCTAAGTAAGGGTTCTATTTGATCTATTATAAAAATAATTTGCTGATTTTTTGCTTGAGCTTCTGTGCAAAGAGTATGAAAATCTCGCTCAATTTCTTCCGGTTCCTCTGTGGCAAGTTCGAATCGTGTGATATCGAAATAGATAAAATGAGCATTCTGTAATGTCTTGGGCATTGAGCTTATAGCAAAGTGTTGCTGTAGACTGGCGGTGATTGCTAGCCGAATTTTTTTTTCCATACAGTTTGTTAGCAGTATGTGATGATGTTGCTGTCTGCTAAGAATATCTACCATTAATTGTAGCTGTGGATGATCTTTTAGTGGTAAAGAGTTGGCTTGGGACAGGTGGATGATGTAGTTAGCAAATATAGACAGGCGTGTTTCATGCATGAGACAGATCCTTATGCCGTATTTTATTTATATCATAGCCTCCCGTAAAGGGAGAGGCTAGTGCTAAGCAAGTGCTGAATAAATACTAACATTTTATATAGAGTATATCCCGACCATACTTCAAGATGCGAAGTTGTCATCCTTCACTACGTTCAGGATGACAACTTCGCATTTTCAAATAATAATGGAAATATACATCATTAATCCCCTAGTAGATATACTACAACGCTTAGTCTACAATCCATCTTTCCACCTTCGGTGTGCCATCATTATGCGATTCTTTAAGGTCATTTATTTTTTATTCATCATCAGCGTAAGTGCTATAGTCACCGGATGTCATCACAATCACAAACCTCAAGCCTGTGAGACGCAACTTTCCGTTAATGTGTGTGCCAAAATAGCCCAAATGCTTATTGTGGGTTTTGGCGGTTACTCACAAGACGATAAAACCGGTCAAGTAACCTGGGATGATATTAATCATATTACTTTTAATGAAAAATCAAATATAGCTAGAGATATTGCGCAACATATCGGAGGGGTAGTTCTTTATACCCAACAAAATAGAGATATATTAACAGGTCAATTTAGACGTGACAGTAATATACAAAGTCCGCAACAGTTAGAAAAATTAAACCGTGATTTACAAGCATACGCTGCCAAAGTGCAATGGCCAGATGAATTACCTTTGCTCATCACAATAGATCAGGAAGGAGGTATAGTTGACCGATTACCTTCAGCATTAGGCTTTCATCAGCATCAGACTGTGTTATTTCCGCTAGCTTTGGGTGTGAACGAAGAGCTCGGCTTCAGTGATCCAGTCAAACGATCAAAAGCATTACAGGATACTTATCAATATGCGCTGCAGATGGCAAATGAATTAGTTGCTAATCATGTGAATGTTAATTTTGCACCTGATGTGGATGTCAATACCAATCCACTGAATCCCATCATTGGCGGTAAAGGGCGGAGTTTCTCTGCTAATCCAGAAATAGTCGCGGATCAGGCATGGCAATTCGTGCAAGCGTTTCATATTAAAGGACTTATTCCGGTATTAAAACATTTCCCAGGCCATGGCAGCAGTACAGGTGACAGTCATGAAGGTTTAGTGGATGTGACGAATACTTATGATGCAGGCAAAGAATTAGAACCTTATCGTATTCTACTGCAGAAGGGTTATGTAGACCCTATTATGACTACGCATGTGATCAATGGACAAATTGACAGGAGTCAATGTAAAAAAGGGTTGCCAGAGGATCCGGCGACATGGTGCCCAGGGACTCTTTCTTATAAAACATTAACGGTAAAGTTACGTGGAGAGTTAGGATTCAAAGGTGTCATTATTTCTGATGATTTAACGATGGGCGGGATTACTCATTATTATGCTCCTCTGGATTTTGAACACGCGTTGCCTCTCATTCTTGAAAAAGCAATTAACGCAGGGGTAGATATGTTTATTATTGCTAATCATGATAATGATTATACGCAAAAGGTCATTAATACGATTGGGCAGTTAGTGAAAGATGGGAAGATTAAGGTTGAGCAGATTGAAGAGGCTAATAAGCGAATTGTTACTTTAAAGCAGCGGATGTTGTCACTGCATGCAACTTCAATAGATGCTGCGGCAACTGTACCTGAATCTACATAAGATGATATATTTTGTATCTGTTTAGCAACCAACCACTCTTGTCGGTGTCATTTTGAACGTAGCGAAGGATCAGTGTCCATTTTAGATTTGCTGTTTACTGATCCTTCGCTGTGCTCAAGATGACACCGACAGGGAGTAGTGACTTTATTTGCCTGCTTAGCATAATCAGCCTCTCCTAGAAAAAAGGGGCTGTCTAAGCTAAGCAGTGCTCTTAACGTGATTTAATATCGATACTGCTCAGGTTTATAAGGCCCATTCACGGGAACATTAAGGTATTCTGCTTGCTCTTTAGTGAGCGTCGTTAACTTCACGCCCAATTTATCAATATGCAAACGCGCAACCATCTCATCTAGTTTTTTAGGTAAGATATAAACTCCCACTGGATAATTCTCAATATGCTGCCATAACTCTAGCTGTGCTAATACTTGATTAGTAAACGAAGTCGACATCACAAAACTAGCATGTCCTGTCGCACAGCCTAGGTTTACCAAGCGTCCTTCAGCTAGAATAATAATCCGTTTACCATTCGGGAAAATGACATGATCCACTTGCGGTTTAATATTTTCCCATTTGTATTGACGCAATGAAGCAATATCAATTTCCGAATCAAAGTGCCCAATATTGCAAACAATGGCTTGATTTGGCATTTTCAGCATATGTTCATGCGTGATAACATTAAAGTTACCTGTTGCAGTTACAAAAATATTACCTTTGTCTGCGGCATCATCCATTGTGACTACACGATAACCTTCCATTGCTGCTTGCAATGCGCAAATGGGATCAATTTCGGTGATTAACACAGTTGCACCCAGGGCGCGTAATGAATGAGCACAGCCTTTACCTACATCGCCATAGCCGCAAACAACAGCAATTTTTCCAGCGATCATGACATCTGTTGCGCGCTTAATGCCATCGACCAATGACTCACGGCAACCATATAAATTATCAAATTTGGATTTGGTCACTGAGTCATTGACATTAATAGCAGGAATTTTCAAAGTGCCTGCTTTGTGCATTTCATATAAGCGATGTACGCCTGTAGTGGTTTCTTCAGAGACACCTTTTACTTGTTTTAATAGCTCTGGATATTTCTGGTGTAGTAATAAAGTGAGGTCACCGCCATCATCTAATAACATATTAGGATGCCAGCCATCAGGCCCAACAATACTTTGCTCAACACACCACCAATATTCCTCTTCTGTTTCACCTTTCCAGGCGAAT
>Ga0206921_10002_pt2 | contig 89785 bp, 115 predicted proteins | sample Alteio_BWOrgHeat_66_FD_152930 | JGI IMG/M metagenome (GOLD analysis project Ga0206921, IMG submission 152930) | Enriched cells from forest soil in Barre Woods Harvard Forest LTER site, Petersham, Massachusetts, United States -... | ecosystem: Environmental > Terrestrial > Soil > Temperate forest...
CCGTAGGAACGATCGGCAACGCCACAGGTAACTTCATGCATGAAGATAATTTGTTTTTCCCATTCCTTGATGCGCATCGTATGGCAACGCAGTGCCGGAAGTTTTGTGGCGAGGGATGTGAGTTCGTGATAATGCGTCGCGAATAAGGCGCGACAGCGGTTCACTTCATGGAGATGCTCGATCACGGCCCAGGCGATGGAAAGACCATCGTACGTTGCCGTGCCACGGCCAATCTCATCGAGGATAACCAGTGCACGTTCGCCGGATTGATTGAGGATGGCGGCGGTTTCCACCATCTCGACCATAAAGGTTGAGCGTCCGCGCGCGAGATCATCGGCGGCGCCGACGCGGCTGAACAAGCGATCGATCACACCGATATGGGCCGCCGAGGCCGGAACAAAACTTCCCATCTGGGCGAGAATGGCGATGAGCGCATTTTGCCGGAGGAAGGTCGACTTGCCCGCCATGTTGGGTCCGGTCAGAAGCCAGAGCCGATTATGGTGTGCAAGATCACAATCATTGGCGATGAAGGGTGTGCTGCTCTGTGTCTCTTTCAAAGCTTGCTCGACAACAGGATGGCGCCCGCCCTTAATGTGAAAGTTGAGCGATGCATCGACATTTGGCCGCGCATAATTTTGTTCAACGGCAAGTGCGGCCAAGGCCGTGGTCACATCGATGGTGGCCATCGCTCCCGCCGTGCGTCGGAGCTCCGTAAGCCGCTGTAAAACGTCGCCGACCAGATCGTTGAACAGCTGCATCTCAACCGCCAAAGCCTTATCGGCAGCCTCGGTGATTTTGCGTTCAAGCTCGCTCAACTCCACAGTCGTGAAGCGAATGGCGCTCGCGAGGCTTTGGCGATGAATAAATAAATCTTTGTTTGCCAGAAGCTTATCGGCGTGTGTTGGCGTAACTTCTATATAGTAACCGAGCACATTATTGTGCCGGATTTTAAGGCTCGGGGTGCCACTTGTATCGGAATAATTTTGCTGCAAACCAGCAATCAGGCGGCGGCTGTCATCGCGCAACGTGACCAGTTCGTCGAGTTGGGATGCATACCCGCGCGCGATGAAATTGCCGTCGCGGGCCATCATCGGCAGGTCGGCCGCCAACGCGCGCGCGAGCCGATCGATGAGTGCGTGATGTTCGCCGAGGGATTCGCTTTCTTCGCGTAACTCTTCCGGCATTTTCTTTGGATCACTCGCAAGCAACACACTGCGCATATGTTCGGCATGTTGTGTGGCTTCGCGCACCGAAGCCAAATCACGCGGACCACCGCGACCCAGCGCAAGCCGTGCAAGCGCGCGCTCAAGATCGGGCGATTGTTTCAGCGCCTCACGAAGTTTTTCGCGCAAGGGCGAAGCCTTCGCCATAAAATCAACCCCATCCAATCTTTTCTGAATGGCAGTGACGTCGGTCAGTGGTCCACCAAGACGCGCCGCGAGTAGCCGTGCGCCCGCACCCGTCATCGTGCGATCGATTGTCGCTAACAAACTGCCCCGGCGTTCGCCCGACAATGTGCGCGTCAGTTCAAGATTGCGCCGTGTGGCGGGGTCAATCCCAACAACACCGGTTGCCCGGACTGCTCGTGGTCGCGCGAGATGTTTCAAATCACTTTTCTGCGTCAGCTCGGCGTAATCGAGCAAGGCTCCCAGCGCCGCAATCTCGGCGCGCGAGAAATCACCAAACGATGTCAACTCGCTCACACTATAGAGTGTCTGAATGCGCCGCCGCGCATTGTCGCTGTCGAAACGACTGTTAGGTTGCGGCGTCAATTGATCACGCCACGGCATCAGCGTTTCAAACATCTCAGGTTTTTCAACGAGACGCTGCGGAATAAGAAGTTCGCTCGGGTCGATGCGCGCCAAGGCGCCGCTCAGCTCCGACGCCGTGACGTACTGCGTGCACGGTTGGCCGGAGGCGAGATCGAGCCAGCCAAGCGCCATATCTTCACCGACGTTGGCGAGGCAGGCGAGGTAAGTGGCGGCGCGCGCATCAAGGAGGCTATCTTCCGTCAGCGTGCCGGGCGTGATAATGCGCACAACTTCGCGCGTAACAATGGATTTCGGACCGCGTTTCTTGGCTTCGGCAGGCGCTTCCGTTTGTTCGCATACGGCAACGCGGAAACCTTTGCGGATCAATTTCGCAAGATAACCTTCGTAAGAATGGGCTGGAACGCCGCACATCGGCACATCTTGGCCGTTCATCTGGCCACGGCGCGTGAGGGCGATATCGAGCGCGCGGGAAGCCTTCTGGGCGTCTTCAAAAAACAATTCGTAAAAATCGCCGAGGCGGAAAAAAAGCAGGCAATCCTGATGCTGCGCTTTGACAGCCAGATATTGCGCCATCAAGGGGGTGGTGGCCTCTTCGATGCCGAGATCGGGCAACAGTTTCTGCGCTTGCGCTTGGGCCATAAATGGGGCATCCGAAAAAGGTCATTCTATAAGAGAGTATGCGAACCATGCCAAAACTGCGCCTCGGCATCAACATCGATCATGTGGCAACTTTGCGTAACGCAAGGAAGCGTCATGGCCGTGCTTTGCCGGATGTTTTGCGTGCGGCGGAAGCCGCTATTAAAGGGGGGGCTGACAGCATCACCTTTCATTTGCGTGAGGACCGGCGGCATTTTCTTGATGACGATGTGCATCGTCTGCGGCGGGCTCTGCGGGTGCCAATGAACCTTGAAATGGCTGCAACCGAGGAGATGCAAAAGATTGCGCTTAAGACGAAACCGCATGCCGTCTGCCTGGTGCCCGAGAACCGCAAGGAAGTGACAACGGAAGGCGGCCTTGATGTGGTTAAGGGCGGAGCGAAGCTATCCCGTGTTGTGAACGATCTTGCTGCCGCCAGTATCCGCGTTTCGCTTTTTATCAATCCCGATGCGCGGCAAGTCGCCGCGGCTTATGCGTCGGGCGCCGCTGCGATCGAATTGCACACCGGCACTTATGCGGATGCGTCAGGTGCCAAACAAAAACAGGAATTAAAGTGTCTGCAGAAGGCCGCAAAGCAGGCCCATACGCTGGGGCTTGAAGTGCATGCGGGGCATGGATTGAATTACGCGAATGTCGGCCCGGTGGCCGCTATTCCGGAAATTGTCGAACTTAATATTGGGCACTTCCTGGTCGGCGAGGCATTGTTCGTTGGGCTTGCCGCGTCGGTGCAGAAGATGAGAAGAGTGATGAATAACGCGCGAAAGAGAAAACAATGATTATCGGTATTGGCAGCGATCTTATCGATATTCGCCGCATCGAGAAAACGATTGCGCGTTATGGCAATCGTTTTATTGAGCGGATTTATACGCCCCTCGAACGCAAGAAAGCAGCTTCGCGCGCCGATGGCATCCCAACTTATGCAAAACGTTTTGCGGCCAAGGAGGCTTGCTCCAAAGCCCTTGGAACCGGTATTCGCCGCGGCGTGTTTTTCTGCGATATGGGGGTCGTCAATTTACCGTCGGGCCAGCCGACAATGGCTCTTACTGGCGGCGCTCTGAAACAACTGCAAGCGATGATTCCAGCCGGTAAAACCGCCCGCATTCACCTGAGTATTACCGACGATTATCCCTTGGCGCAGGCCTTTGTGATTATTGAGGCTGTCTGATTTAAGGCGCTTTCGGTGCCGAGGAACGAATGACGGCCGACAGACGGCCATCGTTATTCGTGAGGGCTACGGGGGGAACGGGGAGTTCAGCCTGTGAAAGCTTTTCGATTTGCGCAGGTTTTGTATTGTCCTGCCCCGCAAGTTGGAACACAGCCATCACTTTATCGGGATATAGACCACCCGATATCAATCCACCGAGTATCATGGTCCAAGGCGCAATATGCTTAAATGCAAGACTTGCTTCCTCGAGTCTACCCATCTCTCTGAGTCTCCCCATCCCTCTTCTATCTTCCACTTGTAGTCTCTCATTCGTTGTTAGGACCCATCCCAACGATAGAACTCCGCCGAGCACAAAGCCAGCAGCGCAGCCATTTAGAGATGCGGCGCTGATTTTTTCGGCAACCTCCATTGCTTCTTCAACTGTAAGGTTATTATTGTAGTCCGGAAGATTTAATGGATTCCAGGAGGCAACAAACGATGCGGCACCCATAAAGAGCGCCGTTCCACCAGAAAACTTTACGATGCACGGCCCAATTTTATCTGACCTGAAAAATGATACGACACCCTTGGCGAGTGCCGTTTCAGGAGAATGCCTCACGAGGCGCGGTCGAATGTAAGCAGACATGAAAAGGAATCTTTCAAAATAAAAATCGATAAAATTTACACCTTTGGAATTAGCATAAATCGATGAAACTAATTAGGATTTTCTTGCACGCGCCATCCAAAAAGCGGGCTTTAACCATAAAAAAGCCTTGAAAAACTTGACTCTTGACGCGCCGCGCTGTCCAAGCGACTTTGCGCTTCCATTGATCTTATCAACGAGCCCTTATGACCAACCCAGCTCCAGCAGTATCTTCAGACGACGGCCTCAAGGAAACATTGCGCACAATCATCTTTGCGATGGTGATCGCCTTGTTGATCCGCACCTTGGCATTCGAGCCGTTTAACATTCCGTCCAGTTCGATGGTGCCGACGCTCTTGATCGGCGATTATTTGTTCGTTTCGAAATTCGCCTATGGCTATGGCAGTACAGGAACATTCTGGAATGTGGCGCCCTTTACGGGCCGTATTTCGGGCAGTCCGCCGCAACGCGGCGACGTCGTGGTGTTCAAACTGCCACGCGATAATTCCACCGATTATATCAAACGTCTTATTGGCTTACCCGGTGATACGATCCAGATGCGTGAAGGTATCCTCTATCTGAACGGTGTGCCGGTTGAGCGCGAGAAACTTGCGACACCCATTGCTGATGGCAATAACGAAACGCCCGAAGGGGCTACGGATTACATCGAGCATCTGCCGAAAGGGCCCGATCACATCATTCGCAAACTCAGCGATACCGGTGGCCTAAACGATACCGAGGTTTTTGTTGTGCCGCCGCACCATTATTTCTTTATGGGTGACAATCGCGACAATTCGCAAGACAGCCGCACCAAGAATGTCGGCTATGTGCCTGAAGAAAATCTGGTGGGGAAAGCCGAGTTCTTGTTCTTCTCCCTTGATGAAGGCGCGCATGTTTGGGAATTATGGAAATGGCCGCAGGCGGTGCGTTGGCATCGGCTGTTCACAAAGATCGGGTAATGGCGATTGCGCGTAAAATAGCGGATGTTGCGGAACTAACCGCGCGGCTTGGGTATAATTTCACCACGCCGCAATTGTTGCAGGATGCCCTTACGCATCCCTCGCTCGCCGGGTTTAAGCAACGCAAAAAAGGTCCGATGCCATACGAACGTCTGGAGTTTCTCGGTGACCGCGTGCTTGGTCTTGTCATCGCGGAATGGCTCTATGAAAAATTTCCGGAATCGAACGAGGGCGATCTCGCGAAACGTCACGCCGCGCTTGTGAACCGTGAGGCGTTACGTGTCGTCGCGGTGGAAATTGGCCTCGCGCAGCATTTGCGTTTGGCCCATGGCGAAGAAGCCGGCGGCTCACGCAAAAATCTTGCGACGCTGCCGGATGCGATGGAAGCGATCCTGGGTGCCATCTATCTCGACGGCGGTTTACAGCCGGCCCGCGATTTCATTCATCGTTACTGGCAAAAGGACATCGCGATTGCCGAAGCACCTGCCGATCCTAAAACAGCGTTGCAGGAATGGGCGCAGGGCCATAGTTTGCCATTACCACAATATAAAGTGGTCGAGCATTCGGGCCCTGCACATGCGCCGAAATTTGTGATCGAGGTGAGTGTCAAAGGCCACGCGCCGGCAACGGCTTCCGGCGATTCCAAACGCGCCGCGCAGAAAGCCGCCGCGCAACTTTTATTGGAGCAGGTCGGGAAGAAAAAATCGTGAGCAGCGACTCTCTTTTTCGTTTACTTACGTATGCTGAACTAAAGGATTGTTACTCCGTTTATTTTGAAGCCTTTGAGTGGCTGAAGGCCAAAAAGATTCCGCAATGGTTTGTGCCCATCTCACCTCACGTGTTCGAAGACAGTCAGAAGAAAGGCGAGCTTTATGGTTTATTCATCGATGACGTCCTTGCCGGCATCGCGTGCTTAAACGCTGGTACGCCCAAGAAATGGGCTGATGAGGTCAAACTACCCCATACTTTATGGATTAATCATCTGGCCGTGGGAAATGCCTTTCATGGTCAGAAGCTTGGCAAGCGAATGGTTGAGCGACTGAAAGCCTATGCCCGCGAAGCGACTGTTCCTTTCCTTCACCTCGACTGCGTTGACGTTGATGGTGTGCTGCCCACTTATTATGAAAAACTTGGATTTCGTGTAATAACCGCAAAGGATAATATGACCCATGATATTTCTCCGGACCGGTTTCGTATGTCATTGATGGTGGCTCAGTTATGAAGCGTAGTACCAAGCCGGATAAAAAATCCGATACACGTGCCGGTTTTGTCGCCATTCTCGGCGCGCCGAATGCGGGCAAATCCACACTGCTCAATCGCTTAATCGGCCAGAAGATTTCGATCGTCAGTCCCAAGGCGCAGACTACGCGCATGCGCGTGTTGGGTGTGTTGACGGAAGATGACGTGCAGGTAGGGTTTATTGATACGCCGGGCATTTTCCCAGCCAAGCGGCGCCTGGATCACGCGATGGTTAAAGCGGCGTGGAACAGTTTGCAGGATGCCGACGCGACGGTGTTGCTGGTCGATGCCAACGGCAAGCTTGAAGGAAAAATCGAAGACATCATCGATGAGTTAAAAAAACGCGAACGGCGCGTGGTCTTGGCGCTTAACAAGGTTGATAAACTTAATCCGCAGAAATTATTGCCGCTTGCGGCGCAACTGAATGCAACCGGGCTTGTCGACGATACCTTTATGATCTCGGCGTTGAACGGCGACGGTGTCGATGATCTCAAAAAACATCTCAAAGGCAAAATGCCCGAAAGCCCTTGGTTTTTTGATGAGGATCAGCTGAGTGATTTGCCCTCACAACTCCTTGCCGCTGAAATTACGCGCGAACAACTCTACCGTCAGCTGCAGCAGGAACTTCCTTATGCCGCGACCGTCGTGCCGGAAAGTTGGGAAACCAAAAAAGACGGCTCGGTTGTCATCCATCAAAGAATCGTTGTTGAACGGGCCAATCACCGGCCGATTGTTATCGGCAATAAAGGCGATCGCATTAAATCCATTGGGCAGGCGGCGCGGGTTGAGATTGAGAAATTTCTCGGCCACAAGGCGCATCTGTTTCTCGAGGTCAAAGTCGATGAAAAATGGCAGGATCGTTCTGAATACTACAAATTATTTGGGTTGGAGTTTTCATCCAAATAAACCCGCGCTTTCTCTGCCTTTTTGAGCGCAAAATCCTTTCCTAAACTGTTGCGCGGGCGTTTTGGCTCTGCTATTGGGATCGCGGCCCGAGATTCTCAGAAATTAACCTTTAAGGACAAGCCTTTGTCACAAGACGCCACCAGCCCCATTATTGCCGGAGACGCCGCCGTTTTGGCGCGCCGTTATGCGGGTGCTTTGTATCAACTTGCGGATGAGCAGAAGCAGTTGGATGCCATCGCATCCGACCTGCGCGCTTTGAAAAATCTGCAACAGGAAAGCGCCGAATTTCGCGCCATCGCATGTCATCCGCGTTTAACGCGTGCGCAACTGGTGGGTGCGATGCAGAAGGTTGCATCGGCGGCTAAGCTTAATCCGCTGACGGCAAATTTTCTGGCGCTCGTGGCGCAGAATCGCCGCTTGGCTGAATTGAGCTTTATGATCGACAGCTTTTTGGATGACCTTGCGGCCCGTCGCGGCGAATACAACGCGGATGTTTGCTCTGCGAAACCGCTTTCATCGGCGCAGCAGGAACAGCTTGCCGTGAAGTTACGCGAGATTGCAGGCGGCAAAGTGCATCTGTCGGTGCGCGAAGATGCCAGCCTCCTCGGCGGTCTCACCGTTAAACTTGGATCGCGTTTGATTGATGCATCCGTCAAAAGCAAATTGGCGCGGATTGAGCGTCAACTGAAATCACAACCATTACCATCGCAAAAGGGAGCAGCCTGATATGGATATTCGCGTTTCGGAAATTTCGAGCATTTTAAAGCAGCAGATCGCCGGTTTTGGCGCCGCTGCGGAAGTCGCGGAAGTCGGCCAAGTTCTGTCGGTTAGTGATGGTGTTGCGCGCGTCTATGGCCTCGACAATGTGCGTGCCGGCGAAATGGTCGAATTTCAAAGCGGCGTTAAGGGCATGGCGCTCAATCTTGAGAGCGACAATGTCGGTGTGGTTATTTTCGGCGATGATCGCAGTATTCGCGAAGGCGATATGGTCAAGCGTACCGATACGATTGTCGAAGTGCCGGTGGGCAAAGGTCTGCTCGGCCGCGTTGTTGATGCGCTTGGTAACCCCATCGACGGCAAAGGTCCGCTCAAAGACGTGAAGATGACCCGTGTTGAAGTGAAGGCGCCAGGCATCATTCCACGTCAGTCGGTCAATGAGCCGATGCAAACGGGTTTGAAAGCGATTGACTCGCTGGTTCCTGTTGGCCGCGGTCAGCGCGAACTCATCATTGGCGACCGTCAGACCGGTAAAACCGCCGTCGCCCTCGATACCTTCATCAATCAGAAGGCTGCCAACGAAGGCAACGATGAAAAGAAAAAGCTTTATTGCATCTATGTGGCGATTGGGCAAAAGCGTTCGACCGTTGCGCAGATCGTTAAAACGCTCGAAGACGCCGGTGCATTGAAGTACTCCATCATTGTTGCCTCAACAGCTTCGGAACCAGCGCCGCTGCAATTCCTGGCGCCTTATACTGGTTGCGCGATGGGTGAATTCTTCCGTGATAATGGCATGCATGCCCTCATCGTCTATGACGATTTGTCAAAACAAGCCGTGGCCTACCGCCAGATGTCGTTGCTGCTTCGCCGCCCGCCGGGCCGCGAAGCGTATCCGGGCGATGTGTTCTATCTACATTCCCGTTTGCTCGAACGCGCGGCGAAGATGAATGACAAGCTTGGTGGCGGTTCATTGACGGCTCTTCCGGTTATTGAAACGCAGGCGGGTGACGTCTCGGCCTATATTCCGACGAACGTGATTTCGATCACCGACGGACAGATCTTCCTTGAAACCGGCCTGTTCTATAAGGGCGTGCGTCCGGCCATTAACGTTGGTCTGTCGGTTAGCCGCGTTGGTTCGGCCGCGCAGATCAAGGCGATGAAGCAGGTTGCTGGTTCCATTAAACTTGAACTTGCCCAGTTCCGCGAAATGGAAGCGTTCTCGCAATTCGCCTCCGATCTCGATCCGGCAACGCAGAAACTACTGAACCGTGGTCGCCGTCTGACGGAACTTTTGAAACAGCCACAATATGCGCCGTTGGCCGTTGAAGAACAGGCCTGCATCATTTACGCCGGCGTTAAGGGCTACCTCGATAAGGTCAGCGTGGAAAACGTCTCGCGTTACGAGCAAGGCTTGCTGCGCGAATTGCGCGGACCCGGTGCCGACATTCTCACCGCCGTACGCACCGACAAGCAGATCAAGCCCGAGACCGAGACGAAGCTCAAAGCTTTCCTCGAAAACTATACGCGGGTGTTTGCTTAAACCTGTTTCAACCGAAAGAAAAAGCCCCACAAATTTCGTGGGGCTTTTTTGTTTTTAGGTTTTTTTTCATCCGAAATCCAACCGCTCGACAGGTTGGGGACGGCCATGATCACTATGGAAAAACCTCAATCGATCACTGATGTCGGGATAATCTCTCGGATTGCCAAACGCCTTTAAAACTAAATCTTCCGAAAGTTCATTCTTTAATTTGGGCTCCAACCTGGTTTGCAAGCTCCACCATGTCCTTCGAATACTTTTTTTATCTTTATTCGTGGGAGACCTATGTAATGTGTTTTTGTTAAAGCGAATAACACATGAAGTTGGCGTTTCTAACTCTTTTCCAGTTTTTAAAAATTCTGTCGGCAAAAGATCAGAACACGCATAAATAATGTCCAAGTCCTCACGTCTATGATCATGCCAGTGGCCAAATTCTGGGCGGAGCTGACTATTGGGAGAAACGTCTCCGCGAGAAATGGTTGTGGTCAGTTTGCTAGCAAAAAAGACTTCGGCCCCAAATTCTTGATAGAAGTTGTCTAAAGCAAGCAAGGTGGCGGAAGCACAAAAACTTAAACATCTGGGAAGTCGGAAAACGTTACTTCCACCAGATTTGGTGGAGATACTTAAGGCTGTGCTTATAGTATCGGGACCATATGAAAAAATATCCGTATATGGAAGTCGACCGCAAGCTACTGGGTCTTCTGTGTGGCTAAAATCAATTTTTCTTCCGATTTCCCAGCTCTCCGCATCTGAGAATTTACCTATTAGGCGAAGGCGTTCCGCGGGATTTTCGGGTTCGGGATATATAAAAAAGTAACAGCCTTTGTCTTCATCAAAACGGATTCGTCGTTCAAACATGTTCTGCGTCCCCCCATAAATATGTGGCCCGCAGAATGTCTGCGGCGCTTTAGCACTTGGTGACGCGGAGCAAGCTGCCCGTTCAAATCCCGCGGATCCGTTAAGGTGGATCAGACCTCACTTCCTCAAATCTACGGCTCAGAGGTGACATCCACCAGCTTTGAGTTGACGACACACCCTAATTGCTGCCTCTGGTTCTTCTGTAGCAACAACTACAGAAAGTACACCTGGGGTGCTTCTTAGTTCGCCTATCGCTTCGCCCAAATTTAAAGTGGTAAGACCTAAAATGTTCTGCCTTCCGCTACCCAAGGGTTCATCCGAAGAATGGGCGGCACCCAAGCCTTTATCTAGAATGGCGCGGACAACAAGATCTTCGTATCTATCTGGATCTTTAATTCTACTTACAATTTGGTCTGCGCGGGGTTCGTCCAATACGACATACAGAGTATCTGCGCGTTCTCTGACAATTGTGTCACGAGGGACTCCAGCATCTAAAAGGGCAGAAAATTGTTGGCCCTGTATCCTTGCGTGTGGTTCCAAGGTTAGTGGTGCTAATCGTTTCGTCATTTTGGCTCTCCTTCACTTTTCCATCTTTCGATGGAATATGCCGCCACTTCAAAAGGCGTGGACGGCAAAGCCCTTGATCCAAATTCGTCTGACGACAAATTCAGCGTGAGCGGTCAAAAATGTGAGAAGGGCAATAAAAAAGCCTCTAAACACAACATGATCACCCACCAGGGATCACAGTGCAGAGGCTCTGTGACGCTTTAGCTATTGGTAACGCGGCAGCAAGCTGCTCCTGTCAAATCCCGCGGATCCGTTAAGGGGGATCAATCCAACGCAGCTATCAAAACAAAAAACGGTTTTTTTGTCAACAGAAAATCAGCTGTGTTTCGCGACCGCGTCGTCGATCAGCCAACCCTGGAACAAACTGACGCCAAGATCGAGGCCGGTGGTGAGTGCTTTCTCATTGTCGCAGCGGAAGAAAATGATCTTATGCGCCGGGATTTTTGCAAGTTCTTTCCGGATCGCGGGATCGTTGAGTTGATCGGCGCGATCTTTTGAGACGTTAATCTTGATGTAATCGACATCGAATGCCGACAGGTTGAGGTAATTAACCATGTCGGGCGTGACGCTATCGATCGCCACTTTATAACCTTCATGTTTGAGCGTTTGGATCGCACTGAGTGTGAGAGCAAAATCTTGCAGCAAGTCACCGCGATGCAATTCAAGCCCGATCTTTGCGCGTTCGGCTTTGGGAATACTATGCGTGAACCGGGCAAAAACCGGTCCAAGGATTGAGTTGATCGCCAGATTAAGATGAATGGATTTTCCGGCAATTGTTTCGTGATGATCAGTGAGGCCCGCGAGCAACCGTTGATCGAGCGTTTGACATAGGGCCAAAAACAAATGCTCCGGCGTGATAATCTCCAGCTTCGGAAAACGTTCGCGGCGCAAATCGGTGAAGCTCAGGAAATATTCTTCGCATACCGGTTTCCATGTGCCGTCGGCTTCATAATGATAAATGGGCTGCGTGCGCGCATAATGGCGCAGATCAATGTCATCGAGCAGCTTGCTGATCTGATCGACACTCCACGCGGTGAGAGGGCCGCGCGCGGCATCACTCTTCAGCATTTCGGAAGGGCCGCCTTCGGCAGGTAATGTGGATGCCGTGCGCACGATCTCGACATAATGATTGGCGCGTTCACGTAAAGGGGTGTAATCGTTCGGCAGATGATAGGTCAGAAGAAACTGGCTTGTGTCCTCGATGCCATGGCCATCCGGCAAAATGGCGTCGACGATACGCGACGACAGAACTTGCGCATTTTGCGTTTCGGGCCAGATGATAAAAACATCGCCGTTCGACATTTCGGCATAAATGCCATTGGTAACTTTCGCGAATTCCTGCAACCGTTCCTGAACAGCTTCCAAGGCGCGCCGGCTCTTGGCGATAATCTCAAGGACATTGAGAACAAGATTGATGACGAGGTGTGGCGTGCCCAACCTCTGCAACCGCCGGACGCGGAGAATAAAATCCTGTTCGCGGACAAGATCCGACGGGATGGCCTTGTTGTCTTCGATTTCCCAGACGCGCATTTTAGGGGGCTAAGGGCTAGAGGTGAGGGCAGAAACCATAGAGATTAGACGATAGAAGTTATCCAAAAGCTAATCATCGGCCTGTGGGTAAATTTGCTGCTTTCCTGCAACACCGTTTGGGAAGTGGGTCTCGAAAGTAAATCAATGATTCCAAAACCTTAAACTTTGTGCCATAGTCCCTTCACTCGCGGCGGCCTTATAAGCATTAGGCACTGCTGCTGCGGTTTCCACATTGATGGAAGAAACCAACGCCCCTCATCGGGACGCCAGAATTTTTGTTATTTTTCAACCTCCTAGGAGATATAAACGATGACCCTTACGCTTGCTGGTAAAAACGTCGCGATCCTTGCCGCCAACGGTTTTGACGAGAATCAGATGACGGAGATCCAGCGCGCGCTGACCAAGGCTAAGGCTACCGTGCGCACGATTGCGCCGGAGCAAGGCGTCGTGAACGGTTGGCAAGGCGATGGGTGGGGTCATTATTTTCCGGTCGATGCGCAAATCGGTCAGGCGCTCGGCTCCGACTTTGACATGCTGGTTCTGCCCGGCGGCGAACGCGCCGTGACCAAGTTGAAAACCAATCCGCATGCACGCCGCATCGTCACGCATTTTCTCGAAGCCGGTAAGCCCATCACGGCGATTGGCGCGGGTGTCAGCCTTCTGGCGTTGTGCCCATTGATCGCGGGCCGCACGGTTGCAGCATCTCCTGATGCGCAGGATGAATTAAAAGCGGTAGGTGCCGTCATCAGTGAAATGCCACAGGAAATCGACGGCACTATCCTGACCGCGAACGGCGATGACATCAAAGCTTGGGTTGATGAAGCGATGGAATTTTTCGGCGACGCCGAACTTATCCGCCAGGCCGCTTAAGCTGCTGCACATTCATCAGCATTAAAGTAAGAAGTGTGATCGCTCCCACCTGATGGAGGGTGGCGAGAATAATATTCGTGTGCGTGAGGAGGGTGCTCAGGCCGAGGGCCACTTGCAGAAGGGCCATTCCGCCCAGTGCATAAAGCCAGCGTTTATCGGTTTTCACGACACATAAGCATCGTCCGACCCACGTGAGGATAACAAGCATCGTTATGGGCCCAAGCCAGCGATGAATAAACTGCACAAGCGCCAGGTTTTCAAACGCGTTGAGCCATTTCGGCAAAATTGTGAAAGCGGCTGCTGGCACAAGATCGCCTTCCATCAGTGGCCAGGTGTTGTAGGCCTCACCCGCATGTAAGCCGGCGACGAAAGCACCCCATACAATCGTCACAACCAGAAATCCAAAGGCGACCCAGCCATGCTGGGCAATGCTTTTAGAAACTTTGATACGGTTACGCTTGAGCAGATCAAGTGCCACCCACAGGATGAGCGAATAAACCAACAAGGCAAAGCCAAGATGGAGAGCGAGCCGGTAAGGGCTGACGCTGGTGCGAACCTCGAGGCCGCTTTTGACCATGAACCAGCCGATGAAACCTTGCAGGCCGCCGAGCGCAAAAATTGCCAGCAGTTTGAGGGCCAGTTTCTTATCTATGCGCTTCTGTATCCAGAAAACGAGCAAAGGGAATGCGAAGACGATGCCGATCAGACGGCCCCAGAGCCGATGCAGCCATTCCCAAAAGAAAATGTTTTTGAATTCAGCGAGCGTCATGCCGCGGTGAAGAATTTGATATTGCGGGATTTTCTTATAACCCGCGAAAGCCGTGTTCCAATCCGCATCATTGAGCGGCGGCAGCGCGCCCATAATCGGGTTCCAGTCGGTGATCGAAAGGCCGGATTCAGTGAGCCGCGTGAGGGCGCCGAGCAGGGCCATGACAAAGATCATGCCGCAGCAGATCAGGAGCCAGATAATAACGGGACGTTGGGAAGGGGGGGGTGAAGACATAAAGAGTTATTTATACTTTAAATTCCGCAACGTCACTTGGAATTACGACTAAGCGGCGCGGCGGAAATCTTCGTCATCATCAAGCCGGCGTGGGGGAGGAGAGAATTTAGGTTTGAAGGCCGCTACCATTGTCGCGCGCACGCGCTGTTTTTTCTGCTGTTCCTTGCGTGAGATCCAGATGCCAATAGCCAGCAGCGAAACCGGCCACAACCAATGCAACTCGATCGGCAGCACCGTTAAAACCACAACCGATAAATTGGCAATCATGCTGCCAACCATTCCGGCGACATGGCGGCCAATCCAACTCGCGTTTTGTGTGACCCCAAATTGCATGCCAGCGAAGACAACTTTGTGCCGGCTGTTATGCGCGCGGCGTTGCAGATGTTTCCAATCCCGCCACGACAGAAAAAAGCCATTCAGTGCGAAGAAGATCAGATACATACTGCTCATGCCCTGATCATTGATGAGGGCGTGGATCGTGACGCCGATTGATAAAAGAAACAGACTCGAAGGGATCATCCAGTCGATGACGCTCGGGGCGTCGGGCTCATGCACCGCGCGCCAGCCGCTCATCAAAAGATAGGTGCAGAAGCAGTTGAAACAGAAAAGCACCGCGCTCGATTCGCGCCACGCCATCGATGTGGCAAACAAAAGTGCGGCGAGGCTGATCGGCAAATAAATAAGACCGGCGAATTTATGTTCGGGTGACCCTTTTTCCGTCAGCAACGGAACGCAGGCGACGAGCACGGCAAAACTGCACAACATAAAGTGCAGACCATGCAACAGCTGGTCGGTCGACGGCAAAGATTGATAGGCGCTGAGGATTGGCACAGCTTCGCTCCGAACAGCATTCAGTTCGGAAAGGCTAGTCGGGAATCTGTAGGTTTGCTAGTCGTTTCGAGGCCGGAATCAGGCCGTCATAAAGGCGCATGCACGCCCAATCAATGCATCGTAAATTCCGTGCCGAAATAACGGAATTCGCCGGGGGTGATCAACGCCTGATGCGCGACTTTGACCATATATAATTTACCCACAAGCTTGGTTTCCCAGAAACGCAGGAATTTGTGCAGAACCGGAAAGCGCGGGGCGATATCCAGTTCCTGCCAGATGTAGGTTTGAAGCAGTGAGGGGTGGTCGGGAATGTGATAGATGATCTCCGCCGTTGTCAGGCGGTAATCCTGAAGCTGTTTGCCCAGATTACTATCCAATCCAGTCACCATGTCGCCAGTATATCGAGAAAAAACCAAAAAAATGGTTAATAATCCTATTTCGCCTTGGAATGTCAGGGTTTTTCGGCGCAACGACCTCCGTTCAGCTTGACTCCGTTTATCCCCTCCGCCTATAAAGCCCGCCGGGGTTAAGCAATATGTCCGGCCAGATGGCTTTGGCAAACCCGCATAAGAGACAACTCGAATTGAAGGACGGGGCTCGGCCCCGGTGATGATCATGGCCCGTGTATGTTCCGTCAATGGCAAGAAGCCCAGCTTTGGCAACAATGTCAGCCACTCCAATAACAAGACCCGCCGTCGCTGGCAGCCAAACCTGCAGATTTGCTCGTTCCCATCGGAAATTCTGGGCAAGCCCGTTTCCATGCGCCTGACGGCCAATGGCATCCGCACCGTTGAACATAATGGCGGCCTCGATTCCTGGTTGCTTGGCACCCGCAACAGCCGTCTCGGCGAAGCTGCGCTCAAGATCAAGAAGCAGATCACCAAAGCGCAGGCCCGTAAGAAGAAGGCCTAAGCCGTTTTGTTATAATCCGGACTTCTGATAGTTTCGGATTATGTCGTCTTCACCTGACTCCGGTTCCCTGACCCAAACGATCGACGACCACATCACGTGGCTGATCGACTGGAGCCGTTTTGCGTTTATTGATCTCAGTAACCGCGCCAAACAATCTGAAATTATAGCGCCGCCCGACAGTTTTGCGCGCTGGTATCAAAGCGCCACACAAAGTCTCGAGCAGCATCAACCCGCCGTTGAACGTTTGGTTTCTCTGCATGATCAATTGCACACGCTTGCGCGTCTTGTGCTGATGAAAACACCGGACGGCCGGCCGGTTGAACCCAAAGATTATGAAAACGTTCTCGCGCGTTATCAGGAATTGATGCAAGGCCTGCGCCGGCTCGAGCGCGCCTTTGCCACGGCGGCGTCGGGCCTTGATCTGCTCACGGGTCTGCGTTCGCGCGTTGGCTTGCAGGAAGATTTGGCGCGTGAGCACAGCCGTTTCCTGCGCACCGGAAAAACCTTCTGTGTTGCCGTCATGGACATTGATCATTTTAAGAAGGTCAACGATACGTATGGCCATGATGCGGGTGATCGCGTGCTCGCGGCCGTCGCTGACCACATCAGTCGCGGCTTGCGCGCATTCGATGATGCCTACCGTGTCGGCGGCGAAGAGTTTTTGCTGTGCCTCAAGGAAGCCGATCAGGCAATGGGACTTATGGTGCTGGACCGTTTGCGTACGGGACTTGAGAAAAAACCGGTGACGCTGCCGGATGGGAAATCCATCACGGTCACGGCGTCTTTTGGGATGATCACAAGCACAAAAGAAATTGCACCCGATAAAATGACGCCGCGCGCCGATCAAGCTCTTTATCGCGCCAAGAACGAAGGCCGTAACCGGATTGTTCTGGCCGATGCGGCTAGCGCGGGCTAACCGAAGCCAGATTTTCAGCTTTGCGCGCATGGGTCGCGATATAAAGACCGGCCGCAACAATCAGTCCAACACCCACCAGCAAATGCGCCGTCGGTATTTCATGCCAGACGAGGTAGCCGAGCAGGGCGCCAGTGACGATTTGCGTATAATGGAACTGCGACACATTCGCCGCCGTCGTGTGTTTGATCGCCATATAGATGAGGAAATTGCCTAAGGCGCACAAAGCACCCATGCCGAATAAAATGAGAAGAAGCTTGATCGTGAGCGGCTCGGCATGCGTCAGCATCAAGCCAAAGCCGAAGATCATTTCTATGAGAGCCGTAAAGAAAACCATGCTGTTGCCGCTTTCGGTTTGCGTCATCACCCGCGACCACGTGATGCTACCGGCGAAACAAACGGTGCCCGTTAGCGCGCACGCATAACCAATCCAGTCGCCTGGACCGCTGCTCTGCAACGGGTTCACCGCAATCACCACACCGATAAAACCGGCGATGATCGCCATAACTTTTGGAACCGTCAGATGCTCGCGCAGAAAAAAGCTCGCCAAAATTGCGATCATCATCGGTGCAGTAAAAACCGTGACATAGAACATTGTCAGCGGCAGATGTTTAAGCGCGATGACGTTGAAGACGTTGCAGGCGAGGGCCAGTAACGCGCGTCCCAGTTGGGCCCGGGGGCTGCGTGGCCATAGGGCTTTTATTTTTCCTTCGGGCCAAGCTTTCAGCAGCATGACGAGTGCGCCGAAGAATCCGAGAAAACCAACGACTTCATAGAAGGGTAGCGCGGCCTCACCGGCCAGTTTCATGCATACATCGGATAGAACCCACGCGGCAAAACCCATAAGGGCAAAGCCGATTGCGCGGAGCTGGGAAACCGAAGACGCCATACAAAGACTTTTATCGGATTAGGGTGTTTCCACAAGCGTTTTGGCGAGTTGGCCCGCTTTTCGTGCGTGTGTCACAATGTAGAGGCCGGAGCCAATAATGATCAGAGCGCCACAGAGCAGATGGAAGGATGGAATATCATGCCAGATGAGGTATCCAAAAAACGCGCCGCTGATGATCTGTGAATAGTGAAAGGGTGCAATCGTTGCAGCGGGCGCCAATTTATAAGCCTGTGCCATGCACATCCAACCGAAGCCGCCGAGGCTGCCGGTCAGAATGGAATAAAGCAGCCCTTTCATCGTCATCGGCTCGACACCCCAGAGGATCATACCAACGACGCCGCCCAAAACGGCGGCGATGCGGGGATAGAAAGCGATCGACTCACGGCTCTCGTGATTGCCAGCATAACGCATCGTCAGCATCTGCGTGACGATAACGAACATGCCGAATAATGTGGCGGCATAGCCGAGCCAGTAACTTTTATCGTGAAAAAGTTGCGTGGGATTAACGGCGATGACGACGCCGACGAAACCGGCGATAATCGCGAGGATCTTTTGCAGATTAAGCGCTTCGCGCAGAAAGATCGCCGCAAAAATAGCGCCTACGGTCGGTGCCAGAAAAATCACGGTGTAAAAATTGGCGAGGGGTAGACGGGCCAAGGCGATCAGCCAGACCATGTAGTTGAGGAGGAACATCAAACCAAGCGCCACGAGTACGCGCGGTTTTTTGGGCCGCAAATGGTGAATGCCACCACGTAAGGCGGTCAGAAGGAACAGCGCTGCCATGCCGGTAAAGCCGGCGATGGCCATAATCTGAGGCCCCGGCGTGCCGGTTTCCTTCGCCAGCTTCATGAACATGTCGCCCATCACCCAGAAGGTAAAACCGGTCAGCGCAAAACCAATGGCGCGAAGATGGGAAGGTGATTGAAGCGAGGGCAAGGGCGACGTCCGGTTGGGGTTTCAACCGCGACGATAGAGTATGTTGGGAGGGATGTTAAGAAAGAAGGGCATCTTAGGCTGAAAATGTCTTCGTTGGCCTTACGCGACGTGCCGATCCTTTGAAGCGGTACGTTTCTCGTCTTGGTCTCTTGCCAGTGCAAAATTTTCTTGAGTTACCGCGCGCAAAGCATCGGCTGCGCGGGCGTGTTGGGCGCGCGCGAGCTCTTGCGAGGTGTAGAGATGGGGCTGCCATTCGAGGCCACACGGCATGAGGGGTTTTTCGTCGCGAATGGTGTTTAGCGTTTCTTTCAAAAGGGCCAGCGAATAAAGGGCGGCTCTCTCTTTTAAGCTCTCGACTGTTTCCTGCGGCGAGATGGGGAAGCTTTCCGTTGCAATGATCGCACCGTGATCAATGCGCTCATTCATATAGTGGCACGTCACGCCGAAATCATCGTCGCCATTTTGAAGCGCCCACCAATATCCGCCGAGCCCCCGATACCGGGGCGGGCTGGGATGAAAATTGATAGCCCCTTTCTTTGCGCGCTCAAGCGTGGTGCGCGAAAGAATAAGGTCCGACTTAAACGAGATAATCCAATCCCCTTGCCAATCGCTGAAGTCAGGCTTCGGCATACCCGAAGACCAAAAGATCGGACAAACGGAACCAAAGGCCTGTGTAACGGCTTCATAGCCACGTTCGCCCCATGCTGAGCATTCCGTCACATAAAGAACTTTGCCCGAAGTCGCAGGATTATTTTTAGCTTCCTGGGAGCGCACGAGGGTAAGAGCGGAGTTCATTTTCTCCCCCCCTTTTTTGTGAGCTGCGGAGGATAAGCCATCGCCCAGAAAGCTTGGAACTGTTTACGATAAGCATTCGTGATGGCGCGCGACTTCAGCAACATAATCGTTGGTCCCGGTGTGGTATTGAAATCCATAATCGCGAGTGTTTCGCCGTAGATATAGAAAGGAACGGCTTGAAAGACATCCTTCGATATCCAGCGGTACTCATTGTAATTGGAAGCGCAGAAGTTCGTATCGCCTTCACAGACGATGGAAAGAACTTCGAGGTCTTTGCGCGCATTCGAAACATCGGTCATGCGCTTGAGGTAATTCTGCGAGAACTCTGGCGTAATCGTTTTGACAAACGTCGTTTCATCAATCCCGAACATCATGATCGTGCCGCCATGTGTGCGGGCGTACTCGTAGACGTTATCAAAAAATTTTCTGAGACCTTCGGCGCCAGTCAAAACCTCGACACCATGGGGTTTGACGCGCACGCCTTCATTGTCTGTAAACTCCACGCCGCTTTCATCAAACACACGCACAATATCGCCAAGCGATGTTTCGCGGGCTTGCACCGTGTCATTCTCAATATTGCTGATGGTTTCGCGGCGCAGGCCAGCTTTTTGCCCGAGTTCGGCGGAGTCCCAACCGAGAAGGGCGCGTGCGGCGCGAATTTGACGTCCTGTGATCATTTAATACTCACGGTGATGAATGATAGTTAATAGCACAAATTATGGTTAACACAACTAGGTAGTAAAACTAACAATAAACAGTAACAAATTTTGTATATTTGGTATTTTTTCGCCGTGCAAGTGCTTTAAATACTTTCTCTGTGGATAATTTCATCGCTGTGTTACATTTTTTTACACACCATGTGACTTTTTGTTTGCTTTCATTAGCGCGGATCGGTAAGTTGCCCTTCGTTCGAGACGTTTTACGTTCTGATTTATTTTGAGTGGGAGTTTTTGTGATGTTGACCTTTCAAGCCTTGGAACAAAAATTTGGCGCGGTTGCCGCGTATTCTTATCTGACCGAAATTGAGCGCGCCGCGCAAATCCCGTCATGGGCGATGGCTGCGGTTGATCCCGAAGTTCGTCTTGCCAATGCGATTTACGCGCAAGATAAGGCGCAGCGCACGTCAGCCGCTTCCCCTCAAGCGATGGCGGCGTAAGATGACACCTGTTGATCTTCGCACTCTTTGCGCGGCCCTTGGATTTACCGCTGTCGTTATGCAAGGCGGAAATATATCGGCAAAAGAACGCGCGCTGCGCGCCGCTGATATGGCCGACAGTATCGAAGAGTTTTGTCGTACACGTGCTGCCGAAACGGCCGACGGTATGCAGTCTTCTGCAAATGCGAAATTGAGAATGGCGAGTCGCATGGCGGCGATCATCGTCGAGTCGCTGAAGGAAAAGGGCGCTTGTATCCCGCAAGACCTTACGGCCAAAGGTTTTATACCCGAAGATGTGAACCGCCATTGGGCTATGGCCAACGCGCTGGCTCATGTTAGCCTGAACAAAGTGGATTCGTAATCATCATCCCGTGCATGCAAAGGAGACCACACATGTCGAAGACCGAAAGAAAATTGAGATTGGTGCCAAAAGATAAAGCGCTCTTTACGGTTTCGCCGTGGTCGTGCGTTCATACGCAAACAAGTTCGAAGATTGAAGCCTATGTCGAAAGCGCCGGCGATTGGGAAACAATTGCGGAAGTCAAAGATTCGGCCGGTATCAACGCCGAGAAGGTTACGAACTTTATTGTTCGCGCCGTGAATGCTTATAGCCAAGACCGTAGTCTGATCGCTGAAATGGCAGAGGCTTTGGAAGAATGTATCGCCTGTGGCGGTAAGTTGGATTTTAGCGCTGAACAAGCAGCTGAATCTTGCATTCGCCGCGCGAAGGAAATGCTCTAAGTTTTCTCGCTCGCGGCTGATCCTCGCGCTTCGTCTTCGACCTCCGGGGACGTAATTTCCACACGGTTACGACCGGCCTTTTTGGCACGATACAGCGCCGCATCCGCGCGGCTCAGCAACGCATCAATCGTTCCATCTTTACCTGTTAATTGTGCCAAACCGACGCTCACGGTGCAGGGAACAAGTTCGCGCTCGGCGATAATCGGACGTTCGGCCATATGTTGGCGCAAACGATTAGCGACTTCGGCGGCGGCCGCGAGGTTGGTTTCGGGCAGGATCACAGCAAATTCTTCGCCGCCGAGGCGTCCCAGCGAATCGGATTGCCGTAGGCTTTCCAAGGAACGTTTCACGACGGCCTGCAAGACGGCATCCCCAACGGCGTGACCATGTTTGTCGTTGATCAATTTGAAATGATCGATATCGATCATCATCACGGTCATATCACGTGCAAAACGCCGTGACCGGCGTAGTTCCTGTTCGGCTTGCGCCATGAAGTAGCGGCGATTGCTGATACCGGTTAATGAATCGGTGCTCGCCTGCCGGAACAGCTCCGCTTCCAATTCCTTACGCTGGGAAATATCGTTGAGGGCCACCATGATCGCGGGCGTACCACTGTAATCCATCGCGATTGCGGCCACCTCGGCCATAAACTCGCGGCCCTGCGCCGTTTTCATTTTCACTTCGACGTCGCGAATATCGGGAATGGTTTCCAGCAGTTTTCGCATCTCGTCGCGCTCGGCGGGATTGACGAAGAAATTGGTCGAGTGACCGCGCAACAATTGCCCCACGCTTTGTTGAAACAGTAGACATGTTTTGCGATTGACGAACAGCAACTGTCCGTCATCGCGCCGCGTGATGTAAATCGGGTAGGGCAGAATTTCGAGAATGGCGCGTAAATGCTGTTCGTTCTTGAGGAGAACTTGCTCGATCGCCATCTGTTCGCTGATGTCATAGACATTGATCTGTACGGCTGCGTCACCGTGCCAGTTGATGACGCGCTCGGTCACGGCGGTCCAGATTTCATGGCCATCTTTGCGAATACCACGCGCGCGCGTGACGATGGATTTCCGGCGGCCATGGATCAGATCATCGTATTCCTGCTCGATCCGCGCCCACATATCCTCGGGAACCAAAGGCCGCAACAGCGGCAAGTTCATAATATCCTTGGCCGATTTATAGCCAAAAAGTTTGGCGAAGGAGCTGTTGGCATAAAGCGGTTTAAAATTGCGATGGACGATAATGCCTTGAACAGAATTTTCGATCAGGTCGCGAAAATCAGGCAATACATCTTCCGCCCGGCGTTTTAAGCGCGTGCGACGTTCGACAGGCAAAGATTTCGGGACGCGCTTTTTCATATACCGAACTTATACCATGCAGTTTATACGTGACTAGCGACATGCAGTTTTTGGGTAGTAGGTGAATATTCCTTGCCTTTCCGGAACGTTAGCGGAAATACCTCTTGAAAAACCGTAAGGAATTATTAACTATAATCCCATAGAGTCGTAATAGGGCGAAAAGCTTATGGCCATCAAGGCCAACGACGGGGGGCTTAAGATTAGCAAACCTGGAAGAAGACCAAAAACAATCCATATCCAGCCTGTTTGCGGCCCTGCAGCCTTCGTCACTTTACACTCGTCATACTCATCTGAAATCAGCGCGTTTTTGAGGTTCCCGTGTGGTGCGGGGGCCCATTTTAACGTCCGGTGTTTCTCCGGACAGAAGCGAGGTAGGGATGTCGAAACGGCGTAGTTATGATCACTCAAACCGTAATGAGAAGCATAATGTCGAACCGTTCTATACGTCGAACTCTCCGTGGGACCCTCTAAATCAACCCGCCTTTGATCGTCGCGATCAAAGCTATGTGCGCAAGATCAAACCGCAAAATGCCAATCAGTCCGCTCTGCTTGAAGCGATGGCGAAACATAACCTTGTGGTCGCGGCCGGTCCTGCCGGTACCGGCAAAACCTATCTGGCCATTAGCGCCGCTGTCGAAGCGCTGGAAGCCGGACGCGTTGATCGTATCGTCTTATCACGGCCGGCGGTTGAAGCCGGTGAAAGCCTCGGCTTCTTGCCTGGCGATCTCCATGAAAAGATGGCACCGTTCTTGCGGCCGCTTTATGACGCGCTCAATGACCGTATGGGCAGCAAGCGTCTGAAACAACATCTGCAAGACGGCACAATTGAAATCGCACCGATCGGTTTCATGCGCGGCCGTACGCTCAACAATGCTTTCGTCGTCATCGACGAAGCGCAGAACTGTACCTACAACCAGATCAAGATGTTGCTGACGCGTCTTGGTTGGCATGCGACCATGGTGTTGACCGGCGACCCGGATCAAAGCGACTTGCTTGAAGGTATGTCGGGTCTCGCCGATATTGCCCGCAAGCTGGAAGCCGTCTCGGGTATCGCGGTTGTCCGCCTCACGGACAAAGATATCGTCCGTCACCCGCTGGTGGCGAGCATGTTGGGCGTTCTCTAAATCAACGGTAAGGTGCGCGAATAAAGGGCTAGAGGCTCAGTTCTTGGGCCTCTAATCCCGTCTTGGCCTTTCTGACGGCAGTGCTAGAATGCCGTATGTTCAGATTTTTAAAACGCAAAATCTTCAAAAAGAACAAACGGCTTATTGAGCTGCGCGCGTTGCAGATAACGCTCGCGGTTCTGGTCGGCCTCTTGCTCGCCTCGTGGATTGTTGTCTGGCAAACCAGCAAGGACAATAGGCGTCTTGGCGAAATGCGGGACGCCGCCATTCAGTTGGATGCACAACAATCCATGCCGCCCAACACGGCCAAAATCGGTGGGCCGTTCACACTTACCAATCAGGACAACCATAAAGTCAGCGACACGAATTTCCGTGGCAAATATCTACTGGTTTATTTTGGTTATACCTATTGCCCCGATTTATGCCCGACCGGTTTGACGAGCATCGCGCATGCGCTCGATCAATTGGGCGATGACGTCAACAAAGTTCAGCCGCTTTATATTACGGTCGATCCCGAACGGGATACGCCGGCGAAGCTCAAGGAATATATCGCGAGCTTTCATCCAAAAATTATCGGCCTGACTGGAACGGCGCAGCAAATCGCAAGTGTCGCGAAGGAATATCAGGTCTATTACAAAAAAGGCGAGATGGTGGATGAGAATGACTATATCATGGATCATTCTTCGCTCATTTACCTGATGGATCCCAACGGCCAATTTATTTCCACGTTTAACGAGGAAGTTGATCCGGCGGCCCTCGTGAAAGGGTTGCGCGCGGCATGGGCCAAAAAACCAAGCCCGTCAAAACCTTAGGCTTTGCTGTTTGCCCCTTTCCTGTCTTGACTCGTAGGCAGCCTACCCCTAGGTTGCGCGCGGATTTCGAGGCTTTGGAAAGAAGGGTTTTTTCTTCATGAATAGCGACCCTGAGCGCCAAAAACTTGATGATCTTGCGGCGCGGATTCAGCAGGCGGAAGCCAAGCCCGCACCGCAGGCATCCGATGAAGCGACAAAGCCGGTGAAAATAAGTAGTGTCGGTTTCGATTTTCTGGGTGCGGTACTGGTTTGCGCCTTTGTGGGCTGGCTGGTGGATCGCACCTTCGGCAGCAGCCCGTGGGGGCTGATTGGGATGATGCTGATGGGATTTGCCATAGGCATTATGAATGTATGGCGGGCTCTGGGAAATCAGAAGTCCGAATAATTGAGGACGTAAGACATGGCATCACTACTCGAAGAATTTGAAATTCATCCGCTGTTTCACAGCGCACCGCTCTTCACCTTTGGCAATCATCAGGTTGCGTTCACCAATTCCGCTCTGTTCATGTTTCTGGCGATAACCGCCAGCACTTTATTGATGGTCGCCGCGATGCGCCCACAGGCGTTAGTGCCGGGCCGCTGGCAAATGCTGGCCGAAAAACTTTATGACATGATCGCCGATATGGTGACGAACACGGCTGGCGAAGATGCCAAGCCGTTTTTCCCTTTCATCTTCTCGATCTTCATTTTCATTCTGTTCTGTAATCTGTTTGGCATGTTTCCCCATTCGCTCGCGGTGACGAGTCACATCCTTGTGAATGTTGCGATTGCATTGACCTTGTTTGCCATTATTCTTGTGACCGGTTTTGTCCGTCACGGCGCGCATTTCCTGCATTTATTCGTGCCGCCGGGTGCACCCAAATTCATGTTGCCGTTTTTGGTGGTGATTGAACTGTTTTCCTTCGCTGTGCGCCCGTTCAGCCTCTCGATCCGTCTTTTCGCCAATATGTTGGCGGGACACATCCTTTTGGGCGTTTTTGCCGGGATGACCGTTAGTCTTTTAGCCGCTGGCTGGCTCGCAAGCCTCAGCGTATTGCCTCTCGCGGTCAACATTGCTATCACCGGCTTCGAGTTTTTCGTCGCGTTCCTGCAGGCCTATATCTATGCCATTCTTTCGGCGGTGTATCTGCGCGATGCGATCGAAATGCACTAAGGAACGTTTTTAACCACTAACAAGTCAGGGAGTTTTTTATGGAAGGTTCAGCACTCAAGTTACTCGGCGCCGGCGTGGCGATGGTCGGCTCGCTCGGTGCGGGTATTGGTCTCGGTCTGATCTTCTCGGCCTGGATCACCGCGATTGCGCGCAATCCTTCGGCCGAAGGCAAGTTCCGTCAGATCGGTTTCATCGGCTTCGCCGTGACCGAGCTCGTTCTCTTGATGTGCTTCGTCATCGCTGTCTTGTTGATGTTCGCCGTCTAATGCGTTTGATCCGGACATGTTTGCTGGTTTTGCTGAGCGGCGGCGCAATGCTTTATGCATTGCCGCTGTTGGCAGCAGAATCCGGCGAAAAATCCGGATTGCCGCAGCTTGATACCACGCTGTTTGCGGGACAGCTCTTTTGGCTCGCACTCAGCTTTGGTCTTCTTTATGTGCTGATGGCTTTTGTGGCTCTCCCGGGCGTCAAGCGCACGCAGGATAATCGCCACGATGTGATCGCCTCCGAGCTCGCCGCGGCGACAGCTGCGAATGAAGCCGCGAAGACTATGATCGCCCAATATGAAAAAGCATTGACCGATGCCCGGGCCAAGGCCCAAGCGACGGTTCATGAAATTGCCACGCAGACAGCAAAGGAATCCGCTGAAAAGCAGGCCAAGCAACAGCAAGAACTCACCAAGCGTTTGCAAGAAGCCGAGGCCAAAATCGTGGCCGCACGCGATACCGCGCTTAAGGATATCGCCGGTGCTGCATCGGAGCTTGCCAGCACCGTTGTCGAAAAAATCACCGGTATGAAGGTGAAAGCATGAGTGCGCTGCTGAAAGACCCGATGTTTTTCTATGGCATTGCCTTCGTTATTTTTCTTGGGCTCGCCTACCGCTATGGCCGTAAGCCGATTTTGGACTGGATCGACGGCGAGATCCTAAAGATCCGTGACGAGCTTGAGCAGGCTAAGAAACTTCGCATCGAAGCGGAAATTACGCTGGCCGACTATAAGAAAAAGCAAGTTGCCGCAATGGCCGATGCCGAAGCGATTGTAAGACACGCGAAAGACGAGGCCGCGCGTTTGAAGACGCAGGCGGAAGCTGATTTGAAAGCTGCGCTTGCAAGGCACGAACAGCAAGCGCTGGAACGTATTCGTATTGCGGAAGCCGAAGCGATGGCTGATGTTCGTACGGCGGCGATTAATGCGGCGATGGCGATGGCGAACAAAATGCTGGCATCCCATATGGATGAAGCCACAGCCGCTAAACTGACCGATCAGGCGATTGGTGAAGTTTCAAAGTCAGCCGCGGCGAAGGCGAAAGCGGCTTGATATCAGACCGGCTCGGGTGTCGCAGCTGACTCGCCTCTTGCAGCTCTCAGGACAGCAACACTTTCCGTATCAGACAGGCTTCGTTCCGGGTCGGTTGATTTCACTTCAATTGCCGTTACGGTTGATCGGGTCAAAGCATTGGCTGCAGCATCGAGATTTTTATGCATGGAGGCAAGCATCGCAGCGTCCATATCGTTCGGTGCTTGAGGCTGAACATCGATGACTCCGTTTACGAGGGTGCTTCGTTCAATTCTTGCCGAACAATCAATTCCCACATTGCCAAAAAGCTGAATTAAATGGTTCGCGACCACGATCGCTTCCATCATCGAAGGATTTGTGCCGAAGAAATATCTTGAAATGCCGTTCCCGCTGCCAAAAGCGTAGTCGAGATTATGCGTGACGGCAATTTCACTTGGCAAAAACTCGGTCATTTTATGCTCCGCAATGAATAAGATAATAGAATGAGGTCTTTATACGCCGCATGGTGGCAGATGAAAAACGAAAAACATGGTTAATTCGGGAGATTACGGCGTTAATTGCACGTGGGTCGGGTAAATTCGCAATCATGTTGCAGGGTGGGGAGCATCCGGCGGGCCTCGGTAACTTTATTCAAATCAAGCTCGGCCATAATGAGGCTCGGCGTTTCGTCGGCTTCGGCGATGATTTCACCGGAAGGAGCTATGATCAGCGAATGACCATAGGTTGAACGTCCGCCGTCATGTACGCCGCCTTGGGCTGGCGCCAGAATAAAGCATCCTGTTTCAATGGCGCGCGCGCGCAACAACACATGCCAATGCAATTTGCCGGTCGGTACCGTGAATGCCGCAGGAACGGTAATGATGCTGGCGCCGGCTTTTGCCAAAGCGCGATACAAATAGGGGAAGCGCAGATCATAGCAAATGGTAAGACCGATTTTGCCCCACGGCGTGTCGGCCACCACGGCGCGATTGCCGCCGCGATAATTGGCGGATTCGCGGTAGGTTTCATTTTCGCCGAGATCAGCATCGAACATATGGATTTTATCGTAATGCGCCGCGACTTTGCCATCGGCACCGAACAAATAGCTGCGATTGGCGAGCCGATCATGACCAATATCGATCGCAATACTGCCCGCCAGAATCCAAGCGCCGGTTTCACGTGCGAGGCGACTAAAAAACGCGACGGCCGGGTGTTCGGCCTCGCTCTTCGCTCGCGCAAAAAGTTTTTCGCGGCCACGGATCATGAGGCTAACATTTTCAGGAAGTGTGATCAGCTCGGCGCCCTTTTCGCGTGCGCTGCGGATCAGGGGTTCGATATTCTGAAGATTGGTCTCAATTTCAGGGGCCGCGTTTGTCTGGATACAGGCAACTTTGACGCGTGTATTCATGACGCCAGCAACCCATCAAGCTTGCCGGCGGCATCGAGCGCATAGAGATCATCACTGCCGCCGATAAGCTGACCATTGATAAAAATCTGCGGAATGGTTTGTTTGCCGCCTGTTTTTGCTTTCATCTCGTCGAGCTTCGCGGGGTTGGCGCGCACGTCAATCTCCTCAAACGCGACGCCTTTTTTCTGCAGCAGCATTTTCGCACGCTGGCAATAGGGGCAACCGGGACCGGAATAGACGATGATTTGAGGCATAAGCATTTCCGCTGTTAGACCCATTATAACCGCTTGTGTGGCGATTTGTAGGCAATAATACGCGGGGGAGAATTTTTATGACGGCGCTAAGGGGGATCCGCCAACAATTCGAACTTTAGCCGACAGGTTGCAGAGGATCTTTCCCTTTTTCGTCTCGTCGCTTGCCGTCGGAGTGAGATTTTTTTGGGTTATTTGGAGAGCCGCTCTTTGGCAAGTTTGCGCTATTAATCGCGTGGGGGGATGTGCCATAGGGCTATAGGGGATTACGATAAACCGTGCCGTAAGAGTACAGGTCGTGTGGCTCGTTCCCACGTCATAGCTTGCCGTTGCAGTGAGTTTATTTGCGGTTATGTGTTCAGCTGCTTTTTGACATGTGTCGGTCGTTAAGCGGGATGGTGGATTTATCATGTCGCTATACTGGTCGAGCCTGGACCTAATCGGTTTGAAGCCAAGCGCGCCGGCTGTGAGAACCAAATAGAATGGAACCATCGCTGCCATCATCGTTATTACGGTAATTATAACGGGATGTGTTTTGGTGGTTTCGGTACCAGGATTTTCTGTTTTTGAAATCGACATAATGATAATAACTCTTCCGTTCAATAATTTCTTCGCACAGTAAACAACTAAGGATCAGCCTGCAAGTATCGAAAACGTCGGTTTTTACTTTCATGAAGTCATGTTCTTAACGCGCGCGAGGAACATGGAATTTGGGGGTAGCGAAGGATTGGGGCATAGTAGGCCCATGAAACCGGCGAACCAAATCCTCGTCTTTGACCGTGCTCTGGTGCGTCAACACCGCGACCGCATGGCGCCGGGATTTGCTGCGCACAGCGTTGTGTTTGATGAAGCCGCCGGGCATTTAATGGAACGCCTGAAGGACGTGAAGCGCGATTTTACATCGATCCTTGATCTCGGTGCGCATCATGGTGCTTTGGTGCATCAGGTGATGCAGGACAAAAAGACTTTTGTCGTCGCTGCGGATCTTTCCGAAAAAATGCTGCAGCCGGTCTCGTGTTCATCCGTTGTTGCCGATGAAGAATATCTTCCCTTCGCAACAGATAGTTTCGATCTTATCCTCAGTAACTTGAGTTTGCATTGGGTTAATGATTTGCCCGGTGCCTTGATCCAAATCAAAAACGCATTGCGGCCGGATGGATTGTTTCTGGGTACCGTTTTAGGCGGTCAGACATTGTATGAATTGCGAACCTGTCTTTTGGAGGCGGAGTTATCCATCACGGGTGGCATCAGTCCGCGCCTGTCGCCGACTATTGAATTGCAAGCGGCGAGCGGATTATTGCAGCGCGCGGGGTTTGTTTTACCGGTGACGGATCAGGAAACAATCACCCTTACCTACACAGATGTTTTTGCCTTGATGCATGACTTGCGTGGCATGGGGGAGGCCAACGCGCATCGAGAGCGGTTGCGCCGTTCCACCCGCCGTGCAGTTTTCATGGAAGCGGCGCGGCTCTATCAGGCGCGTTATGCGACGGCTGATGGCCGGATTCCGGCGACATTTGAGGTGCTTTTCCTGCATGGCTGGAAATAGCACTCGGATCACCATTTCGTGCTCAAAACAGGCAAATTCAGGCCCATAATCATAGGGTTATGCGTTTATTTATAAATAACTTTTAGTCTTTATATTCATATCTTCCGGCCCTTCAATCCTGACTTATTCCCTGATTTTGACGCATGATGAAAGCCACGCCTGAAACTGATGCGCCGCTCTTTGAGCCGCTGCGCCTTTGGGGCCGTACCGTAAGTCTCTCGGCGACGGTGGGCGTCGTCGGTCTCATTTTGTCTTTGTTGTTGTTCTATTTAATCCGCGAAGAAGTCGATGCGTTTCTCGCGCAACAGCTCGCACAACCGGTCGTTCAAAGCATCGAAGGGTTGCAGCAGAAAATCGGCAATGACGAACATATGGTTGGTTCGCTGGGAGGCTTGCTTGCGATCAATGCGGATTTATCGAAGTCAGAATTGTATCCGTTCATCAATGCCGCCGATCTCGACAAAAACACGATCGAGCACATTTACCTTGCCTTCGTAACGGGTAAGGAGACGCAGGTTGATAAAGAAATCCTGGATCGTTCGTCGGACAAAGAGCCGCCCTTTTCTCCCAATAGCCTCGTTGGTCTCGATGGCGTGATGCGTTATGCCGGTGTTACGGAGCGCCCCTCGTCCGCGGTTCTCGTGATGCGCGATAATGGCGCCAAATGGCTTGTGATGGCGCGACCCATTCACAGTAAACCCGGAAAACCAAATGTCATTGTCGGTTTTAGCCCGATTGAGAAATTATTTGGTGATCTAACGAGCCTTTTGTCGCAAGGCATTATCACGAGGCTTGTTGCACGCGAAGATACCGGTGTTGTGAAACCGCCTTTCTTTGAGCTTAAGAAAGAACCGTCACTCAGTTCCGATATTTTCTCTCTGCCAGAAACCGACAGTAAGGTGACGCTTGATGATCGCAGCTGGCACATCCAATTTGTCAGCAGTCTGCACGGTAATATCCCGTTCCTTGCGGTCTTGCCGCATATTGAACTGCTGATCGGTATTTCACTCACGCTCGCGTTGACGATGTATTTACGAATCGCACGCGATGTCGCTGCCGAAATGACGGATCTAACATCGTCCTTGCGCCGCGCCAATGACGAATTAAGTCGTCGCATCGCCGAAGAAGAACGTATGGCGCGTGCCTTGCGCGAGAGTGAACAAAGATATCGTGTGATTTTTGAAAATGCCGGCATCGGCATTTGCCAGATTGCGCTGTCGGGGGAATGGCTCAATGCCAACCGTACGGTCGCGCAAATCCTGGGTTACGAAAACCCGCAGGATTTGCTCGACGATCAGCCGAATTTTCATAACCGGCTGTTCGTCGATGATCAGGATCGTCGCGACTTGTATACGAAACTTCAAGCCGGCGGTCATTGTCAGGAAGAGGTGGAGCTTTACACGAAAGACCGCCGTGCGATTTGGGTGAGTATGAGCGGCTATGTCGTGCATGATGAAGAAAATAAATCGCTCTATTTCGAATGCACGATGTATGACATCACCGAACGGCGTCAGGCCGAATTCGCGCTAATCCAGGCGAAAGAACAAGCCGACTTTGCCAACCGCAGTAAATCAGAATTTTTGGCCAATATGAGCCATGAATTGCGCACGCCACTTAACGCGATCATTGGCTTCGCTGAAATCATCAAGGACCAACTGTTTGGGCCTGTCGGTCAGTCCCAATATGTCGAATATGCACGCGATATTTATGACAGTGGTGCGCTCTTGCTCTCACTCATCAATGACATTCTCGATATGTCGAAAATCGAAGCCGGTAAACGTGCGTTAGCTGAAGGTGTGCTCGACGTCGATCATGTCATTCAGTCAGTCTTTCGTCTTGTGGTGTCACGCGCCAAGATGGGTAAACTGCATTTAACCGTGAAAGTGCCGAAGGATTTACCAGCCCTACGTGGCGAGGAACGAGCGCTGAAGCAGGTTCTGACCAACCTTCTAACCAATGCGATCAAGTTTACGCCCGAGGGCGGCGATGTGACGCTCAGCGTGCGTATGGATGATTTCAACCGTATGTGCATCAAAGTTGAGGATACCGGCATCGGTATGGCGCCCGAAGATATCCCCGTGGCGTTGGCGCCCTTCGGCCAGATTGAAAGTGCGTTAAGCCGTAAAAACCAGGGAACGGGTTTGGGGCTACCGTTGACCAAGGCGCTGGTGGAACTGCATGGTGGCGTGCTTGATCTGCAAAGCAAACCCAACAGCGGAACAACCGTGACGATTATCTTCCCTGCTGATCGCGTGGTTAAGCAGCCTTTAGCGGGTTAGAATCGCTGGGCTGACCAAGCAAGGGAACAGGGGTCGAGGGTTTAATTTTAATAATATGACATTGGTCATGAATTTCTTGCCCTGTTGCAGGCCGGTACTTCTGCATATCCAACCATTTCAAATCAGCGTAAAGCGTGGCTTCAAAACTGCGATGGGGCGGCTGAGGTATGTAGCCCTTTGCTTTCTTGTCACTATGTATGTAGGGACGACAACGTCCCGTATGATCGGGAATTTCGTCTATAAAATAACCCACTTGCAAGCGTGGATGGTCAACCTGGACTTTAGCAATCAATCCAGCAAAAGCAGCGCTAGCGACGCCAGTCGAGATTAGCACGGGCACCAAATGTCTAACGACGAATGGCCTTTTTGCCTTCTTGAACTCGTCACTAACGATCGGAGTATCTGATGGGGATGATGAGTTTATTTCGGCCATAGGTCGTTCCAATAATTTTTAAGTATCCGTATCTTTACCACGGCAAAATAATTTGTGGCAATTAGATTATGCCGAAAATAAAACCGCCCGGAATAACCCGGGCGGCGAATGTCTTTAATAAATTTATTCGTTTATGCGAATGTATGTCCTGATGGCTGAGGCGGATGTAATGGCAGCTTCTCTACATTCCGTGCTTCGCAAGTGTTGCGAGTCATAAGCCAAGCTGCGCCTCCAAAAATGACTGTAGCTTCAGCAATTGCAGCAGGCGTGGGATTGGTTGAAACCTTTGTAAGATACAAGCCTGCTAAGCCACCTACAGCTGTTGCCATAGTGCCAGCAACGCGCGCTCTTAAAGCCCATCGCGCTACTCTTGTAGGATCAATACCGAGTTGGTCGGCAATCATATGAACTTCTTGATCAAGACGCTCTGAATCTTTGCCTCTGAAAATTCGGTTTTTCATTATGGGCTCCGTTAAATTATAATTCGTGTTTAAGTTTGTATCATAAAGCAGATATTAGTCGCAACTATATCCTAGGCTCAATTACTTTCTCTAACTAAATCAATATGTTAACTATATAGAGCCTTTGATGCGAATGGCGCTTTCGAGTGTGTTTTTGAGCAAACAGGCGATTGTCATGGGCCCAACACCGCCCGGAACGGGGGTAATGGCCCCGGCGCGGGCGCTGGCTTCGGCAAAAGCGACATCGCCGACCAAACGCGTCTTTCCGGGGTTGGCGGGATCATCAACACGGTTAATACCAACATCGATGACGGTGGCGCCGGGTTTGACCCAGTCGCCTTTCACAAATTCGGGTTTCCCGATTGCCGCGACGAGGATATCGGCCGCGCGGCATTCGTCCGCTAAATTTTTGGTGCGCGAATGCGCAATTGTCACGGTGCAGTCCGCCTGCAACAAAAGTTGCGCCATAGGTTTGCCGACGATGTTCGAGCGTCCGAGAACGAGCGCTTTGAGGCCGCTGAGATTACGGACAACCTCGCGGATCAGAAGCATGCAACCCTGCGGCGTGCAGGCGACAAAACTTGGCAGACCGAGGCTGAGACGTCCGGCATTGATCGGATGAAAACCGTCGACATCTTTGGCTGGATCAATGGCCGCGATAATCGCGTTGCTGTCGATTTGTTTTGGCAATGGCAGTTGCACGAGAATGCCGTGCACGGCGGGATCGTTATTCAGTTTTACGATCATCGCGAGAAGTTCGGCTTGGGTCGTTTCGGTGGACATTAGGTGCGTCCAGGATTTCATGCCGGCTTCTTCGGCCGCGCGCGATTTGTTGCGCACATAAACTTGGCTCGCGGGATTTTCGCCGACCAGAACCACGGCAAGGCCGGGCGTTACATGCTTGGCGGCGACTTCGGCGGCAATCTGTTGACGCAGTTTCTTGGCAACCGCGGCGCCATCAATAATCCGCGCGGCCATTAAAGCACCAAATGGCGGATGAACGATTGCACAAACATAATCAGGAAAATCAAAATCAGCGGTGATAGATCAAGTCCACCCATGGCTGGCAACACGCGACGAATAGGGCGGAGCAGGGGCTCGGTAATATTGAAAAGAAACTCGCCAATCATGCGGACAAAGCGGTTATGCGAATTGATAATATTGAAAGCGACGAGCCAGCTGAGGACCGCGCCGACAATCAACGCCCAGATATAAAAATCCAGGACGGTATAAATCAGCTCGATCGTCGCGGCGAGGATCGCGTTACCAGCATTCATAAGGCACCCACCCTTTGCGGAGAATGTATCGGTTTACGAGCAATGCAGTAACATATCGCGGGGCTGTGGCGCAACTCATTGTTTTACAATACCCTTTTATTTGTTAAACAGATGCGTCTCTGTGAGGATCCATTGTGAAAACCGATTACGAAAAACTCTTTGGCGCATTCTTTGATGAAGCGGCTAATCTTGCCGGCGGCATCGCGCTGAAATATTTCCGTCAGCTTATCCCTGTCGATGACAAGCAGGATAAATCACCGGTGACGCAAGCCGATCGTGAGATCGAGCAAGCGGTGCGTGCTCTCATTGAAAAGACATTTCCAACGCACGGCATTATCGGTGAGGAATATGGCAGACAAAATCCGGACGCCGAGTTCGTCTGGGTCATCGATCCAATCGACGGCACCAAATCTTTTGCCACGGGGCGCCCCTTGTTCGGCACTGTTCTGGGTTTGATGCATAACGGCAAACCCGAAGTGGGTTTGATCGAACAACCTTATACCAAGGAACGCTGGTTCGGCGTCAGCGATCGCTTCGCACGACATAATGGCAAGGATGTAAGGGTTGCGGCACCGCGACCTCTTGAAAACGCGCGACTCTATGTCGGCTCGATCAATATGTTCGAAGGTCCGAATTTCGAAAAATACCTGACGCTTTGCCGTGCAGGGAAATGGACGCAGACGAGTTGCGATTGTTATGCTTACGGGTTACTTGCGATGGGATGGGCGGATGTCGTCGTTGAGCAATGCCTTGGTCTTTATGACGTTGCCGGTGCGGTACCCATCATCACTGGCGCGGGCGGTTTTATAAGTGATTGGCAGGGTAAACCGATTGGCATGAATTTCAGCGGTGAAGCTGTCGCCGCAACTTCGCGTGAACTCGCACTCGAAGCGCTCAAAATTATGGTCTGATTCTCGGCAAACGAGCACGGAGGGAAGCTTTGCAGCCTCCCCCGATGCAAATGGCTTAGGACTTGACGCTTGAATTTGCGGCAGCAGCCTTGTCGGCCTGGGCCTTCTTCTCGGCGTCTGTCTGCTGCGGCCCTACTGCTGGCTGAGTCTTGTTCGGCTCGGCTACGGGCGTCGCACTGGGTTGAGTTGAAGATTGTGACATTGAAGTACCTCACGGTAACACGACAAGGATTTGCCGATAGGTCCTATATGGGGTGAAGGAGACCGCATTACAACGCACGCACGGATAATTGCGAAAATATACTTCGCATTATCGCATCATTCTTTTTTAAACGCAGAAATTCTTCCGCATATTAAAATTTTACGGACAAAAGTGTCAGATATTTTTTAGGCGCGATTCAGGATCGCGTAAAATACGATCACGAGAATGGGGGCGACCGGAAAGATATCTCTCTCTGTACCCGTACTCCTCAAATAAATAATAAGATATACTGTTATCGATAGGCACTCATAAATTGCCATAAATATCGCATCAATTCTGCGACAGCGTTATGATTATGAGAGTGTTGCCTTGTGAAGGATGCCTACTGCAACAGTATGGGATCGTTGACCCTTCTGCGAACGCGCCTCTTACGGCCGGTCCATTTTTCATTCCTTCTGATGGAGCGCTTTCTGAAGTGCTAAGGCGGCTTCCAACTGGGAGTCCTTAAGAGCTTTCGCTGCTTTCGCTTGCGAATCCTCAAGCACAATCGCCGCCTTGTCGTGGGCGTCAGCAAGAGTAGTGGCGGCATAGTGTCGTGCTTCTGCGGCTGTTTCCTGAAACTCTCGATCATTGCCCAAAAGATCAGCTGCATCTTTTCTGTTATGCTTATCGAGTGTTCGTGCCGTTTTTGCTTCCGACACATGAAGATCGACGGCTTTCTTCTTCTGGACATCTTCTAGAGTGAAGGCGTCGTCTTTGTGTTTGAGATTTTCTTTTTCCTGGTCCGTAGGCTTTTGCATGGTCTTTCCTTCAGTAAAATGGGATCATCCAGGCGCACGCGAGAGACGACTTCTCATTGGTCGAGCACTCCTTTTATTGTATTTGATAAAAAATAGAAGAGCCGGGTTTAATCTCCTAAATATGTCTCGACAACCGAATCTCCCCGCAGTTCTCGATACGATCCTTGTACCAAATTCCACATAAGTCAAACGGCAGCCTCGAAATTATGCTTCTTATAGAGGAGCCAGGAGAATGACCATGAATGTCGCCGTAAAAGAAACCGCAACCGTTGAGGAATATGAGCGCATCTTCGAGCGCTACCTTGACGTATGCAATCAGGCCATCGAGAAAAACAAGGATAAATTTCCTTATATGGAAATTTGGAAGACGCGTTGGAAAAATCTCGGCCCCGATAATACCCTGCAGTGCGCCGTCTATGACGACCGGCCGAAGATTATTTATACTTTGCGCCTTACGGAAGATATGAAAATCCAGATTGTCAAAAAAACCGATGTCTTACCGGACGATGTTTGGCCCTTCAAATACAGTTACTTGAAGCATGTCGTTGAGAATCCCGACGACTATATCGAACACCCCGCCAATCTGGATTGGGGTTGGTTGACCGGTGTGTTCGGCTAGATGGATAATCCGTCTATCAACGGAAACTTATACGTAGTAGATCACAACTCTTCGGGCATATATTTTTCTGCCAGCGGGCCGTAAACAAATTTTACCAGTTTCTCAACTGAGTCGACCTCAACACGTGAGCCGCGGACATGAATGGCAGCTTTCTGCCTTAAGATATTGAGCGCGCGTGAGAAAGTTGACCCCTTCATACCGAGCGTGTAGGCGATTAACGTTTTATCATACGGTAAATGAATGACGACACCCTTCTTCTTGTTGGGCGGGCAAAGCCTTAACAGAAACCCCCCGATGCGCTGAGGTGCGCTTTGCATAGCGTTAAGTGCCAACTCACCGTAATGTCGGCGGTGGTGCCGAAACATTGACGAAAGCATGCTGAGCGCGAGCGTTGGATTGAGATTGATTTGCTCTTTCAGTACGCTTGAGGGGATGCTGAGCAGTTGGACATTCTCAACCACCTCGGCATTGCTGGTATGGCGGCCATGTTCAAAGATGGCGCTTTCGCCTACCATATGACCTGCTGTGAGCATATCGACAATGACTTCCTCGCCTTCTGGCAAGGTATGAAATAATTTTATCCATCCACCACAAATGACATAAAAAAAATCAGCGGACTCTTCTTCAAGATATAGAATTTTGCCTTTCTTGTACGATCGGGCATGGGCGGCGCTCTGGAAGCAAGCAACCTCTGCCTCTGAGAGATTTGAAAACAGCGATGCGCCCCTCAGGCACCCGAGAGAACGCTCCGGTAAGCCCGTGCTTTGGCTAGGCGTGATTTTTGGTATCGACATTTGTCAAGACATACCTACCATATTTAGTGGCAGAAGTCTGTTTTAATCCCGTCATAACCATATGTTCCATTTGATAAATATCAAATCCACTGCAGAAAAATATACTAACGTCTCGACGTCGCACACGTTTTCTTATCGATCCGACGAAGAGGCTCATGGTACTAACTCTACACCCCCAGAACTATTCCGATGAGATCACATCCGCCCCCGCCGTTGGTTTGGATGAGATAGCCTTTCGTCGGATGAATGCCGAGCTCCTGAAAAGCAAAGTTACCAATTTTCTTGCGGATATGACCCATGAAATTCGGACGCCAGTAGGCGCCATCATCGGGCTCGGACGTATACTGATGGCAACAGAGCTCGACGATAAACAAAGACAATGCCTTAACGTACTGCAAAGCAGCGCCGAGGCGTTACTGGCGCTGGTGAACAGGACGCTGGACATCAGCAAGATTGAGTCGAAGGCAACCGATTTGCAAAATGCACCATTCGATATGGTTGTGCTTCTCAGTGAAATCGCCGACATCATGCTGATCAAGGCGCAGGAAAAAAATGTTGGCCTCACCCTGCATTATGAAGCGGCAATCCCCGAAACAGTTGTCGGCGATAGCGGCTATATCCGGCAAATCATAACCAATCTTGTGGGTAACGCCATCAAATTCACGGAGACGGGTGAAGTGATCATGTCCTTCGTCAGGAGAGAAAATGAAATTTCTATTTCGGTTGGTGATACCGGCATTGGTATTTCGAAAGACAAAATAGATCTTATTTTTGATAGATTCGTGCAAGCCGACCGTTCGATCGGTCTTAAATATGGCGGCACCGGATTAGGGCTTTCCATTTCAAAGGCGCTGGCGGAAAAGATGGGTGGTTCGATTACCGTTCATAGCGTGATGGGCGAGGGTTCAACCTTTGTTTTTAACCTGCCTCTGTCTGCCGAGGTGAGTGACCGCGGCAACGTCATTTATTTGAACATGGCCAAATGCCAAAAGCTGCCCTGTAAACCATAACACTCACCCGCAGAACACAGTATCACCGAGCGTAAAATTAGAAACGAAAACCAAGCGCGCTTCGTAAGGAAACCGCAAAAACAGAAACGCGTTTGCTTTATGTCAAAAATGCCGTGAAAAATTCGAGTACCACGAATGTTGTCGGAGACTTTCTGCCGACTGACGGATGAGGTTACCCAATGAATCAAATTAGAAAAAATAGCGCTCTCTTTTTTGCCGGTGTGCTGCTACTCAGCGCGGTTGGCTGCACGGGGCCTGCGGGCCCACAAGGAAATACCGGAAACCGGGGCTACACTGGTGCAACGGGTAATCAAGGAAACACCGGTTACACGGGTGCGACAGGTTACACAGGCGCAACGGGAGCTACAGGTAATCAAGGAAACACCGGCACCACGGGTGCGACAGGTTATACAGGTGCGACCGGAGCCACCGGCGACACAGGAGATACGGGTTACACAGGCGCGACGGGAGCCAAAGGCAATACGGGCAATACGGGCGCTAAAGGCAATACTGGATCTGGCGCTAGCCCCACCACCGTTATCGTCCAGCCGTCTAACTAAATTCAATCGCAACAAGAAAACCAGTCAGGAGTCCTCACTATGCCTAACCTCTCAGAATATATCCTCCGCCTTGCGTTTCTTGTGACACTCATAGGTGGTGCAGATTCTTTAAATGTCGCGCATGCGGACACATATGAAAAAGCCCAGAGCCCGCAGGCCATGTCACAGCATGTTGAAGACCGCATCCAGACACTGCATGACAAACTCGGTATTACGAGCACGCAGGAAACAGAATGGAGTGCTGTCGCTCAGGCCATGCGTGATAATGAATCTGCCGTTGGTCAGTTAATCCAGGTACGGCATCAGGATCCCGCGAACATGACCGCCATCGATGATCTCCAGTCCTATGAAAATATCACCCAGGCCCATGCCGATGGACTCAAAAAACTGATCGTGGCTTTCCAGACCCTTTATACCGACATGCCGGATCACCAGAAGAAAATCGCCGATGAGGTTTTTAGCCGTTATGAAGGCCATACGTCAGACAAAAAGCATACTTAACCTTTAGTCTCTCAAGGAGAAGAATATGAAAAGTATCTTGAACCGGCCTCGCCGCATTCGAAAATCAGGAATTTGGACGTGCCTGGCACTCAGTATGATTTTGGCAATGACTATTGCGGGGCCCGCGCAAGCCGCGAATGTTCACGGCCGAGGTGGGGCAGGTGGCAGGGACTGGCGGCAGCATCAAGGACATGCGCATCGTGACTGGAATGGCAGAGGTTATGGTGGTCCGGGCGTTATCTATGCCCCGCCGGTAGTTTATTATCCGCCACCAGCTTATGAATCGCCAGGTTTTAATCTCATCGTCCCCTTGAATATTCGTTGAGGAAATCTCAACGCATCGTTTTACAAAGATTCCATGACCGCAAATCTTCCGCCGGATCGTTCGATTATGCTTTCGCAAACGCCGACTGCCCGTTTCCGGGGTGATGTCTCTCGACATGTTGGAAATATACGCGCTGTAACTCTGGATGGCAGGGCTGTAAGGGTAAATCATATTCCCCCGGCAGCGGATGCCGTTCAGGAATTGATCGATTATACCTTCGGCAAAACCTCGCATGAGCTTCAGTTAATAACTGACAGAAAAATGTATGTCCTCACGGACGATGCTCTAAACTCCTTTGACGACATTAAAAACCCACATTGCCAATCGGGCAGATCAATTCCGCAAGATGAATAATCGGCCATGAATACGGCTGCTTAAGAGTCAGGCCATCACTTTTAACCGCGTGTTTGCCGCTGCCGCTCTTACGAGCCGGGGGAAACGTCGACACACTCGAAATAACAAGGGTTGCATGAGTGGAGCAACCATCAGGCGTGACAATAACGCCGCTGGATAGAGTTTCGGAAACAGTTCTTTCCCCAGCTGACGATGATAAGTGGCTTCATTTGCGTGCAGATAGCTTTCGACGGCGAGATAAGCACTGTGAAGGGCAATAGATATTCCGTTACCGAAAAAAGAAGGAATGACGGCCATCTGATCGCCGAGCCGATAGAGGCCGGCGATGGACGATTTGTTGCGATAGACGAAACCATAGGGTATGCCGTAAATCGCAAGCGGTTTTTTCCAGCAACGCTCGGCCCCATTGAGCTGTTCGGCAAGCCATGGTGTGTGCAGCATGAGTTCGTCAAACAATCGTTCCCACGAATGGAGAAAGGCTGCGAGGCGGTGCTTGGAAACAACAAGACATAAATTAATGAGATTATCCTCGATCCTTTCCAAACCCGCATAACCACCGTCAAATAGTGTGATGATAACATCGTGCGGGTTGTCAGGTTTCTGCGTACCAAGCCGGAAATGCATTTTTAAACCCACAAGATCGTTCTGAATGGACGGCGGCCGCTGCCAGCCGCGTAAGTCATGTTTGCCTGTTGCCAGAAATACTGCCGGAGCAAAAAGCGTTTCGCTCATTTCGGCTCCCGAAAGTCGAATCTTCATTCCCCCTTGCCCTTGCTCAAGACTGGCGACGCTAACGCCGCGTCTTACCTCCACATCGTTTTTGATCGCCGTTTGCAGAATTTTTTCGTCCAAAACGTGGCGCGACAGGCTTAAAGCTTTGAATGGCAACGCGGTGCGCATACTTTTAACGCCATGAATAAGTGAAATATGGTCAATGGGTGTTGCGCCCAGTGCTGGTAAGTCGATACCGAGCTTGCCAAGATAATGCTGCGCTTCTTGGCTAATAAACTCGCCGCAAACTTTGTGATGGGGAACAGGCTCTTTTTCCAGCAACAAAACCCGGCGTCCCGCCTGAGCCAATCGGATTGCCGCGGCCCCGCCAGCCGGACCGCCGCCGATAATGATTGCATCCCAGTTTGTCATATCTTTTGGCGCGCGACCGAGTAGCGGAACGGCACATGCCATTCTATCGTCGTTTGTCGTTCAGGAATACCGGCATCCTTAAGTTGGGTACACCATTCCTCTTTTGTAAAGGCGCGTGCGACCGAAACCGGCGCATCATTCCGCACGATCGGATGAGCAAAGGGCATGAAGGCCAGAATGTATTTTATCCCATAATAAGCGACGGGATGGCGGTGGAGATCATTGCTGAGCCATCCTTGCTCCGCATGCGCATCCATCCAGCCGATGAAACGGCGAAGTTCGGCGTCATCGAGATGATGGGTAAACAGAGAGCTGATGATAAAATCCGCCCGCCTATCCGGGCCGAGAGTATAAATATCGGCTGTTTCGTAGCGGATGGGGGCCGTTTTTGGCGTATGTTTCTCCGCTACTCTTTTAGCCAGAGGATTGATATCGATGCCAACCAGATCAACCGCGATGCCTTTTCTTGCCGCCCAACCGGCGATTTTACGCAGCATGTCACCGCCGCCGCAGCCAATATCGAAAATCGTCACAGGACGGCCCGGCTTGAAAGATGCCAGGACGCGAGATAGCCAGAGCAGTGTCGGGCGGTAGGCCAGCGTGCCGATGTTGATTATTTCAAGCTGTGACAGGCACTCATCAAGCGTTTCAAGGGTGACGTTCTTATCGTCCATCCATTCAGGCTCATTGCTGCGATGTCTAAAATCAGGCTTCAGCATTTTTGTGCGTTTTCTGTTCAAACATCATGGCCTCAACCGTGACGCCGGGACCAAACGCCATCGCGCATCCCGTACCAGCCGTTTCGCCGTGTTCCATAATTTCCTTGAGCACGAACATGACCGTCGCGGACGACATATTGCCGAAACGCCGCAATATATCGCGCGAGTAGATGAGCTTGGCTGCTGGTAAATGAGCATGTTCTTCGATGGCATCGAGAATGCTTCGCCCGCCGGGATGAATGGCCCAATAGGCAATATCATCCGGATGAGAGCCCTTGAGAATGGCCGGTAGAAGATGTGGTATTTGTGCTCCAACGATACGGGGCACTTCGCCTGAAAGTCGCATGTCGAACCCGTCCTGCCCGATATGCCATGTAATTTCGCCGCTGCTTTCCGGCATGACGGCAGAATGGAAACTGTCCATTTTGATCCCCACGGGTTCTGCCGAGATAAGGCTTGCGGCGCAGCCATCGGCGAAAATGAGAAAGGACAGAACTTTCTCAAGATCGTCGCCGTCTTGAAGATGCAGGGTGCACAGTTCCAAATTAAGGATGACCACTTTGGCTGCGGGGGCGGAGCGCACAATATGCCGTGCCAGTTTCAAGGCATTAAATGCGGCATAACATCCCATGAAGCCGATGATCGTCCGCTCGACGGACGTTTTAAGTCCGTAGTGCTTAACAATCTGAAGGTCAATGCCAGGCGCATAAAAGCCGGTGCATGTCGTAACGATGAGATGCGTTACATCACCCTTGATTGAGTTAAAATCCATTTTATCAAGCGCATGACACGCCAGCTTGAACGCATGGGTTTCGTAAAACTCCATGCGCGCTTTCGTATTTGGGAAAGCCCCGCGCCGATAAAAATCCTGTTTATCGAGCCGTTCGCCTTGAATGTCAGGCTCAATGAATGAATAACGGTGCTCAATTTCCGAACGCTTGACCATACGTTCAAAGAGCTTCTTCTCCCGCGCATCACTTAAAAAAGAGGGGGCATAACCCACAAATTTTTGATGGATGTCATGAGGGGGAACAGCTGTGGTTATTCGATTGATGTAAACATCTGTCATAAGATTTTGAAGACCAAGGTAATGGCGGTTGTAATGCGTCTGAGGTCACGGCCATGCTATGCATGAGATTAAAGGCGGGATTAAGTCATCCTGCGATTATTGCCCTACTCTTACCTGTAGCCTTAGGGAATCACAAATCTGCGCTATGGCTATGAAAAATAGGGCTGCGTCAGGTTCCTGCCACGGATCTAGAGTAACGATTGCGTCCATTAGGGGAGAATAGGGCGATCCTCACGCCTGTATTGGTCATGAACGACCGCTGACCCTTTGAACCTCAGGGACAAAGGCCGTGATAGGTATTAGCGTCGATAAAAGATTCCGACGACAAAACCAAGGCCAAGGGCAATCAGACTCGACTGAACGGGATTGTCGCGGATTTTTGCTTTCATTGTTGTCCCAATATCCGTCAGGCTATTCTCGGCTGAATCGGCCACTTTGCGCGCGTGTTTGCCGGTCCGTCGCGCCACATCTTCTAAGTCATCTTTTACAGCTGCAGCGGCGTCTTGAGCGTCGTCTATAAAATGGCCTGCCGCTTCCTTTACATCATGAAGGGCGTGGCCGCCGCTATGAATCGTATGGTCTTTATCAGCATGGATTTTGTGGTGTTTAATTGTCTCAGACATCTCAATCCTCTTTATAGTTATGGGTTGCAAACTGGACGGCTTCTAAGAAATGCGAACTTTCTTTTTGTCTTTTAAGAACTGTATGTTCATCTTTACGCGTTGGTCGGTGGTAAAATGTTTCCGAACATCCTTCCAAACGTTTTTTTCTTCTTCAGAAATATGATGCTCAATGAGCTCTTTGAGAACTTTCGCGCCCGCCGAAAATTGGGGAGATGTCGCGGAAGAAATTTTGCTGAGCGTGGCAATCATTTTGTCGGCCAGACCGTGCTCATGATAACCTTCTTCGCCGTCAATTTTGGCTTCGTTATCTTTCTTGGCGATGATCGCGTTATAGACCACTTTTTCTTCGGCCCTCGAATGGGGCACAAGGGCGAGTTTGATCTTTTTCAAAAGAGATTTGCGGGTGGCACCGGACTCGCTTTTGACCAACTGGTTCAGCAATTCTTTGACTTCGTCATGCTCTTGCTTGAGCGTGTCGAGCACATCCTGATTGGTGCCCTCATCCGGGAAAGGTAAAAATGCCTTTTCGATAGTTTTTTCAGCCTTCTTCATTGTGGTGAGCAATTCCATTTTGAGACCTTCACGTGTTCGTTTGAGAGCCAGACAAGAATATTGCAGTTATGCGTGTAAAGTTTCGATGTGAGTTGATACATCCAAAAAGCTTCAAGTCTTTAAAGAAGGAAGGAACCGTCTTGTCTTGAGGGCCCGTCACTCAAGGATTGGATAATGTCACAATTTGTTATGAAAAAAGCCGCGTGGGTGTAACCACGCGGCTTTGATTCTTAGGCTGCCCGTACAGACGCGCCTTTATTGGTAAGGATACCGTTCGCCGCGAGAGTTTGCTGATCGGTCTTTGTATGAGCGATGATTACAGCTTTTCCGGCCTTGATCTCATCCGAATATTTGGCAGATTCAGCTGCCGAGATACCGGCTGCTGAAAGGGCTCCAGCAAGACCGCCGACAGCCGCACCGGCACCAGCGCCGGTCAACATGGCAATAACAGGACCGAACACCATTAACTGGGCACCGGGAATAAAAAGTGTGCCCGCCATCGTAAGACCGGCCAGCATCGCGCCAAGTACGCCGCCCGTGCCAGCTCCAATGGCGGTGTCAACAACAGCGCGGTCGCCCGTGTCTTTTGTTGCGGCAGAAAATTTTTCCTTTGTCTTGTCCGACATTACAAGACTGATATCGTCTTTTGTAAGACCAGCGGAGAGCAATGCTGCAATCGCTTCATTCGCAAGCGGAGCCGTATCAAATATACCAACAACATGTGCCATTTTTATACTCCTTGAGTTAGAGGTCAGCAAAATAGTCCCACAGAATTTGTAAAGTGTGCATGCCGGACCAACGCTGGTTTATAGTTTCTCTATAAGAATGACCGCAGAGTGCAACAACGGTTGCCGGATTTAAAAAAAGGGCGGGATACTATCCCGCCCTTGCGTCTTTGATTTAAACAAAATTTAAATTAGCAGGCCTTCTTGGTCGACGCATTTCCAACTGATGAGTTGGAGCTGTCATCTTTACCTTCATCATTTCCTTCGGATGCATTGCCAGGCTTTCCCAAATTGCCGCCTGCGTTCTTTTGAGCAGTTTTCAAAGCATCTTGGGGTTGGTTTTTGTTCATGTCCTCGGGACGGCCCTGATTGGATTTATCTTGCTTAGGCGCCTCGTTTGAACCGAATGCTTGTTTATCTTGTGGTTGGTTTTCCATTTTATTCTCCTTCAATGTGAAGGGGCAACGAAGTTGCTCCTAATGCACAATACGAAGGTGATTATAAGTTTACGATCCGATAATCCATTCTCGCGCTTCGGCTTCGTTGTTCTTGTTAAAAGCCCTTATTTCCGGATGCACGAATATTCTGACCGCACCGATCAGCCAATGCTGCCATGCATGCCCGGCGATGACCGCAATGCGTTCGATCTTTTGCTGGTGGTTTTTGACGAACCCAGCATGCTTTTCAAAAGCTGTAATGCTTTCCCAGCCGTTGAACCCCGTCGCATCAATCAGCAATCTGATTTTGCACTGTTGACTGATAAGATTGTCGATTTGGGGCGCAATTTGACGGAAGTCGTCGGCGTTCAGTTTCTCCGGCACACTAATTTTCAATGCATTGACGGCGATGACCTCTATTTTGATCATGCGAACTTTCTCCTTAAGGTGTCATCGCTCGATCGAAACGATCTTCCGGTGTGATGAGGTGATCTATCGCGTCTATAGGCTTTACATATGTATGGAGATTGATGCGGGATGGTTTGAGTGGAGCAAGGATTGCCTTAGCGCGCGCTACTGCCTCTGCCGTGCCATGTGCCATGACCACAAAGTTGTCAGCTTTCACATCGGCTTCATATTGGATAACACTATCTTTCGGAATGCCCATGCTGTAGATCGCTGCGCCGATGGCACTCAATCCGCCAACAACAACGGCGTTTTCCATGGCCGCGAGTAATAGAGTAGAAATATAGCCAAGCGCGACAACCGGGCCGAAAGGTGTGGCCAGAAACAATCCGCCAAAAAACAAGCCCCAGAGACCACCCCAGAACGCGCCGCGTGTACCCCAGAACTTGATCCGGTCATTGGTGTTATAGAAGCCGACGACTTTTTCATCCGTGTGGTATCCTTTGCCGACGACGCTGAGATTTTTCATCTCGAAGCCGTCTTCCGTCAGTTTTTTTATGGCTATTTCTGCGGCCCGGTGGTCTGCAAAAACAGCAACGGCTGTGTCGGTTGTGTCCATTGGATTCTCCTTGAGAGTGAAGCGGCGTTTGGAAAGATCTTTTTCGTCACGGGTCCGACTTTTATAACCATAAATCAGGAAAAGGGTTTTTCAGTGACCCGCATCAACTGCTCATTTTTTTATTTTTATGATACTGATAAATTTGTGCCTGCGCTCCGTTGGCAACCAGAACCCAAACGATCGACGCCTGTTCGATCTGTGCAGAATTGAGATGCATAAAATTTTCCATAGCACGAGTAAAAGAAACAGCCAGCACACGCAAAGGAATGCGTTGCCGGCTGTTCCATAGCTTTTTATTTTTAAGCTGCTTTTGCTTTATTGCCGTGATCCTGCGCATCCGAGCAATGACATTCGGCTTTTTCTGCGTGCTCGCCTGCTTTCACAGAATTGCCATCGGTATAAGCCTTGGCAGCATTGGTGTGTTCGGCTGCCGCTTTCGTGCAACATTCAGCTGCTTTCGTGTGACATTCCGCACTCATCTGAGGTGTCGGGTTTGCTTGTGATTTTTGCATGTTAGGGGCTGTTTGTGCTGTCTGCATGATTTGTCTCCTGTGTGTGAGGGCGTGATGTGAAAAATAAGTTATGGCCCTGATAAAAGTACGATTATCAGGAATTCATGGAGTCCCTTTGACATTCGTCAAATGGTTTGTGTTTTTAATACCCTACATCTTTGTATGTGTGACGGTCTCATGGCAATGTTTTGATATTTATCGACGCATACTTTTAAGGTAGTCGTCAAAATTTCGACTAATACGGAATCCTTATAAACTTTAAAGTCGAGGCTGATTTAAGTGGAGAGAAATGATCATCGTGATGGTAAGTTAAAGTCTGCGGTTCGTCAGCGTGACTGGAAACGTATTCATCACTCGCCGATGTTCTGGGCGGGTGTTTTGCTGTTCGTAATGGCTGTCACGATCTATGTGTTATCCGACAACCTCGCATGGCAACCGCGCCTCCAATGACTGATTTCATGGCGCTTGAATTTTAGAGGCAGGCCAATACTGCTCAATTCTTCCTCCCGTATTCATCTTGTTTGGCAAAAACAAGAGAGGGCTGAGTATAAATCAACCCCCTCTAAGATATTTATCTAGCTTCAATAAACTTCTCTCAATATGTATCTCTCAATATGTACATATAGTGTTTTGGATCACAGGATCCAATACAAGGAAGCTTAACACGCTCCACGTTCTGAGCCTTTTCTTCTTGGGTCTGTGGCACAATGTTGGTTGCGTTCACAGGTAGTGTTTGGAGAGCAACTGTGGTCATTACAAGAAGACCAAGCAGGCTCGCTGTTATCAAATGCTGTTTCATAAGGTACCTCTTAGGTTGTTGGATCGGCATGAAGTCTCCGGTAAAGCTTGATACCTTCATTGTAATTTTTCCATTCGATATTTATCAAATGAGGAATGATGTGTTGAATCTTCTCGGAGTTTTGTCTCAAGCCAGAGGCCATCGCTCTGACACAATACGAAATGCCCGCATTCGTGTCTTTCGTATCGTGTCTTTATGAAAATGCGCAGACAGTTTCTACTTTACTGAAGGGAAACACCATGAAGCATCGTAATACCAACACTAAGCAGCATCATGAAGCCGCACTTAGCGGTCGTCCTGTCCTAAATGAGAAGGTTGAAAGTGCAATAACTGCCAAGCAACATGATCAGAACAAGAAATCGGCTCAGCATGGCCGTCCTACCGAGGATAAACGCAGAGAAGCTCGCATTGAGCACACGAATGGGTCTACACCTCGCCGCGATATGTAATTAACCCCAACTCATGGAAGGCGATCACATGGAAAATAAGAAATCAGCCGGTTGCGTCCAAAATCCCGATAGCTCTCAAAAGAAAGGCGCGCCTATACCACGACAAGATCCGGGTGAAGGGCACAGCCAAGATGCAGATCGCCAGAGCAAAGTGCGCCATCCACACACAGAAAAATAGTTCTGAATTCCGCAAGTTCGAGGGCCTAAAGGCTCCTTGTCTAATCGCACCCACATGACGGACTGAATTGACCATCACAACAAACTGCTCTGTCATTTGAACACCCACAAACTCCCCCGTGCCATGAGCAACAGCCTGAATGTTCAACTGGATTGATTGGGGTCATTGGTAAGTTGGAAGTAGGTGAAGCGCAAATTCCAAAACTCAGCAAGACTGTTAATAGTAATGGCATGCGGCATCTGTACCGGGGTTGCTATTGAGCGGAGTTGCTTTTGTCATCATGTTTAACGCAATTTTCTATAGCGTATGCGCATTGCTCGCCCTTGGTTAGCAAGCCTCCGGTTGGGCCGTTGTAATTTACAGATGTGACCTTGCCGTGTGCAATTACCAGATTAACCACACAAAATCTTCTTTCACTACTACCAGATGCTATGGCCACAGAACTTCCATAAGCCGTCGCATTATTTCCATTTGCCGTCGCTGTTCCACCTCCAAAGGTGTTTCCGACTGCAACGCCCTCAGCATATCCATTCCCAGATGGGTACGACCAAATTTCGGTTTTGCCTTCAGATGATTTCTGTGCAGGTGGCCCCATGCAGGTGAAAACATCTTCTTTAGACATGCCAACCATTTTAGCTTTTGCATTTTCGGCATCTTGGGCGCGTTGAAGCGCACAACCGAGAACTAATGGGGCTATTAAGAGGAGGGATAAAAGAGAATTGATGCGCATTGAATCACCTAACCTAACTAAATGACCTAGGCGGAAAGACTTGCGCGAAATCGAACAAGAGTCATTTGTCTTTTTAAGACGATAGGTTCTGGGAGTTCCGCACGGCGTCGGTCTATTTCGTACCGCTTAACCAGAATAATGCGAAACAATCTCAACGATGAATGGGTTTGACTGCTTGAGTGACGTACACGTTTGATTAATTTGGTTAAATATTAGTAAGATAGCCGTTAACCATAGTCTTAGATTGACTCAAATTGCCTAAGGCGTAAGCGTTTCATAACCTGCGCAACCCATTTTGAGGCATCGTATGTCCAATAGCACTGATAGCGATTTGTCCGATAAGTTTGACCGCGATTTAAAGAAACTTGTAGGTTTTAATGTGTATGCATGTTTTTTAGTCAGTCTTGGAGCTTATGGTTATGCAACTCTGGATTCTGCAGCAAAACTGGATGCGGAGAAATTAACCGGTACAGCATTTGCTGATACCAATATGGTTGTCCTTGGTGGTGGAACAATTTTTATATTAGGCCGTGCAGCGGTGCGTGGGGTTCAGCGTTTGATAAATAAACACCCACAGCCTTGACGTAGAAAGTTTTCTAAAGTGTCGGCCAACATGGTTACCAAAATCTTCACCATAAAATCTTTTAGCCTCCTGCCAAAAAGCAGGAGCTTCTCACCGCAATAGAGTAGCTTAATCCTTTATAAACCATAGGATTTGCTAATTAGTTTCGTCTTCCATTCGTACATTGATTGCACGCTTTTATCGCAACAATTTTTACGGACTGGTATTATGTCACAAGGTATTTTTTCAGATTCAAAAGACTTGGAAAGCCCGTCTGAATTTCCTGCCATTCTTACGATTGCAGAAGTACCCGCTTTGCTGCGACTAAAAGAAGATGAACTGTTACAAAGGCACGCTGAAGCTTTAAATCTTTTTGATGCTCCCCACACTTCAGCAGATACCGAAAAGTTAGAAGCAGAAACTCGCAAGACCGAACGAGATTTGATTATTCTACGAAGAGTGCTGAACGATGATGTGGGGTTGTCAAATTCAGATTTAAACCAGATAAAAGTTCTTACGGCAAAATGTGATGGCCTGATGCGTGGGGCACATGAGTTGAGTCAACGCCTCATTGAGGACAAGCATAATTTGGAGCAAAAAGAAGGAAAAGATACTTTTGATTTATTCAAAGTATTCGGTTACGCGCTCGTAATTCCTTACGCAGCTTACAACATTATGAAAATTTACATCACAAATCCGGATGTAGATAAGGCTACCCCAGTTGTAATTGCTGGGGCGGGATTAAGCTTTCATTTTCGAAAAAATATTAAAGCTGCATGGACGGAAGCCTCAAAAAATGTTACCCCGAGAAAAATTGCAGATGCACTAAAGGCTCCGCTTGAGCGTAGCTTTACGCTTTACTATTTGCGGGAAACTGGAACACAAAGGCTGGCACAGGCAAAAGCTGCTCTCACGCAAAGAAGCATCGCCTCGCGCAAATCAAACGCTGTGATAGGAAATCCCAAGGGGCCGGATGACCTTACGCCTTGAACTCTAATGAAGGGATTTGTCTGAAGGCCTCAAACGGGGGACTGACCTTTGTGGGGGTGGGGTGTAAGGCTTTTCTCGCCATGATTTGACGGTTTTATAAGCCGCATAAGCGAATGTCCCCACAACTAGAGAAGCAGCCGCCGCTTTTTCAAGGACTTCAATTATGTGTGCAGCCATGGCTTTTCTCCTCTCTCCTGTAATCCGAGTAATGCACTTTTTACCTTAATTCTCAAGCTGGATGCCGCATGCAAAATGCTTTCAGAATTCTCCATTGTTCTAAATAAAAGGGTTATTACAGGAAATATGGTTAAGGCATAACTTGGCGTCCCCTACGGGATTCGAACCCGTGTTACTACCGTGAAAGAGTTATTACTTGCACTTTAGGGTATCTCCTGAAACATTGAAAAAACATTGTAATCACTATGTTATGTGTTATACTGTCTCAGTATATACCCCTTCGTTTCTCTCCGCTTATTAGGCAAAAATTAGGCAAAATCAAAAACGGGACAAAAGCCCAATTTATACCCCCAAATATGCCCCCAAAATCATTTGCTGCACGGAACATGGAAGGACGAAAGCATGACGCGACAGGTAAGGGATATAAAGTTGGAAACAAGGAATGCACGGCGAATGCTCAAAGTGAGCCCCAAGCCTTACTGGCGTTCGCTCGATAAGGGATTACACCTCGGCTATCGCCGCCGTCCTAACGGCGGCTCATGGATTGTGCGTCGTTTTTCTGAGTCTGGCCGATATGCCGAAAGCAAACTTGGCGTAGCCGATGATTTCCAAGATGCCGATGGGATTAAAACGCTTGATTTCCGGCAGGCTCAGGAAGCCGCACGTCATTGGTATCATGGGGCTGTAAGAGTCGAAGCAGGAATAGATGAACCCAGTGATGGATCATACACTGTCGTGAATGCCATGCGAGACTATCTAGAACACTACAAAATTGAAGGCAAAGGCTTGTCGGTTGCGAATGCAATCATCAATGCCCATATTCTTCCTGAATTGGGCCCTCTACAGGTCGAACGCCTCAGTTCCAAAAGGATATTCGATTGGCTCCAAGGCATAGCCTCTCGCCCCGCACGACTGCGTACTGGCAAAGCTGCAGAAAAGCGTAATGTCCGTAAGGCTGATAACGACCCCGAAGTGGTGCGTCGTCGGCGCGCCACCACAAATCGTGTTTTGAGCGTTCTAAAAGCTGCATTGAACTACGCATGGCGACAAGGAAAGGTTGCTAATGACGGCGCATGGCGAAAGGTAAAACCATTCAAAAATGTAGCTGCGCCAGTCATTCGATATTTATCTGAAGCGGAGTGCGTTCGACTTGTGAATACCTGTCCCGACGATTTGCGCAAGATGGTGCAAGCGGCTCTATTTACTGGATGTCGGTATAGCGAGTTGGCAAACCTGAAGGCTAGCGATTTCAACTCTGACTCTGGTACGGTAACCATCCGCACCAGCAAAAGTGGCAAGCCTCGCCACGTCGTGCTGACTAATGAAGGAAAGAAATTTCTTGAGACAATGACGCTAGCTAAAGAGGGTAAGGATTTAATTTTTACCCATATCGATGGCGGCGCGTGGGGAAAATCGCATCAAAGCCGTCCCCTATTGGAAGCCTGTGCCCGGGCCAAAATCAAACCAGCAATCTCTTTCCATGTTTTGCGCCACACGCATGGCAGCATTCTGGCCATGAAGGGTGTCCCTATGCCGGTGATTGCCAAACAGCTGGGCCACGCGGATACGCGCATGACTGAAAAACACTATGCCCATCTTTCGCCGTCCTATGTGGCCGACACCATTCGGCAAAATTTTCCGACGTTGGGGATTACTGAAAGAAATAACGTTAGTGGCTTAAGATCGAGGAAGGACTAGATTGTTGAGTATAGAGAAGAAGCGGGCTAAAGTGGTTTAGCTGCCTCGAATGAGCGAACTCTAAGAGAATTTAAATATGCCCCTTGACCCTGCCAAACCTTTCAACGAATTGCCCTTGTTGCCTCCAGCTCAAGATATTGAGAGCAAAGTTATTCTGAAACAAGCAATTGGAGCCAATCGTATGTTGGCTGAGTTAAAACAAAAGGCGCATAGCCTCCCTAATCAGATGGTTTTGATTAACAGCCTGGTTCTTTTGGAAGCTAAAGATAGCTCTGAAATTGAAAACATTTTTACCACGCATGACAAGCTTTACCAGGCCGACGTTATGCGAGATGGAGTGACTGATAGTAGCACTAAAGAAGTTATGCGTTACCGGAGTGCTCTTTTTGCAGGGGTAAAGGCCATTCAAAAACGTCCACTCGGAACAAATGTATTTGTTAGTATATGTCAAAGAATTAAGCTGACCAATGAAGGTATTCGCAATACGTCTGGTACGCGCATTGTCACCCCCACCGGAAAACTTATCTACACTCCACCGGAAGGTGAGGAGTTATTGCGGCGTTTGCTAAAAAATCTGGAAGAATTTATGCATAAAGAAGACGGGGTCAATTCTCTGATCAAGATGGCCGTTATGCATTATCAGTTTGAAGCCATCCATCCCTTCACGGATGGCAACGGTAGAACTGGGCGCATTGCAAATATCTTGTATCTTTTAGAGAAGGGGTATTTGGAAACTCCTGTTTTGTTTTTAAGCCGCTACATTATCGAGAATAAAAATCCCTACTATCTTGGTCTTAAAAATGTGACGGAAAAAGGTGCTTGGGAACCTTGGATCGTTTATATGCTTGAGGCGGTTGAACAAACGGCCGCACAAACCATCAAGCGAATTGAAGCCATTAAACAGGCCATGGATCGTTTCAGTGAAACTTTGAAAGAAAAAGGAAAGAAAATATATTCGAAAGATTTAGTTGAGGCCGCATTTACTACTCCTTATTTTCAGGTCCAGTCCGTAACGCAGTCTTTGGGAGTTAGTCGTCAAACGGCGGCCAAGTATTTATTGAAGTTAGAAAAGTTAGGGTTGATCACAAAGAAGAAAGTCGGTCGAGACGTCATATATACCAACCCGTCTTTCACAAGAGCACTAAAAAATTGATTGTATATCAAGTAGTTATAATAAATATGTTAAAATAAACGACAATTTTTTACATATTAAAAAAATGCGTTAACCGTTTTGACATATGAAAATTAGAGGTGTGTTTTATAAGCGTTTCTAATTTTTAACGTTAAAATAAGTGACTATTTTTGACACATGCGAAAGATGTGTCAATTTTTTTAACATACGAAAATTGAGAGCGTTATTTCGAAGGCTTGTTAGTGACAAGACGGATTTTTACTTTTAGACACAATCTCATTGAGTTCGTCTAATCCAACAAAATAACCCGTATTTTCCTTTCTCTGACTCACGATATAATTCATCACCTCTCGGTTTTTGTGTGTCTCGGTAATGAAAAATGAGAAGGAGCTGCACAAATCTTGCTCAGAAAGGGCGCCATCTTCGTACGCCGCATCAATGGTTTCAAAGTCACCAAGATAATTTGCTAATGCAGGCTCTTTCATAATGCCATTGTTTTTTGTTAAAATTGGTCCCCCGTATTCTATTGCCTCTCTAATAGGATAGGTTTGACTGTCATAAAATTTTGAGTTCAACGCAATATTGTTTTGTATTTGGGAAAACTTCTCCGCATCTTTTGTTTGTTTGATAGCCATTCCGATGCTTAAGATTGTGAGTCCAGCAATTGTCAACGTAAGCACCGTTGCAGCACGATTCGCTCGGCCGAGGACTCTAACAAACTGAGCAATTGCAAAAACAACCTCGTCATTGCCCGAGCCGACGGCATCAGACCTGCCTTTGAGTTTGGTTGCCCTATTTTCTAGATCCGTCGCCACAGACTCAAAATCATCTTTTTTCGCCCTACAACAAGCCTTCATCTTTTTCCACATAGCCCGCCCAGCCATCAGTCCTCGTTTTAAGCATGGAATATTCTAGTATATAATGTGTACTGCGGCTAGGCGGATCCCTGAAAACCCTGTTTCGCAAAGGACTCCTTAACTTTAAACTTATACATATACTTTTTCGGATGGTAAAATGGTCGATCAAACATATGATAAGAAAGAAATCGCAAGACAACAGCTTATGACGGCTACCCGTCTATTTTTGTTTGCGCCTGATTATTCGTCCGTCATCACACTTGCTGCTGCAGCTGGAAGTATTTTGCATACCTTGGTTGTCAACGAAGGAAAAATGCCCTTTAACGAATATGCCAGGCAAGTAGCTGGCGACATATTTAATCAAATACCTTCGAGGGAAAAACATGCGCATAGAATCAATGAAATCTTTGGAATAAATGTTCACAAGCATATGAATGGAGATAGCCCTGAGAGCGTAAGTCTTGATTTAAAAGATTGTGCTACACGCACTTTAGGAAGGGCGATGATAGATTATGTTACAATTTCTGGAGGTAACGAAGATTTCGTCAAGGCGTACTTTCAATGGGCATGGGATAACTTGAATGGACCTAAAATAATGGAAGAATATAAAAATGTTCCGAGAAAATTTAAGCCATGAGTCTGGAACAACACAGTATATTTAAGCTTGCCGCTGTTCAGTTGCAGACCGCTATAGCACTATTTATTTATGGAGAAGAAAAGTTTTCTGTAATTACTTTGGCTGGAGCTGCGGATGTTCTTCTTAGTCAGCTAGTCAAAAACCAAAATAAAGAAGCTTTCTTGGAAACCTTGCAAAAGGAAGAGATTGACGTATCCGAAAAAGACTTACCTCTTGGAAAATATGCCAGAAAAATACATGACATGCTTTTTGTAAATGCAATGAAGCATTTAGATGCGGATGAAGACCGGTACGTAACAATGGATGTAGACTCATGTGCGCTGACTGCTGTTTTGAAAGCGCTGCCAAATTTCTGTCTTCTGGGAGGGCGAGACTGGGAGTGTGTTAAAGATTTGAAAAGGTGGATGAAAGAAAATTTGGATCCCAAAATTTATAATGTTGACTGCATTCCAAACTGGAAACCGGAAACTGAGCCCAAAGAAGCAGGTTAGGAAAGCGTATCTTTAATCAATATGAACAATACAGTTCAGTAAACTAAATCAAGGGGAGGCTGATGAAATTTCAACTAATGATGTGACACAGCCAAAGCTAAAATCAAAACCAACAACCAAAACATCCACTTTATTTTTGTCTCAACAGCCGCGAGCTGAGGCTCTAAATTGACGTATTTGATGGGAACGGCGCTTTTTAAGTTCTCGTGGGTCGTCTCTTTGGACCCCCCAAGATTCTCAGTGCTAACGCCAGTTTGATTACCTTCGCTCGCTTCCGCTTCGCTGGGATAAGTGACTCCGTCGAGTTCAAGCACTGGAAGGTCTTTGTGTAGTTTAGTTTTTTTCTTAATTTGAGAACTGATCTTCAAATAGGTTGCCCAGCGATCATCGTGAACGGTATCACTTTTTAAGAAATAGTAGCAATCTGGTGCATATCCGCCGACTAAATAGGATGCCAACGCGTAGATTCTCCAATCCAATAATTCCTGTGAAAATTTATGGCCTAAGTGTTTCGCACGATATTCTTGATTGCGTCTTGCAAAGGCAATTAACTCCCCGCTATGACTTAGGCCAGGAAAATAATCATCTGGTACTTTTTGAATAAGATCTATGATCGCTTCCATCTGTGCCAAGGTTGCACCCCGACACCATTCGGCCAGTAACTTTAATTCTTCAAATTTTCTCTTTCCTTCCTCCTTGGAATCATCTTTTTTGATTTCAAGATTTCTAAAGTCACTATCCTTTAGCACGAAAGACATAGAGCAGACGGCGGCAGAACGCAGATGTGAATTTTCACTATTCTCTGGCAGAGAATAGCTTTGGCGTCGAAATTCATTAAGCCCAACATCGTCACGATAAAACAACTGGCGTAGTTTATATTTTGATATTTTCTCAATACCTTCGATGGGTATTTCTTTCACAAATAATCCCGCGCTTACCGGGAGCATTTCTATTAAATCAAAGCCAACTTCATCAGGGAGAGCAATCGCTACTTGCCAAAGTGCCTCTATCTCTTTTCCCAAACTATATTCCGCAAATCCATCGATAAACTCACGCGCATATTCTTCAGTACTACGAACATGTTTTTTTATCGAATCTCCAGCTAGGTACTGCTGAATGACATCAATAATCTCTTCGGAAGAAATCTTCTTCTCCGGAAGAAGTTTAAATGCGGCAAACTCTAAGATTTTAGCGACAACGTCACCCTTTAATCGATCAAAAGAGTCCTCAGACGATATACTCATCAAACGTTTTGCGGGAGAAAGATTCCAAAAGAAATCAGCAGTTTTCTCATCTGCATTGGGAAACCCCTTTAATCCCTCTTCTGCGACAGAGCGAACAAGCTCATTTTCATCCGCAAGAACTCTTTGATATTTTGACTCTTCAATTCGATCTCGCTCTGTTTCTTTTCGCCCCTTCCATTTAAAGGGCTTAGAAATTGTCTCTGCTACGAGATAGCGAATGTAAGGATTTTCGTCGTTAAGGCCCAACTCATGTAACTGATTGACCTGATGCCAGTATTTAAGTTTTGGCTTATATTTGTCCTCGGTATTCAGAAGCGATTTTATAACTCTGGTTTTAGAATCAAGGGGTAGGTAATTCCAAACCCTTTTTAACCGCGCAATGGTAAGCGGGGTTGGTTCAAGAAGATCATCAATGGAACTATCAGACACCGATGTCACCACTTTTAGTTTTTTTGAATATGCACAAAATAGCGATAAAATCCAACCCTTCTTAATTGATCCTCATCAACCCGTTTAAGAGAGCCTAATGGTAGTAATTCTTATTGATCCAGTTGAACAAGTCGAATGACTCGAAGGGGCAAAAATACTCTTCAGCTGCAACACCCATTGCCAAAAGAGCAGCTAAGAATAAGATAACCAAACGGCTAGGTTTAGCGACCGAAAATCCTTTTCCGCAAAGGACTATCGTGACCTTAATTTTATGCAGCTGCCTGGTGGAGGCAATGATGGCAGCACGAAAAAATATTGATCCATTAAGAGAGCCTATCAGATGGTTTCAAATACCAAACAGCTCCGATGATCCCCTCCAAGATGTTTTGATTCGAATACAAATACGAGAAAAGCTCAATTCCTTATTCGATCATTGGCGGGTTCCTCGCTACCTTAGCCCGCTCGCCCATATCCCAAAAACCTCTGAGCAAATGCCGGATAATTTTTTGCCTTTAATTCTTAGAATGGCGAAAGATAAAAAGAATCCATTGCGTGGGTTTAGAATTATTCAAGGCTGTAACTGGACGGGCCGGCGTAGAGAGTCGGCCCGTTTGGGCGAAATGATAGAAATTGCCATGGCCGTTCGACAGGCACAACAAAACCGACGTTCTGAAGCATCTGTCATAAGAGAGTTAATAGGCAGAAAGAATTCAAAGCTACATCGCAAAGAATTTTCGAGCCTTCAGGCAAGATGGAAAGAATTTAAAGCGTACAAATGGCCGGATGGAAAAAATAACTCTCAGTTGTTGGGAATCCCTGTGCGAGGAAAGTGCCGTATAGTTTCTGAAGGCAAATAACAACCAGAAAAACATTTAATAAGTGGTCTATTTTTAATCTTCGTTGGGACAAAAACTATTTTTCTTTTTCTGTCCCATTTTCATTGTTTGAGTGCCCTGAAGCATTGCGGGATTCCGCAGTGTACTTAACAATGGGAGCAAACATGGAAAAAGTGATATATCCGGTAAATGACTTTTGCCAAAGGTATTCATTATCGCGCACCGATTTCTATAGGCGCGTTAAGGCAAAAGAAATTTCCATCATCAAGCGTGGGCGCCGCACTGGGGTGACCCATTCGGAGGCCGAGCGGTGGCTCGCTAGCCTTAGCAAAAAACAATCCGCCTGAAATGAAAAAGCCCGCCCCCGTTGGAGCGGAGCGGGCTGTCTTTACTCAATCGCCCTTCTAGGAAAGGAACAATTGTTATGTTTATACCAAATGCGCGTGCACTTGTCGAGAAAATTGACCACTCTGCTGCAGTATTGGAACCGGCGCTTGAGCGTCGTAAAATCCTTGCAACCCTTGCCAACGCCATTCGCGCAAGGGGGACGGTATGATGCGCGACAATATCAACTTTGAAACACTCAAACCTCAAGCTGAAAAACTTTCAAAGAACGACACACCGGATGAGATCAACTCAATTCTTCAAGCTAGTTGTGATCTTGGAGCAATAGAACGCCGCCAGCTACGGACAATTATCAAAGATAAGACTGGCATATCTTTTGAAGATCAGAAGAAAGCCCAGGCAGAATATTTTAGTAAGATAGAGGTGAATGAAGATCATCTCACTTCTGCTCGTAAAGTTATTAATGGAATTGGGTTCAATAATATCCTTAGTACAGATGCTCACGTTTGGCTTTGGCGCAAGCTAGGTATATGGCAGTCAATACCTGACAGAGAACTAAAACAAATTGTGCAAGACGATTTGGAGAAGCATTCAGAAGATGTTATGCGAAGTCTCGTCGATGGTGTGACCGATGTTTTAAAAACTGATATTTTTAGGCCTGAACACACGTGGAATTGGTCCCAGGATTCAATCAATGTACTGAACGGCGAATTACATCGGAACGGGGAGGATTGGGAATTACAGCCCCATTGTCGCGAGCATTACTTAACGACGCAAATTCCAGTTACCTTTGATCCCGATGCTAAATGTCTGAGATTTTCAAAGTTTTTGGACGAAATATTTGTGAACGATCCTGATGGTGGGGCAAAAGCGCGCGCATTGTTGGAAATGATAGGTTATTCATTGACATGTGACACGCGTTTTGAACGATTTGTTATTTTGATCGGTATAGGTGCGAACGGAAAAAGTGTTCTAATGGAAGTTCTTCGACTTCTTGCCGGATCCAAAAACGTCGCTGCTGTCCAGCCCTGTCAGTTTGATAACAAGTTTCAACGCGCACATTTGCACCTGAAGCTAGTCAATTTGGTGACTGAAATTGCCGAGGGCGCAGAAATTGCAGATGCAGAATTAAAAGCCATTGTATCGGGTGAGTTAATTACTGCCGAACATAAACACAAACCACCATTTGATTTCCGTCCGTATGCTACCTGCTGGTTTGGAACAAACCACATGCCGCATACACGGGATTTTTCGGATGCCTTATTTCGCAGAGCTTTGATTGTTCCCTTTAATCGTACATTTAAAGTTGGCGTAGATGCAGATCCAGATCTTAAAGAAAAATTAGCAGAAGAATTGCCAGGTATCCTGAATCTCGCGCTGCAGGCCTATGGTGAAGCGCTAAAACGCGGCTCATTTACGGATCCTGAGAGTTGTCTGCGGGCTAAGGAAGAGTGGCGCATCGAAGCTGATCAGGCGGCTCAATTTATATGCGACCGTTGTGAATTGGTGCCCGATGCACGCGTCATATCATCAGACCTGTACTATGCCTATAAAAACTGGGCAGATGAGGCTGGGATAACTCGCCGCCTGAATCGCAAAAACTTCACCAGCCGCCTTCTTCGACTTGGCGCACAACTCTGCAAAGGCAAGCGCGGCATTCGTATGATTGCTGGGATACTTTTAAAAAGTTTGGGACAAGATGATCGTTATTAATGCCAGTGGCGTAAGTGGCGTATGTGCTTCCATATCTTGCATTAGAACAAGCTACCTATGCCGATATGCGACTACAGTCTCGCCCAGACTTAGCAAACAGTGAGGCATAGCCATGTCAAAGGTTATGCTTCTAGCTTGCGTCATTATTTCGTCTATCGGTCATAGCCATTGTTTTCCCATCCGACATCCACGTTATGCTGTAACACATATTGGTGTGTTGGGTAACATTGAAAGAATCCTCATACCAAATAGTACCCCAAATATAGAGAGCAATCGGACTCTTGATTTTAATCTGTGCAATTTCTTCATCGGACAAAAACCTTCCAATGGCTATCGGCAAAGTGAAGTTTTGACGGGGGCCAATGGTTCCAACATATCTCATCGGGGTTTGATTAATTGGGAAATCAAAATCCTCACGCAATGGGAAAGCCAAAGCATCTACGCATGCTTGATACCTGACATTATGGGCTGCTGTATTGCCCATATTGTTAAGCGACATTCTGATTTCAAATCTGTATCTAGTAGCGCTGTCTTGCCCGACAATCCCGACATACCCAAGCGAGAGATACGGCCTCATAATACTCTTTTGTTGTGCCACACTGTCTTTAGCGGCTTGAGAACTTATAGCAATGGCATTAGCAACTTCTTTCATTGCAGCGGTGGTTGCCCGAGCTACAGAAGTTCCAGTTCTCATTTCACGGAAGGTGATACGCAAGATTCGCGCTTGCAGATTAAAGGCGCGCCATTGGAAGATAAAAACCAAGGTCTGAACCAAAAAAATGACCGTTTGTATGACGCCAATTCCAACTTCAAAGTAAAATTTTGCGCCTTCGTGATCGGCATCATTTTGTGTTTGTATGGGAGCTACAATATTCACCGCGAGCGGATTCTCATTGGTTCCTTGCTTTATTTTTTGGGGAGTTGCGGGATGTTGTATTATTGGCTGTTCTGGTTGTTCTGATTTTACTTCTGGAATCCAGAGTGCCGCTAAAACGATAGCGAGAATTAACCCTCGTCCTACCTTACCGTATGACATCGATAGCCGTCAGACATTCCGAAATAAACACTTCCATAAAGGTACCATTGCCAATTACGTTGGCAAATAAAATTCACTTTCTTGCGCCACTTACGCCACTACAAGTCAAAGACAGTGAGTATAATCAGCGAGGTGGCGCTAGTGGCATTTAAATACCCATAGTCTCTATTGCTATGCGCCAGTATCCTGCTGAGAAAGCATACCCATGAATGAAATTACCAATATGTAGATTCGAGTGCCACTCATGCCACCGTCCAATAGGCCGCTTTCTTCAAATATCAAATGATTCAAATGGGTAAATAAGTTAATCAATGGGTTAAGCCATTTAATACGTGGTTTTTGCAAACCAATGAAAACAAGTGGCTGGCCCTACGTGCAATAAGCTTCTGCGGCCGGCAATGGGTCAGTCTAAATTTTAACTCTGGGCCTTATTCAGGTAGAATGTCCCAAGCATTTTCGTGAGCTACGCCTTGTTTCCATAGGAAGCCTGGCCTTGGATAGTTCTTTGATCGATTAAACCTTTTTCGCTCAATTTCAATATAATGATTTGCCTGTTTTTGTATCATTACAAAAAATCGATTTGCCTCCTTATCGGGAACATAGGCAAAAACATAGAATAAGTTTTTGCGCATAGCCTTTGGCTTTATCTGCCAAGGATTGGGACGATAAAGTCCCTTCACATCAATAAGAAAAGGAATTTTAAGTTTTGGACTTACAACTATCAGATCTGCCACTGGGGTTGTATTTCCCATCGTGAATGATATTTCATACCCCATCTTACATAACTCACTTGCGACAGCGAATTGAGCAGCCCATTGGGTGCGGCGACCCTCTCTTTTTTCTTTCACATCTTTTTTCATGGAGCCTTCTTTTTGTATGGACCACGCTTTTGAGTTGTCCCTCGCATATTAATTACCAAGTTTTCCAGCGCCTATTTTCGTTTGGATGCCCCTTTAAAGGAACCCAGACTAGAGATTGGCTGGCGCGACCCGTAAAAACAACTTGAGGCGTTAGCTGCATGGACCGACGGCGTGAGTTACAATTGTCGACTTCTACCCCCTTGTGAAAATCCAAAAGATCGAGCGTCGCAACCCAACGTTTTTTTGCAGCATCCCTTACCTCTGGCTCACATCTGCTATCAGTCATTATCTGAAAGGATTTTGTCAGAGTTTTTCTTAGCTCTTCAATTTTTTCATCGATTTCGGACATTAAAATCCTATCTAAATAATGACCCATATACTGTGTTCGAACAGAAGTGACCTGTGGTTAATGTGGTGGCTTTATTTCTTAGCCGGGGCCAATCCAATACGTTCCAGCGGGACATGTTGGACCGTTTACGACAATAATGGAACCATTGACGGTTTTGCATTTTGTATAAGTCCCCGTTTGAGCCATCGCTTCACTTGTGAAAGCAATAGCAATAAGCATCAAGAGAAGCGCAACTTTTTTCATTTTCTGAACCCCCATAAGTTGATAGCCGACCACAGGCTAATCCTCTGGTCGCGTGATGTCGTTAAATCTAGCTAATTTGTAGGCTATTGCCAACAGACTAGATGTTGGCTCAAAGCCACAATGTGGGGCATGGATATATGCTCTGTAATAGGCACAAACATCAGGAAGCTAAGGAACAGCAAGAAGCTGTCACAGGATGATCTTGCAGCGGAAGCTGGAATAGATCGCTCATATCTTTCTGAAATTGAGAACGGTTACAAAAACCTTAGTGTTGTAATACTTGAACAAATAGCGGAGTCTCTAGAAGTTAAGATCACCTCCTTGTTTGATGGGTATAAAAAAATCTAGCCAAGAGTGAATAAACCTCACTGGCTATTCCTTGTTGCCCTATCACCAGTTTGCTCCGCCTCGTGCTCACAAACGTAAGCTCCGCTCTTTGTGTTGCCATACCAGCGTTGACCTTTAAAGTGATAAACGCCAGTTGGAAGATTAAGCCAAACAACAGTATCGGATGGACAGTGCTGCTGGGCGGATTGTTCAGTGGTGAATAGGGTAAGTCCATCAGTCGCCAAAACTGGGGTTGGAGAACCGAATAGGATTAGGGTCAATAACAGGGCTGTCGAGAGTGTTTTGTTCACTTCAGCTCCAGTTCTGTTTCAGTGTGTTCCACACCGCATATTAGGTAAAACTTAGGTAAAATTGGATGGCAAAACTCAAAAAATGCTTATTTATTGGCGTCCCCTACGGGATTCGAACCCGTGTTACTACCGTGAAAGGGTAATGTCCTAGGCCTCTAGACGAAGGGGACCGCTTTTTCCGGTAGGCGCACAGGACTTAAAATCCTTTGCGCCTACGCGTGGAGGGGGAGAGTTAGACGAGCTTGCGGGTCGAATCAAGTCCGCAGTGCATTTTGGTGCATCTTTTCTTTTTGTTTTGGTCCTCGGACATCCTCAAAAGCCTGCAAAAGCCGGTTTTTACCGCTAAACCGCGCCGTTCTGCAGGGCTGTCGACTCTTCGGTGGTCTTGGCTATGATCGGAAACCATGACGGATTCTCCTGCTAACCCGCCTGTTTTGCTTGATATTGCGCAATTAACCATGCGTTTCGGCGGCTTGACGGCTGTCGACAGCATTTCGTTTCAGGCGCTCGATCGGCAGATCACCGCGATCATCGGCCCCAATGGGGCAGGTAAGACGACCCTATTCAATTGTCTCACTGGTTTTTATCGGCCGACGTCAGGTGCGATGACACTCTATAAGGACGGCGTCGGAAGAAATCTGACGGGGTTACCGGCCCATAAAATCACGCGCCTCGGCATCGCGCGCACATTTCAGAATATTCGCCTCTTCGCCAATATGACGGTACTCGAAAATTTACTGGTCGCCGAGCACCGCACGTTGATGCCAGCGTCGGGTTATACCTTCGGCGGGTTGCTCGGCTGGCCCTCTTATCGCCGCGCTGAAAAACAAGCGATTGAAAAAGCGCGCATGTGGCTCGATCGCTTGCGCTTGGTGAAGGCGGCAGATCGTTTGGCGGGGGAGTTGCCGTATGGAATGCAACGTCGTTTGGAGATTGCGCGCGCGATGTGCACAGGGCCGAGTTTGCTGTGTCTTGATGAACCGGCAGCTGGATTGAACCCATCCGAATCCACAATGTTGCGTGCCGCGCTCGCAAAAATTCGTGATGAGTATAAAATTGGTATTCTGCTCATCGAGCACAACATGAATGTGGTGATGGAAATTTCGGATCGCGTCGTCGTCCTCGATTACGGCAAGCGTATCGCGCAAGGCACGCCGGAACACGTGCGGCATGATCCCGCCGTGATCCGCGCCTATTTGGGCGAACCGGAAGGCGAGGTGGCGTGATGCTGAAGTTGGAAGGCGTCAAAGCACGTTATGGGGCGGTCGAGGCTTTAGGCGGCGTCGATATGGACGTGCGCGCTGGTGAGATTGTGACACTGATCGGCGCCAACGGTGCAGGTAAAACCACATTAATGATGACGATCTGTGGTCAACCGCACGCCGCCGTCGGCAAGATTTTCTTTGACGGCAACGATATTACCAGAGTGCCCACCGATGAAATTGTAAAGCGTGGCGTGGCGCTGGTGCCTGAAGGTCGCCGGATTTTCCCGCGCATGACGGTTTATGAAAATTTGCAACTCGGTGCACTCGTCGCCGATGAAAAACATTTTGCGGATGATCTGGAACGCGTTTGCACGCTTTTCCCGCGCCTTAAAGAACGCATGCAACAACGCGGGGGCACCCTTTCGGGCGGTGAGCAGCAAATGCTCGCCGTTGCCCGTGCGCTGATGAGCCGCCCCAAATTGCTGTTGCTCGATGAGCCTTCCCTCGGTCTCGCACCTTTGGTCGTGAAGCAGATTTTTTCAACGCTGGTCGATATTAACGCCAAAACGGGGACCACCATCTTTTTGGTCGAACAGAATGCGCATTTGGCTCTGCGTCTGGCGCATCGGGGCTATGTTCTCGTCAATGGACGCATTATGATGTCAGGTACAGGCGCCGAACTCCTCGCCAATCCAGAAATCCGCGCCGCCTATCTCGAAGGCGGCGTGGCGGCTTAAACGATGCATGTGAGTTTATGAAAAAGTTTCTTGCCCCAGCTGCAATCATTCTTTTTGCCAGTTTTCCGGCACATGCAGATATCGTGATAGGTCTAGCCGGGCCATTCAGCGGCGAATCCGCAGCTCCTGGTGAGCAATTGCGCCATGGTGCTGAGCAGGCGGTCAAGGACATCAACTCTAAGGGCGGCATCAATGGTGAGAAAGTTGTTTTAGATGTGGTCGATGATGTTTGCGACCCAAAACAGGCTGTAGCGGCAGCTAATAAACTCGCCAGTGCTGGGGTGAAGTTTGTGGTCGGGCACTATTGTTCGGGTGCGGCGATCCCGGCCTCCAAGGTCTATATGGACGAAGGCATGTTCATGATCACGCCAGCTGCGGAACTTTCGACACTTACAGACGAAGCCAATGGTTTGATCTTCCGCACCGATGGTCGCGACGATCAGCAAGCATTGGCAATTGGCCAATATATCTTGGCGCATTTTTCTGGCAAGAAAGTTGCCATCATACATGATCAGACAGCTTTTAGCCGTGGCATTGCGGATAAAACCAAAGAAACCTTGAATGCAGGCGGCATGAAAGAAGTTTTATTCGACGCGTACACGCCGGGCGAGAAGGATTATTCGGCGCTCGTTTCAAAACTCAATCAAATCGGAACAGAAGTACTGTTCACCAGCGGCTACCATACCGAAACCGGTCTCATCGTGCGCCAGTTAAAAGGCCAAAATAACAACATACAGGTTATAGGCACGGATAATCTCGTTACGAGCGAGTTTTGGAGTATTACCGGCGCAACGGGCGAAGGTGTGCTGATGTGCTATGTGCCCGATCCGCGTAATCAGCCTGCCGCCAAAACTGTACTGGCGGCTTTTCGCAAGAGTGGTTTTGAACCGGAAGGTTACACGCTTAATACCTATGCGGGTGTGGAAGTCATCGCCGAAGGTATTAGGCGCGCTGGTACCGCCGATACAATGAAAGTCGCTCAGGCCTTGCGACAGACGCCGGTCAAAACCGTCCTTGGCACGCTTACTTTCGATGCCAAAGGTGATCTCGTAAATCCCAAATTTGTAATGTATCGTTGGCATGACGGTAAATATGCGGAGGTCGATCAGTGAATAAGCGTTTTCTCATTCTCGGTTTGTTGGCGGCAATGCTGGCATCCGCCCCGGCCTATGCCGACATCACGATTGGATTGGCGGGACCCCTCAGCGGCGAATATGCAACTCTTGGCGAGCAAATACGCAATGGCGCCGAACAAGCTGTTGCCGATATTAATGCGACTGGCGGTATCAAGGGCCAAAAATTGGTTTTGCATGAAGGTGATGACGCCTGCGATCCAAAACAGGCTGTAGCGGTCGCCAATCAAATGGCGAATGCAGGCGTAAAGTTTGTTGTTGGTCATGTGTGTTCAGGTTCTTCCGTTCCGGCGTCGAAAATCTATAGCGAAGAAAATATTTTGATGGTTACGCCTATTTCCACAAATCCCATTCTGACGGAAGCTGGTCTCACGAATGTTTTTAGAACGTGCGGCCGTGACGATCAGGAAGGGGCAGCTCAAGCGCGCTATGTTCTCAAACACTTGCAGGATAAAAAAATAGGAATCGTTCACGATAATACCGCTGTTGGACTTGATTTAGCAGATCAGTTTAAAAAGCATCTGAATGCTGGCGGTGTTCATGAAATTGTGTTCGACGCTTATACGCCCGGTGAAAAAGATTACTCAGCGCTCGTTGCCAAATTGAAACAAAGCGGTGTGCAGGTTCTGGTCATTGGCGGTTATCACGTCGAAGTTGCCTTGATTACACGGCAGATCAAACAACAAGCCGTCGATATTCAGGTCATCAGCGATGATGCTTTAGCCACTCCTGAATTTTGGTCGATTACAGGACCAATGGGTGAAGGTGTCTTGTTCACTTTTCAACCGGATGTGAGCCAGCGGCCGGATGCTAAAAAGGTGGCCGATGAAATGCACAAAGCCGGCCGTGATGCCACAGGATATTCCTACAACGCCTATGCCGCGGTGCAGGTCATTGCTGAAGGTATTCAGCGCGTTGGAACGGACCCTGCAAAAGTGGCAACGGCTTTGCGTCAAAAGCCTGTTAAAACAATAATGGGAACGTTAGGGTTTGATGCGAAAGGTGACGTTAAAGGCGATACTTTTGCGATCTATCGTTGGCACAATGGCACATACATGGAGGTTGAGTGATGAATACGCGTTTTCTCATTGGTAGTTTTTTCGTCGGATTGTTGGCGTCGACACCGGCCTATGCCGATGTGACGATCGGGTTCGTAGAACCCATGACAGGGAAATACGCGGTCCTCGGCGAACAACTAAAACGCGGCACGGACCAGGCGGTCAAAGATATCAATGCCGCCGGCGGCATCAATGGTGAAAAAATTGTTCTGCATACGGGTGACGATGCCTGCGATCCGAAACAGGCGGTAAGTGCAGCGAATGAAATGGCGAGTGCTGGGATCAAGTTTGTTGTCGGTCATGTGTGCTCGGGTTCGGCCATTCCAGCCTCTAAAGTCTATATGGAAGAAGGCATGTTGTTGATCTCGCCGGGCGCCAGTAATCCAAAGCTGACCGATGAAGCCAAGGATCTGATCTTCCGCACCTTCGGACGCGATGACAATGAGGGTGCCGTATTGGGGCAGTATATTGCGAAACATTTTCGCAATCAGAAAATAGCGATTATTCAAGATAACTCCGCTTACGGCTACGGCATGGCCGAGGCTGTTAAAAAGATTTTGAACGGTCGCGGTGTGAATGAGGTTCTCTTCGAAGGTTACACGCCGGGCGAACGCGATTATTCCGCGTTGATCTCGAAACTGAAACAGGCGGGCGTGGAGGTTTTGATTATTGGCGGTTATCACACCGAAGCTGGACTTATCGCGCGCCAGATCAAAGAACAGGGCGCCAACATCCAGATTGTTGGCGGCAATGCGCTGGTGACGGATGAGTTTTGGTCGATTGCCGGGCCCGCAGGCGAAGGAACATTGATCAGCTTCACGTCTGATCCACGCAAAGTGCCACAGGCCAAAAGCATTATCGAAGAAATGCGTAAGTCAGGGTATGAGCCTGAAGGCTATACGTTGTTCTCCTACGCTGCGGTGCAGATTATGGCCGAAGGCATCAAACGCGCTGGCAAAACCGATCCGATGAAAGTCGCGGCGGCTCTGCGCAGCGCCCCCATTCAAACCATTCTGGGGCCCTTGAGTTTCGATGCCAAAGGCGATGTCAGCGGCGTGGAATATGCCATCTATCGCTGGCACGATGGCAAATACACGGAAGTAGGAAACTAGAATGCGCCTTTCTTGGCTTGCTTTGGCGGGTGCGTGTCTCTTTGCACGTGCTGCCTATGCCGAGATTGTCATTGGTTTAGGTGCGCCACTTACGGGTCAATATGCTGTGTTTGGTGAACAAGTGCGGCAGGGTGCCGAGCAGGCCGTGCTCGATCTCAATGCCAAAGGTGGCGTCAATGGCGAGAAAGTCGTTTTGCGTTCGTTCGATGACGCGTGCGATCCGCGTCAGGCCGTTGCTGTCGCCAACCAAATGGCGAGCACCGGTATAAAGTTTGTTGTCGGCCATTATTGCTCAGGTTCTTCCATTCCAGCGTCCAAAGTTTATAACGAAGAAAATATATTTATGATTACGCCTGCATCGACGAGCCTCGATTTAACCGAGCAAGGCTTTAAAAATATTTTTCGCGTCGTGGGACGCAGCGATCAAATTGGTCCGGTTTTGGCGCATTATATCGACATGCATTTTCATGGTCAGAAAATCGCCATTCTTCAGGATGGATCCGCCTATGGCCGCAGCCTGGCGGATGAAACCAAGAAGGCACTTAATGCCAAAGGTATACAGGAAGTTTTGTTCGATGCTTATTCGCCAGGTGAGCGTGATTATTCGGCTCTCATCTCCGTGCTCAAACAAAAAGGCGTACGAGCTGTTCTGATTGGTGGCTACCATACAGAAATTGGCTTGATCGCGCGTCAGATGAAGGAACAAAACGCCGATATACAAATTCTTGGGGCGACATCTTTGGCAACGAAGGAGTTTTGGTCAATCGCCGGCGCTGCCGGTGAAGGCGTCGTTTTTAGTTTCGGTCCCGATCCACGGCGCCGGTCTGAAGCCAAAGCGGCGGTGGAAGCGCTGCGTAAAAAGAATATCGAGCCTGAAGGTTATACGATGTACAGCTATGCCGCGGTTGAAGTTATCGCCGAAGGCATCAAACGGGCAGGGAAGGCCGACCCTCTCGCCGTCGCAGAAGCTCTCCGAAAATCCCCCGTTCCTTCCGTGTTTGGTCCCCTCGCTTTTGATGCCAAAGGTGATGTTGTTGGTTTCAATTTTCAGATGTACCGTTGGCATGACGGCACCTATGCCGAGATTGGAAATTAGCATGCGCACTCTCTCCCTCAGTTTTCTTGGCGTTTTGTTGCTCGCGTCGCCTGCTTATGCCGATATTAGTATTGCGGCGGTGGGACCGATCACGGGACAGGACGCGACAACCGGCGAGCAGATGCAGTGGGGCGCGCAGGCAGCCGTTGATGCGATCAATGCGACTGGCGGCGTGCTGGGACAGAAATTGCATCTGACAATCAAAGACGATGCATGTGATCCCAAACAGGCCGTTGCGATTGCCAATGAATTAAGTGGCGAAGGCATTTTTGCTGTTATCGGCAACATGTGCTCAGGCTCGGCCATTCCGGCCTCCAAAGTTTATAACGAAGAAAATATTCTGGCGATTTCACCATCGGCCACCAGTCCGCTTCTGACCGATCAGGGTTTTGATAATATTTTCCGGACCTGCGGCCGCGATGATCAGCAAGGCGCCGTCGTCGCCGATCTCATCAGTAAAAAATATCCAGGGAAAAACATCGCTATTGTGCAAGACAAAACCGCTTATGGGCAAGGACTGGCCGATGAAGTGAAGAAAGATCTTCACAAACTCGGTATTCAGGAAAAACTTTACGAATCCATTTCGCGCGGCGAGCGTGATTATTCATCGCTGATCTCAAAGCTGAAGGAGAACCGCATCGATGTCGTATTTTACGGCGGCTATTACACCGAAGCCGGGCTCATTGTAAGGCAGATGCGGGATCAGGGTATGCAAACTGTTTTGATTGGCGATGACGATCTGACAACAAAAGATTTCTGGTCGATCACCGGCGCGGCGGGCGAAGGGACCTTGATGAGTTTCAACACCGATGCGCGCACCAAGCCTGAAGCGGCCGATGCCGTGAAACGTATTCGCGCGAGCGGGTTCGATCCCGAAGGGATTACGCTTTATTCCTATGCCGCTGTGCAGGCTGTGGCGGAGGCCATCACGCGCGCCGGTGAGGCGAAGGCACCCAAAGTAATTGCGGCTTTGCATCAGGGCAGCTATCCAACAGTCCTTGGCGATATAGCATTTGATAAAAAAGGCGATGTCACAAAACCGGATTACATCATTTATCGCTGGGGAAAGGGCGTCTATGCGCCTCTGGAAGGGCAATAGTTTTTAGATGCCCGGACTTCGTTCGCTTTATAATTGGTCCTTAAAACAGGCGGAAAAGCCGCATGCGGCGTGGCTTTTGTTCGCGCTGGCGTTTGTCGAGCCATGGTTGTTTCCGCTGCCGCCCGACACGCTGCTGATCCCTATGGCCATGGTGCAGCGCAAGCATGCGTTTAAATTGGCCGGAATGGCGACCGCCGGTTCTGTTATGGGTGGCGTCGTCGGGTACGGCATCGGTGCACTTGCGATGGCGACGATCGGTCAATGGATTGTGAGCACGTATCATCTCGAGGCCGGATTTGAGCATTTTCATAATGCCTTTAATCGCTATGGGATGTGGATCATTCTCGCCAAAGGCCTGACGCCAATTCCGTTTATTCTCGTCGCGGTCGCGAGCGGTGTTGCGCATCTGAATCTGCTGATTTTTGTTTTCTCGGCGACAATCACGCGCGGCGCACGCTTTTTTCTCGAGGCATTGCTCATTTACCGGTTTGGTGAACCGATCCGCACTTTTATTGAACGCTATTTAACCTGGGTTGCGCTTGCCGTTCTCGCGGTGATCGTCGCCGGTTTTTGGGTCGTGCTGCGGTAGTTAATGTTTTGTCGCGACCGGTGTGTTGGTGTTTGCGCACAGCGGTGGTTTCAATTTTAATTTCTTAAAACTTTCGAGCCATAAATGGGCAATCGCACCGGGCGCATGTTTGCCATTCGATTTCTCATCGCTGTCGGGGATGACAATGACCGCAAGACCGGTTTTTTCGAGAATAAGCGCGCCGGTTTGCGGTGTTGCTGCGACGATGTGATCGGCGATTTCGGCCAGCTTGATAAGATCGGCGTTTATATCCTTTTCATGGCCAAAATCGGCCACAACATAGCAGCCGAGATGCTTGGCGGCGCGCGCCAGCTTCACAACGGACGGCCCCGAGATTTTGCCAATCACAACGATATCGCTGTTCAATTTTTGCAAATGCTTGCTGACATGGGCGGGATCGGCATTATGCAGATTGCCGAACACCGAACACTCGACGCCGAGTTTTTCCAATTCGCGCGCGGGGGCAAGGCAGCGCTGGCACATGGTAATGTCGGTCGAAATGAGATTGCCCTCGGCGGAAGGTTCCACCGATGCTTCATTGAACCAGGCGATGTGGCGCGGCATCATGAAAAGCTCACGGGCGTAAGAAAAAGCTCAGGCCGTGATTCTAGCCGTTCATCGGGAAATAAGGAAGCTCTGATCCTCGATAACCTTGCGCGCCAAAGCCACGGTTATTTTGCGTCCTGCGGCCAAGGAGGCGCGGTCAAGCGCGGTCACAAGCGTACGAATGGATGCGGGTGTCCGCGTGATGCGCGGCAAAAGATAATCAACGACATCCAGGCTTATGTCGATTTGCCGGTCGCGGAATTGTTTGATGAGCAGGGCCGAGAGCAACGTATCATCGGGTGCCGCGATCGCGACCGCCGGAACGGACGACAGGCGTGAACGCAGATCGGCGAGATTAATCCGCCACTGTGCCGGGGCGTTCGGTGCGGTCAGAAGTAAAAACCCCTTGGTCTCGCGCAGCAGATTGTAGAGATGAAACAGCGCCTCTTCGCGCGCGGCATTGCCGACAACTTTTTCGGCATCGTCAATTACGATAGCGCGGTTGTTCGTGATTAGGCTGCCGGCATCTTCTGCCGTTAACGCATCAAGCGTGACCGGTTTGCCGTGGCTCCGCGATTGCCAGACATTCGCCAGATGGGTTTTGCCGCTTCCGGCGGGCCCATGAATAATCAGGCAATGGGACGGCCAGTCGGGCCATTTATCAAGCCACGCAACGGCGTCTTTATTGCTCGGCGTGACCATAAAATCGTCCGCCTCCATCGCCTCGCGATGGGGCAGCGGTAAGGGGTACTGCTTGGTCATAGAGTGTCTTTGTAAACGGCGCTGGCTTTATATTGGCGCACGCCAAAACGTATGAGGACACCGAGAACAGCCGCAACAGGTACGGCGATCAGAACGCCGGTAAAGCCCATCAATTTTACGCCGGTGATCAAGGCAAAGAAAATCCAGACCGGGTGCAAATTAACGCGGTGTCCAACCAGGCGCGGCGTTAGCACATAGGCTTCCATAACGTGGCCGAAGTAAAATACACCAACAACCATGCCAATCCGCGCCCAATCATTGTCGAATTGAACGAGGGCCAAAATGAGGCTCACAATCCACCCAAAGATTGTGCCGACATAAGGAATGAAAGACAGAACGCCCGATGTCACGCCAATGGCCGCGCCATATTGAAGGCCGACAAGGGTAAGACCTGTGCTGTAGATGAGGCCGAGTGAGACGCAGACAAGAGCTTGTCCGCGAATGAAACCGGACAAAGTTGTATCAACCTCGTCGAGTTGCGCGCGGATCACATCGTAGTAGCGGCGCGGGAAGAGGCTATCGATCGTGCTTGTGAGCTTCGGCCAGTCGCGTAGCAGATAGAAGGCAACCACCGGCGTCACGATGACGAGAGCCAGTGTGTCGATAATCGCAACCCCCCCACTCACCATTTGTTTGAGGACATTGGCTATCCATCCGGCCGCTTCGCCGAAAGATTGGCCAGCGGCGGTGCGCATTTTTTCAACATCTTCGGGCGCAAAACGCGTCAGCCAGTCTTCAAACCACGGCACATAATGCGCGCGAAGTTTCTCGATGTAGCTTGGAATGGCATTCACAAGCGCACCAATCTGGCTTTCAAGCAACGGCAGAATGAGCGTTACAATCGCCGCGACGATCAGGCCAAAGCCAAAGAGAACGGCTAAAGACCCGACCCAGCGTGGAACGTTGCGGGATGCCAGTTTGTCGACCACGGGGGTGAGAAAGTAAGCGACAATCATCCCGACAATGAACGGCAGCAGAACCGGTTTCAGTACCCATACAAGGGCCACGAACACGACGAAGGCCAGAAACCAGAAACGTAATTGCGATTCAATGCGTATCATGAGGACTCCTAATAAGGTGTATCGGGCGTAACTGGCCGCAATGTCCATACGCCATTACCGTTATCCTGATCCAAACTTAGACCTTGCTGCGACAGAGCAATCTGTAGCGCATCAAGGCCGCCGTGAAATTCAAGTTCAATGCTGGTCGAGCCACGCTGCAGCACAATAACATTCGTGCGGTTGATAAGGGGGACGCTGTCGAGTGTGCGCTTGATCCCTGCCCATTGCGCGAGGGTTTTAATCGTTACCTGGACAGGTAAATGGGTGGTGGCTTCTTCCTGTGTCGCCTCGCCCGGCTGTGGGGTGTCGTCATTCACAGTATCGGTGTCGTCCGTCTGTGGATGATCGCGCCAATCTTTTTCAAGCTGACGCCGCACTTGCTTGACGGCCTGAATAAGCGCGCTGTCGAGTATGGATTTATCGGCAGGTGCATGCAGGGTTAAATGCACCGTTGGCAATGCAATGCCCTTGAAATCGTAATGCACAATATCGACCTTGAAATCACCACTCAGTTTATCGAGATCCGCATCGAGGGTTGCGACCGCAATGCCGTTGGTTTGATATTTGTGCATCATCGCCTCGAGTGAGGCGGTTTTTCCGGTCGCCGCTTCGGTCGTGCTGATCAGGGAAATATCATTGAGGTCACCTGCGGGAACAACGACGGGAACCAATCCACTCCCACGCGCGTTGGTTTCCCATGCTGTCCTCCATTTCGTTTTATCTTCCCACAAAACCGGATGGCCATTGGTGATAAAAATCGGAAGAACAAGAACTGGCTTGCTGCGCTCTTCCGCATAATCCGAATTATGATTACCAAGTAAATTGCGCACGGCGGTGGGCCGGAAATGCACTGTGAAGGTGCCGATGTAACGCACGGCCGATGTGCGTTCGTTTTGCACTTCAAAATTTTGCACGAGGGTAGAAAGATCATCGTCGCTGAGTTTAGTTGCGACGGCCGCATTGGCACCCAGACGGTCGATCAACTGGCTAAAGGCGGTGCGCTGGGCTTCGGCAATCGCTTGGTCGCGGGCGTGGGCGGCGCTGTCGGCTGTAATATCGACCGCGACATCGGTGACTTCGTAAATCGAGGCGTCGTCTTCGGCGAACGCCGGGCTGGCAAAAAAGCTTAAAACCAGAAAAAGGACCAGGAGATGTCGCATTGCAAATGGGCTCATTTCAGCTATGTTGTGGCTCGTTATAGCTAAATTTAAGGGAGGTTACCATAACCAGCAATTCAGCATCTTCGGGCCACCGGGCCTATGCCGAGGCCGGTGTGGATATTGATGCCGGGAACGCGCTGGTAGAGGCCATTAAGCCCCTTGCTAAGGCGACGGCGCGGATTGGCGCAGACGCTGGTTTGGGCGGCTTTGGCGCCCTTTTTGACCTGAAAGCCGCCGGGTTTCGTGACCCGATTCTGGTCTCGACCACCGATGGAGTGGGCACCAAACTCAAGATCGCCATCGATACCGGTAAGCACGATACGGTGGGAATCGACTTGGTCGCCATGTGCGTGAACGACCTGATCGTGCAGGGCGCCGAGCCTCTGTTGTTCCTCGATTATTTTGCCACTGGTAAACTGGATGTCGCGAGTGCCAAGCAGGTGATCGCCGGTATTGCCGAAGGATGTAAGCGCGCAGGTTGCGCTTTGGTCGGCGGCGAGACCGCTGAAATGCCAGGCATGTATCATGGCGGTGATTATGACCTCGCCGGTTTTTCGGTGGGCGCTGTCGAACGTGATAAAATCTTGCCGCAAAAAAATATGGCCGTGGGAGATGTCGTTCTGGGTCTTGCCTCCAGCGGCGTTCACAGTAACGGCTTTTCGCTAGTTCGTAAAATCGTAGCCCAGGAAAAACTGTCTTATGATTCACCGGCACCGTTTGATGCATCGCGCACCTTGGGTGATGTTTTACTCGAGCCCACACGGATTTATGTGAAATCGGCGCTGCAGGCAGTACGCACCGGCCATGTTAAGGCGATGGCGCATATTACCGGCGGCGGATTGCTCGAAAATATCCCACGCGTTCTGCCCGATGGTTTTGGCGTGCGGCTCAATGCGAAAAGTTGGCAGGCGCCGAAAGTCTTTCATTGGCTTGCAAAAGCCGGTGGTATCGATGCGCAGGAAATGGCGCGGACTTTCAATTGCGGTATTGGTCTTGTTGTGATCGTTGCGCGTGAGCATGCCGATGCGGTCACAAAAATTCTAACCGACGCCGGCGAGACAACATTCCGTATTGGGGAACTTGAAGCCAATAGATCTGCGCCTCGCGTGACGCTGCAGGGTGTAGACCAAGGTGCAGACAAGGTGTGGCCGTGCTAAAGCTCGGCATTCTGATATCGGGCCGCGGTAGCAATATGCAGGCCTTGATTGATGCCGCGAAGCAGCCGGGTTATCCCGCTAAAATTGTCTGTGTGATCGCAAACGATCCCGCCGCGAAGGGGCTCGAACGCGCGCAAGCGGCGAATATCCCAACGCATATCATCAATCATCGCGATTTTAAAAGTCGCGAGGCTTTTGATCAGGCGCTCGATGCCAAATTAAAAGAAAATGATGTGCAACTCGTTTGTCTCGCCGGCTTTATGCGTTTGCTGACGCCGTGGTTTACGGAACGCTGGCGCGATCGGCTCATTAATATTCATCCGTCCTTGCTGCCGTCCTTCCCGGGGCTCGATACGCACAAGAAGGCAATCGCATATGGCGTTAAGTTCACGGGTTGTACCGTGCATTTTGTCCGCGCCGAAGTGGATCATGGGCCGATTATCATTCAGGCCGCTGTTCCCGTTATGTCGGACGATACCGAGGACGTTTTAGCCGCGCGGGTGTTGCAGGCTGAGCATACAATTTACCCGGAAGCCGTACGCTTGATCGCCGAAAATCGCGTCAATGTCATGGAAGAAAAGGTCTTTATCATTGATACGTCCATCCCAGATAGGGCGACAATTAATCCTGTTGATACGGCTCCCCTTGCCAAATCACGGATAGCGCAATAAGAATCGAACACGATCCTCAGGAGAAACATATGGCCAGCTCTTCAAATTCAGGCGTTGAACCCAAAGTTCCCACAGCCCTTCTTGCTAACCGCCGCGACGGTTGGCATGCCTTTACACGTTTTGTTGTGATCAATTGTGTCGCTATAGCTGCGATTCTGCTCTTGATGTTGATCTTCTTGCGGATCCTTTAACTATATTATTTCAGGGCGTTAACCCTGTTTTCCTGTCATAAAAACGCCCTTATTTAGAGGCTAAATGGAAATACATGGCACATGGATGGGGAATCTCATGAAAAACAAACTTCTATTAGCGGCACTCGCTTTGATGGCTGTTCCGTTCTCGGCAGCGCCAGCATTTGCTGACTGGCATGGTGGAGATCGCGTGAATGTCTCGGTCGGGTTCGGCTGTTGCTACGGTCGTCCTTATTATCCGTATTATGGTTATCCGGCTTACTATCCTTATTCCTATCCTTATTATTATGCGCCGCCACCGACGGTTGTTTATGCGCAACCGGCGCCCGTGGTTTACGCAACGCCGTCACCGGCACCTGTCGCTTATACAACAGCACCAGCGCCGACCATGTCGGCTAATCAGGCTTCGCCGACATTTACGGATAACAGTGGTCGTACTTGCCGCGAGTATCAATCAACGGCCGTGATTGATGGCAGCTCACAACCGACCTATGGCACCGCATGTTTGCAACCGGACGGAACCTGGCGCGTCGTTCAGTAATTTAGCGGTGGTGAAATTCCGAGAAGACCGGATAAAGCGACGCGACGAGCAAGATCGCCATGGCGATGTTAAAGCCGCGTACCCATTTTGGGTGATGCAGAAACTTTTGGAGCACGGCGCCGAGGCCAGCCCAGGCAAAAGCTGATCCAAAACCCATAATAATAAATAACCCCACCATAAGAATGGTATTATAGGGATATGCGGCGATGGCTGAGTATGTCGCAATAGCCCCTACGGCCATTACCCAGCCTTTTGGATTGACCCATTGAAAGGCGACGGCATGAAAAAAAGTCATCGGCTTTTTTCCGCTTTTCATATTTGGCTTCGGCGGTGGAGAAATCGCGATCATCCACGCCAGATAAAGCAGATAACCCGTTCCGGCATATTTCAAAATTGTATAGGTAACGGGATATGCGCTGAACAAAGTGTCGAGGCCAAACCCAACACACAAAGCCAAAAACGAAAAACCAAGTGCTACCCCGCAGATATGCGGCAAGGTCCGGCGCAGTCCGACATTCAGGGCTGATGTCATCAACATCAGGTTATTCGGCCCCGGCGTGTAGAACATGGCGACACAAAAAATAATCAGCGGAAGGATGAGGTCGGAACGAATGAGCATGAAGATATTGCTACGAAGCTTTTCTGACGAGAGGCTTATACTTAATCCGATGCGGCTGATCAGCATCGGCGCCGAGCCGGCGCTTGCGGTCGACTTCGTAATCCTGATAATTACCTTCAAACCACACCACTTGGCTATCGCCTTCGAACGCCAAAATATGCGTAGCGATACGATCCATGAACCAGCGATCATGGGTGATGACGACGACGCAGCCGGGGAACGCGATCAAAGCGTCTTCAAGTGCGCGCAGTGTATCGACGTCGAGATCGTTACTCGGTTCGTCGAGCAGCAGAACATTGGAGCCTGATTTCAGCATCTTTGCCATATGCACGCGGTTGCGTTCACCGCCCGACAGGATGCCGACTTTTTTCTGCTGATCTGGGCCTTTGAAACCAAAGGCGCCGACATAGGCTCGGCTCGGCATGGTTTTCTTGCCGAGGTCGATGACATCGAGGCCATCCGAAATTTCTTCCCACACGGTTTTCTCAGCGTGCAAAGTGTCACGGCTTTGATCGACATAGCCGAGCTTTACCGTCTCGCCGACTTTGAGTGTTCCGCCATCCGCCTTTTCCTGTCCCGTGATCATGCGGAAAAGCGTGGTTTTACCGGCGCCGTTAGGACCAATAACGCCGACAATGCCGCCCGGCGGCAGTTTGAACGACAGATCGTCGATCAGGAGCCGTTCGCCGTAGGCTTTGCGCACATGATCGCCATCGATGACGTTATTGCCGAGGCGTGGAGGGGCGGGGATGATAATTTGCGCCTGATTGATTTCACCCGCGCCGCTTTGGGAGACGAGACTTTCAAACGCGGTAACGCGGGCCTTGCTCTTGGCGTGACGCGCTTTTGGTGAGGCGCGGATCCATTCCAATTCGCGTGCAATCGTCCGTTGCCGCCCGGTTTCTTCGCGCGCTTCTTGCTCCAGACGCTTTTCTTTCTGTTCGAGCCACGAGGTATAATTGCCTTCGTAAGGAATTCCCTTGCTGCGATCGAGTTCGAGAATCCAACCTGTGACGTTGTCGAGGAAGTAACGATCGTGAGTGACCATAACAACAGCACCCGGGTAATTCGCCAAATGTTGTTGCAGCCACGCGATGGATTCCGCATCCAAATGGTTGGTCGGTTCGTCAAGCAGAAGTAAATCAGGTTTTTGCAGCAATAGGCGGCACAAAGCCACGCGCCGGCGTTCACCACCCGAAAGTTTTGTCACGTCTGCATCGCTCGGTGGGCAGCGCAGCGCATCGAGTGCAATCTCGATCGTGCGGCTTAAATCCCACGCATCGGCGGCATCAATCTTTTCCTGCAGCGCGGCTTGTTCGTCGATCAGTTTTTGCATTTCGTCAGGATCGGTGACTTCGCCGAGCTTGTTGCTCACGGCATCAAAGCGGTCGAGCAGGGTTTTGGTTTCGGCGAGACCTGCGAGCACGTTTTGTTCAACAGTGAGTTTCGGGTCGAGCTGCGGTTCCTGCGGCAAATAACCAACGGTGGCGCCTTCCGCAACCCAAGCTTCGCCCGCCCAATCCGTATCAAGGCCCGCCATGATTTTAAGGAGTGTCGATTTACCCGCACCGTTGGCGCCCAGCACGCCGATCTTGGCGCCCGGATAAAATGACAGCCAAACGTCATCCAGCACTTTTTTGCCGCCGGGCCACGCTTTGCTTAAACCCTTCATGACATAGACATATTGATATGCGGCCATTGTTTTTCCCGTGCTGAATTATTGCATCTTTTATAGAAGGGTGAGGTGCAGAAAGGCAATCCTGTTTTCGGAGCAAAAACAGGCTGTTTAGGCCACTTTCATGCTGGGCTGCAGCACAAAGGCTGGCGGCTCAATGTCATGCACAGGCTCATGGCTGATTTTCTGTAGATATTTTTCCGGGACATCCTTCGTGGTGGCTGCAAAAGCGGCATTTTGTTTAGGCGTCATAACGTAAAGCGTTTGATTGACTAAGGTGATGATATTTTTTGCCTTAGGCCCGAATAGCGAGAGTATTTCTTTCGGGCCATCATGCTTCGCCAAAGTGGGTAGAAGGGGCTGCTTGTTTTTGCTCCATTCCGTTATGTGCTCGGGCCTCCACGTTGAATAGGCAGGGTTATAGGTGAAGGTAACAATCGGGTTGCCAGTATGCTTGGTGTAGGTCGCTATGATGCCGCAAGGACGGCGGCACCAAATAGCATCGGCCGTTATTGTCGTAACACAAGCTACGGGCTTGCTGGCAAAATTGACGAAATATTGAATGGCTTCGGAATAGGCAAAAACAGGTTCGTCTGGATATTGCTCGCGTAAATCTTGTAGCTGCCAGTTTTCAAAACTTTTTGTATCAGGCGTCACAAAATAGACCGGTTCTAGAAAATCATTGAGTACGCTGATGTCTTTACGGAATGGATGAATATTCTGTGGAAGTGGTGGTTTGATGTGGAAGGCGTAAACGATCGGATCAATCAATCCCTCGTTGATAATCATGTTAAAAAATGTGGATATGTGGCTTAAGCGAAACCCGTGGTTCGATGCGTTAATTAAAAACGGTCCAGGTTCAGTGTTCTTCATATCTTGGATATTGGCGCGTACCTTCTGGCGCGCGTTTTGAACCATAAATTTGAATAGTTCAACAAACATACGGCTAAGTTCACGGCGGCGCAGGCCGGCAAGCTCCTCCTTATTCTTATGATGCGTTTCTAAAAAACGGATTTGGGCGATTGTTTCTGCCTCTTCAGGTGTTGTGCCTGCAGGTAGGATTTTGGGCTTTATAATAGGGTGATCTGGCGTTTCCGTCAGTGTGCGGCTGCCGTAAGTGCCAATATATCGCGTCAAGAGATAGCTGCCGTCCTCCCTTGGGTTAACGTCGATGCGCGATAGGGGTGATTGAAGGCGTACACCCTCTAGCGGTTCGGTACGGACAAGATTGGCGGCTCCAATATCAAGCTTCATCTTCTTTTCGAAGAACATGCCCAAGGTCGCGCGTAAGGAGGAACGAAGATTCTGTCGGCCATCGTTGCTTTCGAGGGGGTAAATCCGGCGTTGGCCACAAGCGTTGTCAAAGGTGCTTTCGGGCTGTCCAAGCATTTTTAAAATGGCATCGGGTGTTTCCGCAGTGAAGATGATCTTTTGCTGTCGGTTGTTTGGATTAATGACTTCGGCCGCAATGCCAAACCCTAAAGGTGAGGACATAAATGTAACGCCGCGACCTTCTGGCATGCCTTTAGTGTAATAAAGAATTTTAGTTGGTTGGTCGTCAGAAAAAATCCGGTTAATCAACTCATGCTGAAGCGGTGTGAAACCTTTGGTTGCCGTGTTGTAGGCGGGTAGTTTTTCGAACCCAAGAGCGCGACGCGCAATCTGCCCGATAAGAAGCGTCACGAATGTGCCGACAGCGAGAACCCAATGGTGTCCAACCCAGCTGGTGACTTCATTTTTTGTACTTTCGAGCGCCTCAAAAATGGACATGTATCATCTCAGGAAATGAATTGTAAAATTAGTCCTTGCAAACACTACAACGTTAGCCCGCCCCCTTCTTGAAAACAATGTTTTCAGGGGCGTTAACCAAATAATTTCTTAGAAAATTTGCCAAAAAAGTCGGGCTTGTAGGTTGTGCGGCGAGCGCGTACAAAACCGCAATTGCTTGCCTCACATAGTCCCCTTCGTCTAGAGGCCTAGGACACTGCCCTCTCACGGCAATAACACGGGTTCAAATCCCGTAGGGGACACCACTTCTCAAAAAGTTAGCCAACCTTCTTATCCTGCGATGCAAGCACAGAAAAACCACAGGAAAGTGACGAGGCCATCTCTTATTTGGGCCATATGGAATCAGCGCATGCTGATCTGCATTGCCTTGGGATTTTCTTCGGGCTTACCGCTGTATGTTCTGTTGCAGCTTGTTCCCGCCTGGTTACGGCGCAGTCATATAGATCTAACTTCGATCGGCATCGTAGGCTTAGCGCAGATACCCTATGCGTGGAAATTTCTTTGGGCACCATTATGTGACCGATTCAATGTCAAATTTCTTGGTCGCAGGCGAACATGGATGCTGGGCTGCCAGGTTTTACTGATATTCTCTATGGCGAGCCTTGGTTTGCTAAGCCCGGTTTATTCCTTAAGCGCCATTGCAGGAGCGACCTTCATCATCGCAGTCTTTTCTGCAACACAGGACATCGCGATCGATGCCTATCGTCGCGAATTGCTACCTGATGCAGAACTGGGCTTAGGTAATTCATTTTTCGTCAACGCCTACCGTGTGGCCGGCCTCATTCCTGGCGGATTAAGTTTGATCATCGCAGATTCCGTATCATGGCCCTTGGTGTTTCTCATCACGGCAACGTTTATGATGCCGGGCATTGTTTGTTCTGTTCTGATTAAAGAACCGCCTCTTGGCACCCATTCACCACGGACGCTGCGTGAAGCGATCATCGAGCCTTTCCATGAATTTTTTACGCGTACGGATTTTAGATTTGCACTTTTGATTTTGGCCTTCCTCTTGCTTTACAAATTTGGCGATAGCCTGGCCACCGCACAACTAACGCCTTTTTATATAGATATGGGTTTCACCAATACCCAAATCGGCACGGTCGCTAAATTGGTCGGTTTTTGGTCAATGGTTACCGGCGCTTTTCTTGGCGGCTTAATGATGGTCAAGATCGGCATCAATCGTGCTTTATGGCTGTTTGGCAGCATGCAGCTTCTATCGATATTCGGTTTTGCTCTCCTTAGTATAGCCAAAATGAATATCTATTATCTCGGGTTAGCCGTTGGATTGGAGTATCTCGGTGTGGGGCTGGGAACAACGGCCTTCGTCGCTTTCATCGCAGCACAAACCAACAAAAATTTTTCTGCAACGCAATTCGCACTCTTCTCAAGCATTTTTGCTATTCCGCGCAGTGTTACGGGTCTTATCGCTGGGTTTATCGTGGAAAAAATGGGGTTTGGCTGGACCAATTTTTTCCTGATAAGCGCGGCAACAGCGTTGCCGGGCATGATATTGCTTTATTGGGTAGCGCCATGGAACAAGCAGAAACCCTAGTTTGTGATCAGGTTTAAAAAAAATTAACCATAATCTATTTCCTTTCTATTCATACGTTCATGCTAAATTACACTCATATTTTGGCAATTCATTTTATGAGAGAGATTGGATGACTACACCAAGATATCTGCAGATGGCCTTAATCGGGAGTGCAGGTGCAAGCCTGTTGGGTGGATCCGCGCCGGCCGCCGAGGTTAGCCCTCCCCCAAATCCTGCTGCAGTGGTTGTGGTTGGTCGAACTGAAAACAACACTCTTATAGAAATGTCGCGCGCTGACGCTGCATTTGCTGAACAAGCGTTCTCTCAGGTGGGCCATGCAAAAACCGTCTATAATCTCGGCATACAAAAAGATAATATGACTTTCACAAGTGCCGGTAATATGCAGCAAGTTCTTGAAAAGGCAGCCGAAGCTCTCGAATACAAAGCTGATAAATCAGCCGCTATTGTCCAAGTTGGTGATCTTCAGAATCCCAAGGCACAAGTTTTAGAGTTGGAGTGTGCCATTGGAGCTAAAGACCCAAGATATACTCGAGAAGTGCAATGCGGTCTTCCCTCAATGGCTAAATCCAGATTTATTGTACCCAAAGCTCCCTGATAATTGAGCCCAGTGAGGCAACGTTTATTTTATATCCTCGACCTCATTCGAAGTTGAGGATTTATTTGATAGGGACTTTATTAGCCTCCCTTACGTTTCTAACAACCTAGGGAGGCTTATATGTTGATGAAGAAAAATATAATTTTGGCCGCATGCCTTACCGTATGTTTGACCCCCATCGCTCATGCTGCTGATGTCATTATCAGCACAACTGCACCACCGCCATTGCGCGAAGAAACACCGCCACCGCCCCGCACAGGTTATGTGTGGGAGCAAGGTTATTGGGCTTGGGAAAATGGTCAATATGTATGGAAGTCAGGCCATTGGATGGATGTGCATCCCCATGCCAATTGGGTTGCCGATACGTGGGACCAAGTTGATAGCCAGCATTGGCGTTATACACCGGGCCACTGGCAAGAACAGTAATAGTAAATCCTAAGGGAAGGGGACGGAACCTCATGTTCCGTCCCCCTTAGTCCGGATTTCTTTGCGCTGCCATCAGGTTTCCGGTAGGTGGCCCCAGGACTGGAAGCGAAATTCTGGTGTCATGTTCTTATATCGTCTTGTGTCGAATCCCAACGGCGGGTATTTCTTATGAGAAGATGAAGAGCAAAAACTATATTCTCACCTGATCACCGGGCATGCCCATACATACTAAACTTAAAGAGTTTACGATTTTGATGGCCGTTTTAATGTCGGTTATTGCCATTTCAATCGATGCGCTTTTACCTGCACTTGCCGATATAGGACAAGACTTTCATGTCGCTAATCCAAATCACGTTCAATATGTCATCAGCTTTTTATTCGCGGGCATGGCCATTGGCCAATTAATTTGCGGTCCCTTGTCTGATGCTATGGGACGAAAGAAAATTCTTTATATAGGCCTAGCTTTTTATTTGATTGGGACGGTTGTAGGCCTGCTCGCGCGGAATTTTGAAACTCTTTTGCTTGGACGCTTCATACAAGGGTTAGGTGTTTCAAGCCCCTACATATCCACCTTATCCATCGTGCGCGATCGATATAGTGGTCGCGATATGGCGCGGGTCATGTCCATTGTTATGATGATCTTCATTATGGTGCCGGCGATTGCTCCAACTCTCGGCCAAACAATTTTAATGTTCGGTTCGTGGCATGCCATCTTTGGTCTTTATATTTTTTACGCCTTGGGAGTGGGTGCGTGGTTATCTTTGCGACTGGAAGAAACGCTGCCTCCTGAGAACCGCATACCTTTCAAAGTCAAAAGCATCATCAGTGGTTTTAAAGAAGTTATCAGTAACCGCATTACAACGAGCTATATGCTGTGCATAGGCATCTGCTTTGGCAGCTTTATTGGCTACCTCAATTCATCGCGTCAGATTTTTCAGGTTCAGTTTAGTACCGGTAAAATGTTCACGGTTTATTTTGGCGCTCTTGCACTGCTTTTTGGCGCCGCGTCTTTGTTCAATGCGCGTTTTGTCGAGAAATTGGGCATGCGCTATATCTGCTTCCGTTCCATGATCGGCATTATTGTCGCCTCAATGCTTTTTCTGGGCTTGCATTATGTTACGGCTATTTCGCTTTGGATGTTTTTGATTTACGCCGGTATTTTATTCGTGGCCATTGGCCTTATGTTTGGCAATTTGAACGCCATCGCGATGGAGCCTATGCAACATGTCGCTGGTATCGCATCCGCCGTTATTGGTTCGGTTTCTTCGCTTCTATCCATGACGCTCGGAAGTATGATTGGGCAGCTTTATAACAATACCCTTATTCCTATTGTCATCGGTTTTTTAATACTCAACTCGCTCTCCCTTCTCGTGATGATCTATGCTGAGCGAGGAAATCCAACAACCGTAGAAAGCTAAATGTCTCGATGCATAAAGAACGGGGCCATTGCCCCGTTCTTCTGCGATTTCTTTCGAGCGTGAATGATTATGCCGCTGCGGATGTCTTGCAGGCCATAACATTGATGCCTTTGCCTGTTTCCAGGAATGATTTCAGGCTCGACAGCACGCGCGGCCATCCACCGGAAATTTTGCTGAGGCTGTCCGTCCCGGCCTTGAAATCACCGTGCACGATATTGAGGCGAACCATATCTTCAATGGCTTCAATCTCGAAAGTAACGCGCGAAGCGTCCGTCGCGTCTGTCGGATTAACCCAGCTTAATACCAACCGCTTGGGTGCGGTGCTCTCAAGAATTTCGCCGACCCAGTGGACAGTGGTTTGGCTCTTTGTATCAGCCAGTTTCCATTTGGAGCCTTTTTTGCCATCGGAAATAATCCCGAAGCCGCCCCAGTATTGGGAAGCGAATTCCGGATTGGTGATTGCCGTCCATACCTTTTCCGGCGTGATCTTGATGTAGGTGGTGTAGATAAATTCGTTGCTAGTCATGGTTGCTCTCCTCTAGGGCTTGTTTAAGATTATGAAGCGCCTGAAGCCGTCCTCGCTCAAACTTGCCGATCCAACGCGTGTAAATGTCGTTGATCGGCACCGGATTGAGATAGTGCAACTTCTCGCGCCCCCGTTTTGCCGTGACGACCAAATTGGCCTCCTCCAGCAAAACAAGATGCTTGGTTACTGCCTGTCGGCTCATCTCGTGCTTCGCGCAAAGCTCACTTAACGTCAGACCGTTTTTCTTCCGCAACCGGTCGAGCAGTTGGCGGCGGCTGACATCCGCAAGAGCTTTGAACACTTTGTCTTCATCTGTAACCATGCCGCCATTATATGCAACCAAATGGTTGCCTGTCAAGAGGAAAGAAAAAGCGGCTAATTACCTGCAATAAGTCTTGTTCGGAGAGGGAAGTGATTAATGCCTTTTAAAATACTGAACAGCGCGTTCGTGTTTTTCGGCAGCTGCGCGAGTCTTGAAAGTCCCGAGGTTGCGGCGTTTTCCGGTTTTGGGGTTTATTTTGCGTGAATAAAGACGGTAGCCACCGGACGATAATTTGCGGATCATGGTGGGCTCCTTATCTTTCCCCTCTCGCAACTTTATTCAAAAGGAGCGTAAGGGGACAATATCGAACCCTACATTTGCCACAATAGGTATGTTACGGTGGTTTTATATCGGATTATGTTCACGTAAGGAGAGCGTCGTGTTTTTAAAAACAAAAACCCATAAATGCATTGTCATTTTAACGGCAATCATTCTTTGTTTGTTGGCTCCCCCTAATTCACGCGCAGAAGATGCGATGCCTACCTATATTCAAGCCCAGCTGCACACATCCTTGTCCGAAGTTGGTCATGGCATGTATCGCAAATTTGGGTTCAGTGTTTATCGTGCCACATTATGGGCTGGTGACGGTGCGTGGGATCCGAAGAAACCTTATGCACTTGAATTGCGATACATGCGCGGCGTGTCGAAAGATACGCTCGTAGGTACTGTCATGGATGACATTCGCGAGCAGGGCGTCGCCGATGATGCAACTCTCACCAAGTGGAATGCAGTTCTGACAGCTGCGCTACCTGAGGTTGAAGATGGCGACGTGATCACTGGCCTGTGTATGCCTGGCAAAAAATCGCTGTTGTTTTATAACGGCAAACAAGTGGCGAGCATCGCCGATCCTGTTTTCAGCAAGGCATTCTTTGACATATGGCTTGGCAAAGGCGCCGATGAAGATTTACGCGCAAAATTGCTCGGGCATGAACCGGGTTAAAGCCTCAATCTGGGCGATAAAATAATTTCTTTATTCCGGGAATAAACCGGCCCCCTCCTTTGTCTCCTCCATACGGGATGCTTTCATCCGCCCGGAGGGAGAGACAAATGATAAATGATAACAAGGAGTTAATGCTTACACGACGCTCGGCGCTCAAATGCGTGGCGACGTGGGCTGGCACCGGCGTCATGTGGGCGCTGGTTGGCGGCGTGCCGAAAGCATTTGCCGCGAGCGATGCGGGGATGATGGCCGCAAAATCCGCAGGCGCCAGCAATTTCAGCTTTGTTCAGCTCAGCGATAGCCATATCGGTTTTAACAAAGCCGCCAATCCGGAGCCGCTTGTCACATTGCGCAGTGCCATTGAACGTGCCAACGCGATGAACCCGACATTCGTTTTGCATACCGGCGATATCAGCCATTTATCGAAGGCCGAAGAATTTGATACCGCCGCCGAAGTTTTGAAAGGCCTTAATGCGCCCGTGCATTACGTGCCGGGCGAGCACGACACGCTTGATGAAGGCGGCGGCAAACTTTTCCTCGATCGTTATGGGAGCGGGACGAAGGGCAATGGTTGGTACAGCTTCGATGATCACGGCGTGCATTTTGTTGCACTCGTGAATGTGTTTAATCTCGAGGCTGGACATGAGGCAAAACTTGGCGCCGATCAGATAAAATGGCTTGCCGACGATCTGAAAGCGGTGAGCGACAGCACGCCGGTTGTTGTCTTCACCCATATTCCCTTGTGGTCGGTTTATCAGCCGTGGGGTTGGGGCACCGAAGATGGGGATCAGGCGATTGCACTGTTGCGGCGTTTTGGTTCCGTCACCGTTCTGCATGGCCATATTCATCAGGTCATTCAAAAGGTGGAGGGCAATATTACATTTCACACCGCGCGCGGGACCGCCTATCCGCAACCCGCGCCAGGTGCTGCGCCGTCGCCGGGCCCGATGCTCGTCCCAGCGGAGCAATTGCGTTCCTATCTCGGTATCACCCGTGTGACGACTGTCGAAGGCGGCCATACGCTCGCTTTGACGGATCAAACCCTCGTATAGAAAGGCACTCATATGAAGAGAATATTTTTTGCATTTATTATTGCGTTGATGTTGATTGCATCTCACGCAGAAGCAGCCGATGACAAAGGCAAAGACATTTCAATTAAAGAATATATGTTTGCACCTGTTGCGCTGACGGTTCCTGTAGGGTCAAAAGTTACATGGACCAATCATGATGATGTTCCGCATACGATTGTTGATACCGGCAGGCAGTTTCGCTCTAGCGCGCTTGATACCAATGACAGCTATTCTTATATCTTCCTAAAACCAGGCACTTATCATTATTTTTGCACCTTGCATCCACAGATGGTAGGAACCATAAACGTCACGGCGGCGCCGTAAAGCTGCCCGGCGCAATCGTTTATGTGGGTATCTGAAGCACATGGGGCAAAGTCAATACAGGCATCGGTTTGATGTTCTCGTGCTGCCGCATTTACCGGCAGCCTATAATGTGGCGCGCTGGCTGACCAAAAACCCCGACGCCGCCATCGACATTGCGGCGCCCATAGCGCCCCACTTCAACGGCATC
>Ga0206921_10004_pt1 | contig 77634 bp, 72 predicted proteins | sample Alteio_BWOrgHeat_66_FD_152930 | JGI IMG/M metagenome (GOLD analysis project Ga0206921, IMG submission 152930) | Enriched cells from forest soil in Barre Woods Harvard Forest LTER site, Petersham, Massachusetts, United States -... | ecosystem: Environmental > Terrestrial > Soil > Temperate forest >...
TAAGCAGTGCTTTTTTTTAAAAATACCAATTTATATACTAAGTTGAGTGCAATTGCCCTCTGTTACCCCCCTTTTGTGCCAGACATTCTTGTTATTGATTGCTGCTCTATAGAAGGTGTGGTTGGAGTAGATAATAAAGCTTGGAATGTCTTCATTCCCAGGTTGCCAGGTGTTGAATCACGTAAGTAGGTATATTCTTCCTCTATCTTTTTGTGAAGATGTTGGAAAAGTTTGATGGCTTGAGTCACTTGGTCTTTATATTCTTTAAGGGTGGGTTGACTCGATTTCTTTGCTTGAGTCATTTTTTCTGCTTGTAATAATTGCGCTGCTTTTTCTCTAGGATTAACGGCGGTTTCAATCGCTTTATAGTGCTCTTGTTTGGTTTTGAGTCGTTGTGCTTCTAGTGTGCCTAAACCTTCTTCCAGAGCACTAAAGCGTGCATCAATTTCTATGGCTTGATCAATGACGCCAAGCAGGTTTTTCGCTCGTGATAACAGTAAGTTCTTGAGCTCGGGTTTCAGCGTGCTCTTTTCAAGAGAAGAGATTAATGTACCCAGCTCTGCTCCTACTCTAAATATGCTATCTCTGTCTTCTTTCAAGTTAGTAATTTTTTCTTGTACCTGTTTTAGATTACGGTTATCAGCTATTTCACTGACAAAATAAGGTGTAGTAGGAGGGATGTGCGTCTTTCCCAGGCTTTGTTCCATGCGGGTCAGCATGAATTTTGTACTGCTATTCACTGCCGCTTTGTGAGTTGCGGTAGATGTTGTCCCAGAACTTGGTGTTGGCGCTGGCATAAACTTCATCTCTTTGAGACATGTAACTATACATTAAATATAGCATCTTTACAAAAAAGTGCCTATCCGTTTGCATATGAGTATAATCAACCTCTTTAAAACAAGAAAGCAGGAAACTTGTGTCTATTCAATTAATTCGTAATAGGGGTACATTGACTTCACAGCCCAAGGGCTGTGTGGTAACAATTGGTAATTTTGATGGAGTGCATTGTGGACATCAAGCCCTTCTACAACGGCTTACAGCGCAAGCCCAAGTGTCAGATTTACCTTCATTAGTTATGACCTTTGAACCGCAACCGGCTGAGTTTTTTTGTCGGGGAAAGCCGGTGCCACGTTTAACACGGTTGCGTGAAAAGCTCTATTACTTGCATCAAACTGGAGTGGAAAAGGTTTGGGTGCTGCGTTTTAATGCGGCCCTGGCTGCATTAACGGCAGAGGAATTTATTAAAGATATACTTTATACGCGACTACAGCTGAAGCATTTGATTGTAGGCGAGGATTTTCGTTTTGGCCATGGGCGATGCGGGGACGTGGCTTTATTAAAAAATGCGAGGCAAAAGTACGGTTTTACCGTTGAAATTATGCCAAGTGTACAGATAGCAGGTGAGCGAGTAAGCAGTACACGGGTGCGTCAGGCACTCAGCATGGCAGATCATGCTTTGGCTGAGCAGTTATTAGGACGTCCTTACTGTATGTTGGGACGAGTGGTCTATGGTGATCAGTTAGGGCGAGTGCTAGGGTTTCCTACGGCTAATATTTATTTGCATCGACAGGAGACGCCAGTAAAAGGTATTTATGTGGTGCGATTACACGGCATAGCAAAAAAGGGATTGCCAGGCGTAGCAAATGTCGGTATACGTCCTACAGTAGGCGGGACGCGTACCTTACTGGAAGTGCATATATTTGATTTTGCGCAAACCATTTATGGCAGGCAAGTTAAAGTGGAATTTTGTAAAAAATTGCGTGAAGAAGAAAGGTTTGCTAATTTGGATTTACTGAAAGAACAAATGCGACAAGATGCGGCGCAGGCAAGAGACTATTTTATTAAAAGCGGTGAACTATGACAGAATACAAAAACACTTTAAATTTACCTAAAACTGATTTTCCCATGAAGGCAAACCTGGCACAGCGAGAGCCTGATATTTTAAAAAAATGGGAAAGTTTGCATCTTTATCAAAAATTACGTGAGCAAGGCGAAACAAAACCGCGTTATATTTTGCATGATGGTCCTCCCTATGCCAATGCGCATATTCACATGGGTACAGCAGTTAATAAAATTTTGAAAGATATTGTCGTGAAATCAAAAACGCTCAGTGGTTTTGATGCGCCTTATGTCCCAGGCTGGGATTGTCATGGGTTACCCATTGAATTAAATGTAGAAAAAAAAGTAGGTAAACCCAATCAAAAAATCAGCGCCACCGCCTTTCGTAAAGCTTGCAGGGATTATGCAGCCAGTCAAATTGATATTCAGCGTAGTGAATTTAAACGTTTAGGCGTGTTAGGGGATTGGGAGCATCCTTATTTGACTATGGATTTTACCTTTGAAGCTAACATTGTGCGTAGCCTGGCTAAAATTATTCAAAATGGTCACGTGCAAAAAGGGGCTAAACCTGTGCACTGGTGTTTAGATTGCAGTTCTGCATTGGCTGAAGCAGAAGTGGAGTATCAGGATAAAACTTCTGTTGCAATTGACGTACGTTTTAAGGTGGTTGATACAGATAACTTTTTTACAAAGCTTCGGCTTTTTCCTTCTCAAGTCCGCCAGCCAGGAGATGAAACAGCGGAATTGCCGTCTTGGGTAGTTAATGAGGAAGCTGTTTCTATTCCTATCTGGACCACAACACCTTGGACATTACCAGCAAATCAAGCTGTTGCGCTGAATCCAAATCATAACTATGTATTATTAGAATGCGATGGTAAAGAGTGTTTGCTTATTGCAGAGTCTTTAGTTGAACAAACCATGCAACGTTATGCAATAACAAATTATCGCATGCTGGCAAAAGTGCAAGGTAAAACATTGGAAGGTATCCAGCTACAGCATCCTTTTTATGAACGCCAGGTGCCTGTGGTTTTAGGTGAGCATGTCACGTTTGATGCCGGTACAGGTGCAGTACATACGGCACCTGCTCATGGCGTGGATGATTATATTATTGGCAAACAATATCATTTAGCCATGGATAATCCAGTGGGAGATGATGGTTGTTTTGTAGCAGGAACTCCTTTGTTTGCAGGGCAGCATGTCACTAAAGTGAATGATCTCATTATTGAAGAATTAAAATTGCATGCGGCATTATTACATTTAGCTAAAGTGACCCACAGTTATCCACATTGTTGGCGCCATAAAACCGCATTGATTTTTCGTGCAACGCCACAATGGTTTATTAGTTTGGATAAAAATCATTTGCGGGCAAAAGCATTGGAAGCCATCCAACGTGTAAAGTGGATTCCTGAGTGGGGAGAAAAGCGTATTACTGGGATGATAGCAAATCGTCCTGACTGGTGTATTTCACGGCAACGCACCTGGGGTGTGCCGATCGCACTTTTTCTGCATAAAGCAACGGGTGAAATGCACCCCAATTCAATCGCACTCATGGAAGAAGTGGCGAAACGTATTGAGCAACATGGCGTAGATGCCTGGTTTAATCTGGATGAAAAAGAATTATTAGGCGCTGAAGCCAGCGATTACAGAAAATGTCATGATATTCTTGATGTATGGTTTGAGTCTGGTGTGTCGCATGAGTGTGTGTTACAGACACGCCCTGAGTTAGGTTTTCCAGCAGATTTATATTTGGAAGGATCAGACCAGCATCGTGGCTGGTTTCATTCTGCTTTATTGACCTCTGTAGCAATGAATAATCAGGAGCCTTATAAAGCTGTATTGACGCACGGTTATGTCATTGATATTGAAGGTCGTAAGATGTCTAAATCTTTAGGGAATGTGATTGCGCCTGAAGCGATCATTCAATCTTTGGGTGCTGATGTCTTGCGTTTATGGGTAGCGTCGATTGATTATCGTGGTGACATATTTGTTTCAGATGAAATTTTAACGCGTACTTCTGAAACATATAGACGCTTGCGCAACACAGCGCGTTTTTTGTTAGCGAATCTGGCAGGCTTTGATCCAGAGAAACATTTAGTGCCATCTGAAAAAATGCTGGCGTTAGATTGTTGGGCTGTAGACAAAGCGCGTTTGGTACAACAAGAAATTATTCAAGCGTATGATACCTGTCAATTTCATGTGATTTATCAAAAGATTCATCAGTTTTGTTCGGTTGATATGGGTAGTTTTTATTTGGATATTATTAAAGACCGTCAATATACGACTCAAGCAGATAGCCTTGCGCGTCGCTCAACGCAAACAGCATTGTTTCATATTATTGAAGCGCTAGTACGCTGGTTTGCGCCTATCTTGAGTTTTACAGCGGAAGAAATTTGGCAACATATTCCGGGTAAACGCAATGAGTCTGTATTTTTGAATACCTGGTACACAGGTTTGGCAACGCTTGCAGATGATGCCTTAATGAATCAAGGTTATTGGGAAAAACTACGCTTAGTACGCGATGCGGTCAATAAAGAGCTAGAAAATCAACGTCATGCTGGCAAATTAGGTGCGCCATTGGAAGGTGCAGCGTATTTATATTGTGATCCAGCATTAAAAGCGCAATTGGATAAATTGGAGAATGAATTACGTTTTGTATTGATTACATCCCGCGCGGAAGTGCATTTGGCAAATTCACATTTGCCTGAGGTCGTTGCTACGGAAGTGCCAGGCCTGTGGATAAGAGTTGAGCCGGTAAGTGATACAAAATGCGAACGTTGTTGGCACCGGCGTGCGGATATTGGGAAAAATTCCCAGCATCCTACCTTGTGTGTGCGATGTGTGGAAAATGTAGAAGGAAAAGGCGAAGAGAGAAGATATGCTTAAAGATAAGAATAAAACAGCACGTTTAGTGCTTGCAGCGAGTGGTATTTTCTGGCTTTGGGTGACAGCACTGGTTTTAAGTCTGGATTACAGCACGAAGTGGTTAGCGAAAAAGTATTTACTTCTTTATTCTCCCATTGCTGTGCTGCCAGGATTTAATTTTGCTCTTTCGTTTAATAAGGGTGCTGCATTTAGTTTTTTAAAAGATCAAACCGGTTGGCAAGTTTGGTTTTTAGGGGCTGTTTCTGTAGTTGTTAGCCTGGGCATTTTAGTCTGGTTGCGTCGCTTGCCACGGCGTGAAGCCTGGATGGGGATTGCTTTAAGCTTGATTATGGGTGGGGCATTGGGTAATCTCTTGGATAGAATTCTGCAAGGGCAGGTTACCGATTTTATACAATTATATGTTGCTCATTTTTATTGGCCTGCGTTTAATATTGCTGACAGTGCGATTTGCGCGGGTGCAATCATGTTATTTTTTAAAACGTTTTTAAATAAAAGCAAATGATCAGGGTATTAATACAAACTGGCTATAGCAGATTAAATAAACAGCATCAAACACTGTTTTTTCTTTAATGAGTGATCCGAAAAATTTTAACATGCTCTTGCTTAACTTTTTTATGCAAAGCCAATAACGTAGAGGTAACTCTTATGAAATCACGTAAAAGTGTTTTTCAATTTATTGCTCATCGGTATGGATTAGGTTATGCGGAAATAAATAACACAAATACTGTTTATTTGATTTCTGCTTACCTACCAAATCACACTGAAGTAAACGATGCTGAAAGGCCAGAATTACCTGACACTCTTGATCACGATCCCTTCTATAAAGAACAATTAGATATCTCAGGGTGTTACTCTAGTTATATAACCCATTTATATAGCTCACGTCCTGAAGCTCAGCTATCAGAAGAACAGGTAGTTACAATAACTAAAGAAATGGATAAGAGATTTACACCAGTAAAATTAAAAAAAAATATCACTCAGCACGAAGAAAAACAAAATAAGGCCCTTTTTAGTCATTATCAGGTAGGAATAAAAAATCCCATTAATAGTGAAGTTTTATATCATTCAGGGCTGGGCGAAAAAAAAGTTTGTTTTAGTCAGTATAGCATCATTTTAGATTTTTCAAGTTCTGCTCATCTGCAACGATTTTTAAGTGGTATTCCAGAAGAGTCTAAGATGACAGCACATCCACAAATTTATGCGATTTATGAATGCACGTATGGATTTGGATGTTATCAAATACTTGTTTCTCACGGCTATGAACATAAAGCTTTAAGATTATTGCTTGGGGAAAATATATATGCAGCTGAGCTTCCTGTTACTCGCTATATGTTGGATCGTTTACAGCCAAAAACTTTCTTATCATCTTTGCTTGCTTCTTCCCTTTCAGATGAGCAATACGCGGCAGCTTTAGGTATCATCCAAAAATGCAGTGCAAAAAAAGAAAATAGCAAACTTATTGATTTTGATGAGTCCACAAAAAAAGTAATTGAGTCTAATAGCGGTCTCAAACAAAGCTTTTTATCTACAGTGGAGTTTTTCAAGGAAAAAAACGACTCAATAGTAGGTCTGCTGGATGGTATTTTTCCAAGGCCGATTACGAATATTGTTATGAGTTATAGGACTAGTCAATTAAGGAGGGGTTAGGGCTCTGTCGCAAACAAACTTAATTAGCGAAGGATCAACCTAAATTCTTTTTGTTACTGTTTTTGAATTTACTTTAATTTCTATTCAGCAGATTGGTAATGGATGCTGGTCCTTCGCTAACGCTCAGAATGACAACTTGCTACCCGCTTCTTCGGAAAAACACAAGTAAATAGGCTACCCTTATTTAACTCACTCTCAATAGTCAAAAATGCTTGGTGCCGTAGTAACACATGTTTTGCAATAGCTAACCCCAACCCCGTGCCGCCACTGGCTCTGGAGCGTGCAGGATCAACTCTATAAAATCGTTCTGTAATGCGGGGAATATGCTCAGCAGCGATACCGATCCCTGTGTCGCGCACGCTGAAGCTGGCTTGTTCACCCTGGTTGTTCCATTGGATATTGATCTGCCCATTAGCCGGTGTATATTTCACTGCATTAAAAATAATATTCGAAAATAAGCTGCGTAATTCACTATTATTACCTAGCAAAAATAATTTGGCATCTGCTTCTATTTGTATTTGATGTTTTGCTTCACCACTAAATTCTGCTGCATCATGACAAATTGTTTTTAAGAGTGCTGCAACATTAATATGATTTTCATCGGCATTTTCATCACCTTGGTTTTCCAGACGTGAAAGTAATAATAAATCTTCAATTAAGTTTTCCATGCGTAAGGTTTGTTGCTGCATTTGAGTAAATATTTTTTTCCAGGGCTGGGTTTCTTCAAGATTTTGACTTAATAAAGCTTCAAGGTAGCCGTGAATCACAGTGAGTGGGGTGCGTAGCTCATGGGAAACATTGGCCACAAAATCTTGCCGCATGCGCTCTAAATGCTGGATGTGATGAGTCACTTGCTCAGGCAACGATGCCATGAGTTCTTGAATAGTTGGGTTCATGCGCTGTTTTTTCCCGTAAATTGATAACCAGTGCCATGCATAGTCTTCAAGTAACTAGCATAGCCATGCGGTTGTAGGCGCTTACGTAAGCGGCGGATTTGAACATCAACAGTACGTTCATCAATATAATTATCTCTGCCCCAGATATAATCAAGCAATTGTCCACGGCTATATGTTCTTTCCTGGTGTGTCATAAAAAAATGCAGTAGTTTATATTCAATGGGTGACAAATTAATGGGTTCACCATTAATAGCAAGTATCTGGGTATTGATATTTAAAGAGAGGGAATTAAGTTGAATGATACCCTCAGTTGAAATCAGTAGCCCACGGCGTAATACTGTTTTGACACGAGCGATTAATTCCAGAGGTGAAAAGGGCTTGGTGATATAATCATCTACGCCAGTTTCCAGTCCTTTGATCTTATTTGCCTCTTCTGCGCGTGCAGTTAACATAATGATAGGTATATTTTGTGTCATGACATCGTGTTTTAGTTTTTTAGCAAAGTCTATACCGCTCATACCAGGCAACATCCAATCCAATAAAATAAGATCAGGTAACTTCTGCGCCAACTTTTGCTCGGCTTCGCTGACGTTGCTTGCTTCTATGATCGTGAAACCGGCTGGAGTCATGGCGAAGCGGATCATATCGCGAATGGTGCTTTCGTCTTCGATGATTAAAAGAGATTTCGCAGACATGCTGTAACTTCCTAATTATAAAAATATACATGATGATTGTTGGTACGATACTGTATTTTCAACAGGCAATCTAGGTTTTGATTTATTAGAAGAAGGTACAAGGTGCAATTTAGACAATACTTTTGCCGATCTTTGGTCAGAAGATGTAGAACTTTTTGGCGAAACAGGTGGTGAACTGCCAGGTAGAGGAGAAGTTGAAGAATCAGAAGAGCTTGTTTTGGGACTAGGAGGAGTTTTAGAATTAGAAGAGCTTGTTTTGGGACTAGGAGGAGTTTTAGCATTAGAAGAAGTGCTTAATGTCATCATTGAAGCTGTTGATTGATATGTTGCCTTATTTTCTTTTTCAATAAGAGATAAATCGAGAGGTATAATCCCGCTAGAAGCTGGCTTGTCAGTTGCAGGAGATTTTTTTTGATTTTTGGGAGAAGGAGTTGATTTTATTGCTGGAGGTACTGGTTCTATGATCAGTTTAGATTCTTCTGGAATGCTTGGATTAAAAGAACGGCTATCTTCTATATTCTTTTCTGGAAAAAACAAGCGCTCTATTCCGTGCTTAATTGCTAGTAATCCCATAAAACCGGTTAATGTTGCAATAACGATACAAGATTTTTTTGCAAAAGAATCTTCTGGTTTAAATAATCCATCAAATGTAAGCCCTAATCGTGAAAAGATACCCGCTATAACACTAAAACTGGTAGCGCCAACCATTATAATAGTTATTATGCTAATTGTTGCCCATGAAAGAACAGCTAAATGTGCTAAGACTAAAGTGATGCCTACAGCCAGACTTGCCACTCCTCCAAGCAAAGAACCGCGGTATTCGTGAAATTTTTCTCTACCTGGCGCAAAACTTTTTTGTAGGATCATATCTTTGCAGCAGGTAATTCCTTTGGAAAAGTAATCTGTTCCTGACATTAGCGCACTGGTGAACATCGATATAAAAATAAAACCGCAAATTACGGGAGCGAAGGCTAACAGGGCAGTTAACCCTGGAGTGAAAAAGGTAAATACACCTAAAAGTGCTATCATCTTTGCAGTATGAGTAGCAAATAACACAGTCCCACAAGTGATTCCTACACCCAACGCAATTAGCAAGAGCAGAATTTCACTCCAGTGTCTCTCGTGTCGCCATATGGGTCTTTCTGGCTGCAATGATGCATTACACAAATAATTTAATCCCTGCGCGACCCAATACCACAATTCCTTAACCAAATAAATACATGGCACTAGAAAAGCAGTGCACATCCGGTTCAAAAGACCAGCGTAAGAGCTGATACAGCGCATAGTAAAAATCATTGAAGTAAGAATAGTAAAAAAGCTTGCTGTTCCTGGTAGCATTAAAGATAAAGCTATCCCTACTACAAGTCCAAGTACTATTCCTATAAAGGTGCACCAAAATGCGGGTTGCCGATCTGGATTATTACGTAAATCCAGCGCAGTACCGGCATAAGTCGTACTGGAAAGTAAGTGGCCAAAAAACCCAGGTATAGAAATAAGATATGAAAACCATTTTCCATAAGCCAGACCGTCTATTTCACAACCTGTACAGGCATATAAGATAACTAATAAAAGTACAAGGGGAATAGTGATCAGCGCGGCTCTACGATAATGATTGAAATTCTTTGGATCAAGAGTTCTTTCGCCAAGCTCATGTGAAAATGTTTTAAACCTATCGAGGCACATAGCTACTCATAATTAAACTAGAAGACAATAACATACACATAGATTGTTACAATAATATGACAATGATGACACATAGATTTTTTGGTTTTTTTAAATAAAATCACTATGAATAGGTTATATAATTGTCATGACAAGCATTTTTTTGCTTATAAAAAAAGCAGATTAGTATAGCAAGGTATTTATTAATTGTACAATGCTAGTTGACGGAATTTTCAATATAGTAAATAAAACAAAGACTTGTGAATATAAAACCAATAAATTTGTTATGGTTGAGCAACAATTGATGCAATAGAGAGAGTTGATTTTAAAGAAAAGAAACATAGGCAACCTTACAAGCAAGTTCTGCAGGAAAATCTATTTTTCCCAGACTGATTAACTTTATGTATGCTATAAGAGCTAGTGGTTTTGCTGCTTTTTGGCAAGAGAAAAATAAAAACGAGCTCTACAAGCTGTACAAACGATAGTTAATCCAGATGCTGAAAATAATACTGATGGTCTAAGGAAGAAAAAGTAATGAGACGGTTACTTTTTTACGGCTACTCCTTGCATGAATTGCATAATATTCCGCATTAAAAAATCAAAATCCGGATTAAAGCTCAAGCGTTGATAATGATGCTGTGTCAATTTTAATTTAAATAACCATTCATTCAAATTAATTTGACTCTGGCTAAACTCTCCATAGATTGTGGCGTTATCCTCTGTTACATGACTCGCAAAACGATAATCCCCTTTTTCCCCATAATGCGAATTCTGCGGTGAAATAGGCAGCGCAAGATGTGAAAAATGATTAATATGTAACTTAGGATAAGTCGCATGCCGTAAGGTAATACGTGGGTCAATGTAAGTCGTAGCATCATTGCTATATAATAGTAACTGATTTTTGGGGTGAGTTTGATGTTGAAAATAGTGAAGACTGGAGCGGCTGCATACGGTGTTATCATCTTGCGAAAGGGCAAATAATAAAGGAAATTTAGCAGGTTCTGCTTTGTTAATCGCTTGAATTAAACGATAGACTTGATAAACAGCGTTGAACGGTACAGAGCGGTATTTTGCATAATCTAACATTTCATCTTTATCTTGATGTAACCAGGCGGCACGTGGCCAGGCCCAACTCAGCGCTTTATGCCAATTCGTTATTCCAGCGAGGATGGAACAAATTTTTAAAGCAGGCGATAGCAGTATGACCCCCGCAATTTTGGCAGAGTCTTGTAATGTATGGTAGAGTGCAAGGCTAGCGCCTGTTGAAAAGCCTACTAAAAAAAGAGTATCTACTTCTTTGGCTAAGGTTGTAATGCCATACCGCACTGTTTGTAGCCATTGGCGGTAATCCACATGTAATAGGCTGCCCGGTATAGTGCCATGGCCTGGCAGCAAAATAGCTCTGGCTAAGATGCCTTGTGCTTGTAGTTTGAGACCAATATCTCGCATGAGAAAGGGTGAGTCAAATAAGCCATGGATTAATAATGCGCCGTATTTGGCTGGTTGCGTTGGACGTAGTTCAAATGGAGAATTGGCAGCTATAATTTGCTCGGCATTGGCTGTGTTAAGGTCAAGACGGTATCGGGTAATTAACGCCTTGCACTGGGCTATATAGTCAGTGAAGCTTAAATTAAGATCATAAATAGGGTATTTTGTTTGCGGGTCAATAAATAACTTAGGGGTTTTATGCATACGCTACTACCTTTGACGATAATCCATTATAATAAGCGAATCTTAAAAAGCGAGTATGATATTGTTTATGAATATATTTATTTTGCGGGTGCTCATTTTCCTTATGCCATGCACAGCGATGGCAGATAGAACTGAAAGTATAGGCGAGGTTGCTGGACAATTAATGGAGCCAGTGACTATCCTCTCTAATTTTATCGGTAATGGTTCCATTGTTGTGGGTGTGATGTCGCTATTTGGTGCTTTGATGCGTTATATGCAATACCGTGTTAATCCGCTTGCTTCGCCTATCAGCACTGTCATTGTATTGTTTATACTGGGGATTGTGTTAATATGCCTGCCCTTTACTTACTTATTGACTGGAGCAGGGATTCCTTTTTCTGCTACTAACGTGCCTAAATGAATAAAATCATTTTTAAAATGAGTTTGATACTGTTGTCTGTTGTATTGCTATCGAGTTGCCGGCAAACGCTGAGTTATGATTATCTTATGCAGCATCCTGCTGTATTGCAAAAAGAGTATACTCGTTGTCGAGGTGAGGCTACTGCGCAATGTGATCAAGTGGTACGTGCAGCAGAAGATTTCAGAGCCTTGATTCAACAACGTAGCGATAATCCGGAATTGTTTGGGTTACAGATAATGCAGGCGCAGCAGAGAGGGGATAAACAAAAAGTGCGGATGCTGTATGCAGTGGTGAAAGCGACTAGTGCGGAATGAGGGTTAGTACTAGACTTTTTCCACAAGGGAGGAGGCTATGCTACGGTCTAAAATTTACCGATGATAGGGGTGCTTTTGCAAAATACTCACTGCTCTATATAATTGCTCTGCGATTAATATCCTGACTAACGGATGCGGCAAAGTCAATGGCGATAGCGACCATTTAGTTTCTGCTTTTTGCAAACAACTATCAGATAATCCATCGGGCCCGCCTACCAGCAAATCAATATTTCGCCTTCCAGCTTGCCAATTTTTTAAATGCGCAGCTAATTGTTCAGTACTCCACATCTGCCCTTTAATTTCAAGCGCAATGATATGGTTCCCTGGTTTAATCGCTGTCAGTAGTTTGTTTCCTTCCTGTTCAATTAACTGTTTATCCACTGAATTTTTTGTACGCTTAGAGGCGGAAATTTCAACGAGCTCTAAGTGGCAAGAGGGAGGAAAGCGTTTAGCATAATCAGCAAATCCCTGTTCTACCCAGACAGGCATTTTGTTACCGATAGCAAGTAGCCGGATGAGCATATTATTCTCGTGAATAATATATGTGATGTTTAACTATATAGTCATAGACACTCTCCGGCAATAGATAGCGCGGGTCTTGACCTTGGGTAATTTGGTTGCGTATGGCAGTAGCCGAAATTTCTAAAGAGGTTACAGGATGGAGCATGATATTACCGCCCAGAGATTCACGCAAAGTAGATGCATCTTGTTTCAGATGCTGTTGCAATAATACTGCAACTGTCCCCATTTCCGGTAATGGATAAGAGGGGCGTTGAGCAATGATAAGATGCGATAGGCGTAGAATAGTCTCATAGCGCTGCCAAGTTGCAAATCCTGACCAGGCATCAACTCCCAAGATTAAGCAGAGTGGTGTGTTAGGGAACTTTTCACGTAATGTCTCAATAGTGTCAATCATATAAGAGGGTTTTCTACGTTGGATTTCGCAGTCATCTACTTTGAGAGTAGATTCATTTGCCACTGCACAAGCAAGCATAGCTAACCGTTGTTCTGGAGTGGCTACAGGTAATGCACGATGCACAGGTTGCCAGCAGGGAATAAAGCGTATCTCAGCTAAATTGTAAGCTTGTTGTAATTCGAGTGCTATACGTAAGTGACCAAAGTGTACTGGGTCAAAAGTACCGCCAAAAATGCCGATAGGTTGTGCCAAGTAAGACATAAAGGTACCTCAAAATTTCATTTTCCCTTTGTTTATCGAAACACTACGAGCGATTCGTGCTGCTCGCTAGCACAAAAGCTTCTAGTTCATCCCACACATTCCCCATTTCAATTCCTTTAATCACTCGATCGATTTTTGCTGCATAGGCAAGTAATTTCCAGCAATCCCTTTGTTTATGACGCTGTAAAAATGCCTTAAATCCTGCTTGACGTTTTTCCCATATTCGCGCTTTACTCAATAGAGTTGTCAAAGTGATACCTTGCTGCAGCTGCTTCTGTGTATCAGCGAGTATCCGTAGCTCACGGGTCAATGCCCATAATATCAATGTAGGTTCTATGCCTTCCTCCGCCAGATTGTGCAAAATCCGCAAACAGCGTGGGCTATCTCCTAGTAGTGCGCTGTCTACCAGATTAAAAATATCAAAGCGTGCATTATCCATCACGGCATTTTCTATCGCATGATGATCAAGTGTCTTATCTGGATAGAGCAAACTTAATTTTTCTATTTCTTGTGCTGCAGCTAATAGATTACCTTCTACTAAAGTGGCGAGTCTCTCAGCTGCTTGCAGTGTTAGTTGCAGGTTGATTTTTTTTGCACGTTGCATGATCCATTGCGGTAATTGTTCTGCAGGGACAGGCCAAATGGGCATGACGATACCATTTTTTTCAATCGCTTTATACCAGGCTGTTTTCTCAGTTTTTGTATCTAATTTGTTGGTGATAATAATAAGTAAAGTGTTGTCGAGTGGGTTACAAGCGTACTCTTCAAAAATTTTACCGTGCGTGTTATTTAATTTAATATGAGTTAAATTTAACTCGACTAATTTCTTGCTGGCAAATAAGGAAATACTATGTGTGTCAGTATAAAGTAATTTTGTCCAATCACCCTGAGACTCTGCTGTAGTTGAAACACGTTCACTAAATCCTGCTTTGCTTGCAGCAGCGCGCAGAGCATCGACTGCTTCTTGAATCAGTAATAGTTCATCACCGCTTACCAGGTAAATCGGTGCTAGATTTCTTGTTAAATGCTGCGTTAATTGTGGATAGGTTAGTTTCATGAGTGAGTGGGCTTTGATGCTGTTAAGATAGCAGAGATTTCACGTGAAGCAAGGCGGCTCATGATATCGTACACAATAGCTTGTCGCATTTGTTGATACAAGCTGATGGCTTGGTTGCTACCACTCAACATTTGGTTTGCATCAATCGTAAGAGGGCGTGTTTCAGTTGCTGTTTGTGCGCTTACCAATAAGTTACCGTGACTATCTGTTACCTGGTAAGTGACAGTTAATATCAGATTATATTGACGAGTGGTTTGCGTGCCACTTATATTTAATAACTGCTCGGAGGTGTTTTCACTTAAAATATCTAAAATAGAAGCGGCATCTGCTGGCGTTTTAGCTAAATGTACGCCTGACATTTTTAAATAAAGGCGCAAGTTACGTGTCAGTTGTCCGTATGGATCGGCTGTTTGTAAATAAAGATTTTGTAATGGTGGAGACAGTGCCATAGGCCCACGTGGATGAAAGCCGCAGCCGCTGAGGCAAAGGCATAATATAAGTAAAAAGTATTTATGCATGATTATTCCGTCACAATGTTAACTAACCTGCCCGGCACAGTAATAATTTTTTTTACAATTTTATCAGCAATAGTATGTTGTACTTTTGCATCACTGATCGCAGCATCCTGAATAGCTTTTTCATTAGCATCGCTTGCGATGGTGATGCGTGTTCGTAATTTACCATTGATTTGCACGACTAACTCAATTTGATTCATTTTCAAAGCGGCTATGTTACTGGTTGGCCACGGTGCATTAAGTAATGTGCCTGGATAATGTAACTCTTGCCACAGATAATGAGTGAGATGCGGTGCAACAGGTGCAAGTAAACGCAGTAAGATGCTCATGCCTTCCTGCACGAGACTATCTGCATTTTTCTCCTCCACTAATTTAGTGAGTAAATTAAGTAGCTTCATGCAGCCTGAAGCAACGGTATTAAGTTGTAACCTTGCATAATCATAGTTTACTTGTTCCAGGATTTCATAAAATTGGCGCAGGAATTCTCTTTGTTTCACATCCATGTTATCTAAGTCAATGTTATTGGCATCTTGTCGATTTTGTTGGTTGATACATACATGTTGCTCGTAGCTAAATGCCCATAACCGTTTTAAAAAACGATGCGCACCTTCTACACCGCTATCTGACCATTCTAAAGATTGTTCTGGCGGTGCTGCAAAAATAATAAATAAGCGAACTGTGTCGGCACCAAAACGGTTGATTAATGTTTCAGGATCAACAGTATTCCCTAGCGATTTTGACATTTTGGCGCCTTGATTCAGTACCATGCCTTGCGTCAGTAAGCGGGTAAAAGGTTCATCTGATTTAAGCAAGCCTAAGTCGCGAATGGCTTTATGGATAAAACGGGCATATAACAAATGCAATACTGCATGTTCTACACCACCTACATATTGATCTACTGGTAGCCAGTAATTTGCCCTTTCATCTAGCATCATGCTCGTTTGATCTTTGCAGGCAAAACGTGCGTAATACCAGGAAGATTCAAAGAAAGTATCAAATGTGTCGGTCTCACGTGTAGCAGGTTTATGACACGTTGGGCAAGTGGTGTCATAAAATTCAGGTATGGTTTTGAGTGGTGATGTCACGCCTGTAAATTCCACATGTTCTGGCAAGATTACAGGTAAATGGCTATCGGGAACGGGAACAGCGCCACATTGTGTGCAATTGATAATAGGAATAGGTGCGCCCCAATAACGTTGGCGCGAAATGCCCCAATCGCGTAAGCGATAATGTGTTTTACGCTGGCCTTTGCCATGATTTTCCAAGAGTTCAATGATTTGTGTACTGGCGATTTTTGATGAGAAGCCGGTATATTGTTGTGAGTTAATTAATTCACCTGCCTGAGTGTAAGCGCTCTTGCTAAAATCCCAGCTAGTTTGATTATTGGGCATAATAACTTGCGTCATTGGCAATTGATACAGTTTTGCAAATTCAAAATCACGTTGATCGTGGGCGGGAACTGCCATGACTGCGCCTGCGCCGTATTCCATGACCACAAAGTTGGCAACCCAAATAGGAATGGGTTGCTGCGTAATAGGATGAAGCGCTGATAGGCCGGTAGGTAAGCCACGTTTTTCAAGTGTAGCTAATTCAGCTTCGGCCACTTTGATATTTTTACAATCATCCAGGAAGCGACTGAGCAGAAGATTATTTTCCGCGGCTCGTTTTGCTAAAGGGTGTTGCGGCGCAATAGCAATGTAGGTTACACCAAATAAGGTATCAGCACGTGTTGTGAAAATTTTTAATGATTCATCGCTACCAACAAGCGGAAATGTCACCTCAACGCCTTCAGAACGGCCTATCCAGTTTTTTTGCATCACTTTGACTTGTTCGGGCCATGCAGGTAGCTTGTCTAAATCATTGATGAGTTCATCTGCATAAGCAGTGATTTTGAAAAACCATTGCGGAATTTCTCGACGCTCAACCAGCGCACCTGAGCGCCAGCCACGGCCATTCACGACTTGCTCATTTGCTAATACAGTCTGATCGACAGGATCCCAATTGACTTCCGCATTTTTTTTGTAGACTAGGCCTTTTTCATAGAGCTTTAAGAAAAACCATTGCTCCCAGTGATAATATTCTGGGCTACAGGTAGCGAGTTCGCGGTTCCAGTCATAAGCAAAACCTAAGCGTTGCATTTGCGTGCGCATGCTTGCTATATTTTTATAGGTCCATGTAGCAGGCGGGACTTTATGTTTGATGGCGGCATTTTCAGCAGGTAAACCAAAAGCGTCCCAACCTATAGGTTGTAGCACGTTTTTACCTAGCATACGCTGGTAGCGGCTAATGACATCACCAATGGTATAGTTGCGTACATGGCCCATATGAAATTGTCCACTGGGGTAAGGAAACATTGACAAGCAATAAAATTTTTCTTTGTCGTGGCTTTCAGTGGCTTGAAAGCAATGTTGTGCTTGCCAAAAATGTTGGGCGTTTGCTTCAATGATGTGTGGATTATAAATTTCATCCATAGTGTATTATCTCGCTTTTGCTTTCATTTTCTTTTTTAATTGTCGCTGGTATTTTATGGTGCTGAATAAAAGTAACAACACCAAGATTAAAATAGGGTCCATTGGGCGTCGTTGCCACAGCGTTTTACCTTGAGTTGGTTGTACCAAGTCGGTTAAAACAACTGTTTTATCCGCGGGAGCGACTGATTGTAACGTACCATTAGGCTTGATAATGGCAGTCATGCCTGTGTTAGACACAAAAAGTAAGGGGCGTCCCATTTCAAGTGCGCGCATTTGTGCAATCGCTAAGTGCTGTGCAGAAGCAATTGAGTGCCCAAACCAGGCATCATTACTGACGGTGAGGAGCATACCAATCTGACTATCTTGTGACACGACGTATTCTGGATAAGCAATTTCATAACAAATAAATGTAGCAATTTTAATGCCATCTACGATCAATGGTTCCGGCGGAGTTTTGCTGGCAACCATGTCAGACATAGGAATGTTAAAAAAATGCATCACTGGTTTTAGGAGGCTGGGGTTAGGCGTATATTCGCCAAAAGGCACGAGACGGTGTTTGAAATAAGCGTCAGTGTTAGCGCCCACGACAATAACTGCATTGAAATAATCATCGTGGATTCCATTTTTTTGGGGTATACCGGTAATTAATGAAACATGATGTTGTTTGGCTTGGTTATCGAGTTGGTAGACAAAACTAAGTGCATGAGGTAAGGGAAGAGGGATAGCATCTTCGGGCCAGATAATGATCTTGCTGTCCCAATGTGCTTGAGTGAGTGTGAGATAACGTGTCAGGGTTGGTTGCAATTGCTCAGGCGACCATTTGAGTTCTTGTGCAATATTTCCTTGTACCAGGCTTACTTTTATAGGTTTGCCTTGTGGATGAGTCCAGGCAATGAAAGTTAAGCCACCACCCAGGATCCACAGTGTAATAAAGGAGAAGAGGGATTGATAAACACTTTTGTACTTTCCTTTTTGTGTATTGCAGATAGCATGAACTAATATTCCACTGCTCAATAATACGGTGAGTGACACACCGTAGACGCCATAAATAGGAGCAAAGCCTTTTAATGGCGAATTGATTTGGCTATCTCCAAGCAGTAACCACGGGAACCCAGTGCAAAACCAACTTCGGGTCCACTCTAATAATACCCAGATAGCTGGAAAAGCGCAGATCATTTTGCGGCCATTATTATCAGGGAAATAACGATTGAGCAGATAGCCGGTAAAAGCAGGGAAAAGCGCTAACAAGGCAATAAAGCTACCTGTAATCAAGGCTGCCAGGAAAATAGGTGCGTTGCCAAAAGTATGGATGCTAATAAAAACCCAATAAATACCGGTGCCGAAAAACCCAAGTCCATATAACCAACCGCGCCATAGTGCATGCTTTGGGGTGGCGGGTAACCAGAGCCATAACAATAGGGCAGGAGAAAAGACAGCTAAGGGGAAGAGAGAAAAAGGTGCAAATGCAAGTGTGAGTAAGGTTCCAGCAAAGAAAGCCAGGAGGTCTCCTCGATTGATGTTGAAAAGTTTATTGCGTTTCATGTAAGGAATTCGAGTTTAATGATGGGTCAGTTTAACGGATATGCTGATAGACCCGCAACACTTAAAACCCAAACTTATGCTGACGTTATGAGTAACTGCTCCTTATCTGCTTAGAACTTCCCTCTCCCGCTCATTAAGGATGCTAGAAAACTGATTTCGAGTGTGGGTTAGGGTGAGGGAAGTTCTAAGCGATACCATTAGAATTAAATTTCTTGTGGCCTGATTTGATCTTTGGTAAGTTATGCGCCCGAAGAGGAATAATAATTTATAAGAGGGTGGCTGCATGAAACGACCAATAGTGTTGTTAATGAGTGGTGTGTGCTTAATAAATACATTTTGTGCTCCGGTGATGGCAACTGTGCCTGCCGTCAACGATCAGCAAATGCAAAAAATTTCACAGATGGAACAGCAGCTCAATGCGTTACAGCATGAAGTGCTTATTTTAAAAAAACAGGCAAAGTCTCAACATAAACAAACTACTCAAGTTAATAAAAAAGCACCTGTTACACCAAGCCAGAACCTGCCTAACTCACCTAGAGATCAAATTGAAGGGCCTACGGACTTACCTAAGAGTGGTCCATTATATTTACCAGTTGATTTTGATGTTCCAGGCCAGTCTTTTGTTTCGAGCGGCCCTTATGTTGGTATTCCGTTGGAATATTCAGGGTCAAACTTAATAGTGAATAGTCCTAGCGTGAATCAGGATATTTTCTTGTTGAATTTACGCAAAAATATTACGCAACGTCTGGAAGCGTATGGCCGACCTGAAGATGGCAGTGGCTCACATATTTTATTAAGTGGTGAGGTTCAAGGACAAGGACTGTTTACTAATAATGGTGGCAGAAATAACCAAAGTGATATTAACCTGACAACAGCAGCTCTTGATGCTTATATACTAGGGCCGAGTCGTTGGACCTCAGGGTTGATCGAACTGAGTTATGATAACAATATTGGTTCACAAACCGGTTCTTTCAGTTCAAATAATCGTACGCAAAATTCTCGTGTTTTTATCAATAAGGCATTTGTTGTTATTGGTGATTTTCTTGAATCACCTTTTTATGCCAGCTTAGGCCAAATGTTCGTGCCATTTGGTGCCTATGCTACTACTTTAGTCAGTGATCCATTAACACAGATATTAGGCAGGATACAGGCAAGAACGGTCGTATTTGGATATAAACAACAGTCCACAAATAACTTCTACGCTTCTACCTATATCTTTAAAGGCGCTAGTCATGCCTCTGCTACTAGTCGTGTCAATAATGGCGGTATCAATGTAGGTTATGGATTTAAAATGAATCAGGTTAATGCAGATATTGGAGGTGGAGTGATTGCGAATATTGCAGATTCGCAAGGTATGCAATTTACAGGGAATCAGCCATTGTTTGCTGGTTTTGGTGGTCCAACAGTAGCAAATGTGGTTACCACAACAGGGACTACAACCAGTGTTGTCACTATCAATACTGGCAATGAGAAGCTGGTGCACCGTGTGCCTGCTTATGATGCACGTGCACTACTCGGTTTTGGTGATAATATTCAAGTCATAGGCGAATATATTGCAGCTTCAACCAACTTTAATCCAAATGATATGACATTTAATAGCCATGGTGCGAGGCCTCAGGCATTTAACCTTGAAGGTGTCTATAATTTGCCTTGGTTTGGTCATACTTCAGTTACTTTAGCTTATGGCATGAGTAAGAATGCGTTAGCGATTGGGTTACCTGCGAAGCGTTATTCTTTTGTTGTTAATAAATCATGGTGGAAAGACACATTACAAAGCTTAGAACTTCGTCGCGATGTTAACTATTCAGCAAGCTCGACTTCAACAGGTTCTGATGTGACAGGCCCTACAGGATCTAGACAAGCAGTTAATATGGTGACGTTACAGTTTTCTTATTTCTTTTAATCATTTTACCTCTGCTTAGAACTTCCCTATTGCGAGAGAGGGAGGCTAAGCAGAAGAAGGTAGTAAAACTCAAATAGTTTTATCGGTAAATTCACATAAATCCTTAATCAAACAATCAGGACACCGCGGTTTCCGTGCAACACAAGTATAACGTCCATGCAATATCAACCAATGATGCGCATCATGTATAAACTCATATGGAATCACTTTCAGTAATTGCTGTTCAACTGTCAGAGGTGTTTTTCCTTTAGCTAAACCAATGCGATTTGCTACTCTAAAAATATGCGTGTCAACTGCAATCACTGGCTGGCCAAAGCAGGTGTTTAAAATAACGTTTGCGGTTTTCCGGCCCACGCCTGGTAATTCTTCTAAAGCGTCTCGATTATTAGGCACCCTGGAATGATGCTTTTCTACCAGAATCTGGCATGCTTTAATAATATTGGTAGCTTTAGTATTAAATAACCCTATGGTTTTAACATGCTCTTTTAATTTGGCTATGCCTAATTTAAGGATTTTTTCAGGTGTATTAGCGATAGAGAATAATTTTTCTGTCGCTTTATTTACAGAAATATCCGTCGCTTGCGCCGAAAGTATTACAGCTACCAATAGCTCAAAATGGCTATGATACTTAAGCTCAGTTGTAGGCTTAGGGTTAGCGCGTTGAAAACGCAGGAATATTTCCCGGATTTTGTGGGCATTCATAAAAACTTATGCTATTCAAGCGGAAAACAGTTAAAATTTACCCAATTGTATAATATAATCCTTCGCAATGACAGATAAAGGTAACCTACATGTCGCAACATAATCCTTATATTAGTATTGTGATCCCTGTTTATAATGAAGAAAAAAACCTGGAAGAACTCTATCGTCGCTTGACCCACACGTTAGATGCTTTAGGTAAAGCCTATGAAATTATCCTGACGAATGACGGTAGCAAAGATCAATCAAGCAAGCTCTTGCAAGCGCTGCATGACCGTCGTCCTTCACAAATCCGTGTCATTGAATTTAATGGTAATTTTGGTCAGCACATGGCTATTATGGCGGGCTTTGAGCGGGTTCGGGGTGAGATTATTATTACGATGGATGCCGATTTGCAAAATCCCCCTGAAGAGATTCCTAAATTAGTGGCAGCGATGGAAGCAGGGCATGATGTCGTGAATGCTCACCGTGAAAGCAGGCAAGATAGTTGGTGGCGGCTATTTGCTTCAAAAATGCATAATAAAATTCGGGCCTGGATGATGCCAAAATTGAAGATGGAAGATGAAGGTTGTATGTTGCGTGCTTACCGTCGTCATATTGTTGATTTGATGGCGGCTACAGGTGAAGCGACTACTTTTATTCCTGCGCTAGCTTTAAGTTATGCTTCAAACCCTACCGAAGTGGGCGTGGCTCATGAAGAACGTTTTGCTGGAACGTCTAATTACAGTTTCTATAAACTCATTCGCTATAACTTTGATTTGGTCACTGGGTTTTCCTTGTTTCCATTGCAAGTGTTTACTTTTATAGGGATTTTGATTTCATTTTGCAGTTTTATGTTTGTGGTTTATTTAGGGGCGCGGCGTTTAATTGTAGGGCCTGAGGTAGAGGGTGTCTTTACTTTATTTGCGATTATGTTTTTCCTGATTGGTATTGTTTTACTAGGGCTTGGTGTAGTGGGTGAATACATTGGCCGTATTTATCAGGAAGTTCGTAAGCGTCCACGGTTTGTGGTTCGTAAAGTATTAGAGAAGAATGAGCCAAAGACTGCTGATGAAGTTCCTTCACCGATCCTAGAATAATCTTACTACTCTCTACGAATGTGCGAGAGTAGTAAGTGTATACTTAAATCTGATTATCGATGATATGATCTTACTTCAGAGGTAGTTCTTTTATGCAGCTCTGTTCTTTGCGCAATGATGTCGTCATGTAAACTATCTAGCTTTTCCCGTATTACAGTAGAACAGTAGTTTTTTTTTGCTTGTTTGATAATGTCTTCTATGCTATCGAGATGTTCTAGATAAGTTTGCTCGTTTTTGTGTAACAAAGGGTTTTGTATAGCGCTGCTAGCTACTTTTATTAGAATATTAAACTCCTTTCTGCATAATAAACTCATTAACTGTTTAATAACAGGATCTATAGGGGTAGATAACTTATGTTCATTTGCTGCAGGAATGACGTCATATTCTTCTTTGTTGCATACTAAGTCTTTTACCTTTGAGTCAGCGATTTCTATCGCAGCTGCACTGACTTCTCCAATGATAGAAGCAGTAGGTGAGGGTGATAATCCCAAAAAAAGTAGTATATTTGTGCTACTATCAAGTAAATTACGAAACATTGATTTATTTCTCCTCATTATTATGTTTGTATCACTAGAAATCATACTTATTTTAGATTGAATTGCCTAGATCTTAAATGGATTAAGATGACAATATTGTTAAGTCGTTATTGCGGCGGCGGTGCTGCTTCATTCGCTGGTTGGCTAGGTTGTGCTGGTAATCCGGCTGGCTGTTTCTGTGGATTTACTCTGCCTGGTGGATTAGTTGCGCTATTAATGGGCGGCAGTTGTTCTGCTGTTAAAGGTCCGTCATCACCAGGAGATGTTGTTTCTTCCTTTGCTGCTTGATCTACGGCAAACGCGTTAAAAGTAAAACTACAAATGCAGAAGGCAACGATAAATTGAAGAATTTTTTTAAACGGCATCATTAGCGACTCCTTACAGTCATTCACACTATTGCTTATTGTACCTGTTTTAGAGTGAATTGCTTAGTGCTTAATTTATGGAGCAGTTGTCCTCAGCATCGATTATTTAAATTTTCTCTATGGTCTTTCAAATCCATATAATATATCTGCACCGTTATCAATGGTACTCGTTTCAGATTGAATCGCCCAGTGCTTATTAAATTGGTAACGCACATTCAAAATGGAAACAGGATTGAAAATGCCAATGCTATAATGTAATGATAATTTCCTGGAGATTTGTTTGCCAACAACAAAAGAAGGGGTAGATTGCATTTGATTGGTAGTTGAATTAAAAGTTTGTACCGAAGCGATATTAGCTTCTGTCAATCCTAGCATTTTTGTCAACTTATCAGTCATACCACCTATATTAGAGGTCCCTGGACTCAAAATAGATAATGCCCCCATGAGTGCAGCGCCTGCCCCACCTAAAGAAGATAAAATTTGTGCTTGCGTTAATCCTGCTGGGATCGAAAATAATGTAATTTGTGGATTATTTATGGTGCCAATAATGCGTACACCTACAGTTGTATCTGTGCCAGTATAATTTTCGAGAGATGGCATCAGAGTGCTGCCTGTGTTACCTGCATTAACACCTTTAACTTTGCGTATAGCTTCAATATTTAGACCCGGGTTAGTAAGAACATTACCTGCAAAAATCAAGCGGCCTGTTTTTATTACTAGATCTTGGCCATAAATAGCATATTTTCCTTTGATGGCGTAAATTTCACCAGTTGCTGTAGCTGGACTATCCGGCGTTTGATTGATCAGTAACTTTCCACTTAAATGCGTTTCAAAATCTTTATAGCTAAAGAAAACATCATTACCCAAATCGACTGCAAGATGTAATTTTGTAGCCAGGAGAAAAGACGGTGTTTCAGCCTGAGGCTGGTCAACAAATACGGTTTCATCTGGTAATGTGACAGTACTTATAAAATTTTTTAGTTTAATAATTGCTTTTGAAATGATAATTTTCCCTTGTATTTCCAGGTTTGGATAAATAAAGCTTAATTTTAAATCAGGCGAGACGACGATTTTAAACTTGGGCAAATGAACGACATTGAGGTTATTCCCTTGTAAGGTTAATGTAACTGGGAAATCTGGTTTATTTAAATCGATATTCCCTTGGAGTTGCCCTGTTCCTTTGGCAGAACGCAAGCTGCCTTGTAGTGAGATGATTTTAGATTTATCAAGAGTCGCTTGTATCATCATATCATTGAGATGGATTCCTAAAGCATGGATAGCTACATGCCCTTGTTTTAAATTCAATGTTCCAGTTACCTCGGGTCGTAAAACTGTTCCTGCTACATTCAGATTTCCCAGAATAGTGCCACGAGGATGCTGTATCTCAGGAATAAAATAACGTAAGCCATCTAATTCTGTAAAATTTAAATTAATGGCGGCCGTGATTTTTTGTTTGGGGTTGGTAAAGCCTGAAAAATCGGGCAAAACAGCGGTTAGGGACGCGGCCGGTTTTTGTGCGAGTACAACTTGGGCCTGTGCTATTAAATTGTGTTTTTCATAAGCGATATTGCCAGAAATAGCTAATGTTATTTTTTTAATGAGGTTATGGCTGATGTTTAAATGAGTAGCAATGAGATTGATTGACGAATTTACTTTAGGTTGTATTACAATGTGTGCTTCGCCATTCAGATTGCGAATAGTTTGTTGGGCTATCATCAGATTACTGCCATGAATGTTGGCATTAATAGTAGGAATCAGGCGTTTTCCTATAATGCTACCTGATCCAAAGAAAGATCCTTTGCAATTGATACAAAGCGTATTCAGTGTTGGAATGCGCAATTGCCAATGAAAATCCCAGTTATCTTTCAGCTGTCCTGTTAAATCAAATTGCAAATCTGCTTTCCTAATAGAAAGTTGATGAATTATCAGCTCATTAATAGTGATGCGATGTAAAAATTTAAAATCATCTAGTGTAAAATTATCGGGAGTTGGGTTTGTGGTAAAAATGATTATCTGCGGTTGCTCTAATAGTAATGAATCAATTGCTAATTTTCCATGCAGAAGCTGTTTGGGGTGCCAGGTTACTGTCAATGACCGCAGGGTAATGTGTTCTTCCCTTGTTTGATAAGAGATAGTTTGTAAAGAAAATCCAGAAAATAAAGTGCCACTGATTTTCTCTATTTTTAATACACCAGGGAAAAGTGGCGCAATATATTGCAGGTCAAATATAAGTCCCTGCGTTGTACAGCATAGTAAATAGATAGCTGTTGCAATGCTGACAAAAATTGCAATGAATGAATATTTAATAAGAAAACGCATTAAAATTCGGCTCCTATATTAAATATAATGCTTTTTGGCTTCCAGGATTTTGATTCAGCGCGTGCTAAATAAACCTGGACAGGGCCAATGGGTGATGTATAAACAAAACCAAAACCATCCCCGCGTTTAAACCCTTGGTTAAACTTATTTGTTGCTGTTCCCACATCATAAAATAATGAGCCATAAACATTATCTATAATACGATGTTGGTATTCAGCGCTGGCTGTTTCCAGATACCGACCGGGTCCAATGCTCCCATAATTGTAACCACGAATACTACCAGGGCCACCTGCTAGATATTGCAGTGTTAAAGGTAACTGATTGATATCATTGACCACAGTATAGCCTAGGTCGCCGCGTAAAATAATGCGACTGGGAAGTGTCGGGCTAAAAATAAATTTTGCTTTGAGTTCACTTTGGATAAAACTCGTAGTAGAAAATAATTTTTCGTTGCTTCCCTGTAGGGTGAAATTAATCATTCTGCCAGAATGTGGGTCAATGATATTATCGGTTACAATATGGGAAATAGTATAAGCGGGGTAGAGTTCATGGCTATTTCTACGCGGTTGGTTGTTGAAAGTATAGCGTTCATTGAGTAGATTAAGAGACAGGGAGTGCTGCCATTCACCAAGCATCTTTACATAAGCGCCGCTAATGGATTCAGAAAAACTATTGCCATTTTGTGGTCTAAATTGTTGAATATTAGCACCCAGGGTGTATTGATCAGTTAGCGGATTTGAGCCAGGGATAAAATATTTGGTAGCTAACCCTTTAAGTACAGGGGATAACTTTGCAAGCGCAGTAAAGCGTTGCCCTGAGTCGCCAATATGCCGCCAATCTACACCTGCCAATAAACGCGGCCCAGTAAACGTGCCATAACCTAGACCTAATTTATATTGCTTTGCTTTATAAGCAGTGAGCTGGACTTGTGTAGGAACCTTGAAATCTTCTACATGATCAAATTCTGGGGTCACTGCCACTTCGCGAAAATAATGACTGTTAGTTAAATCCTGTTGAAATTTTAAAACTTTTTGACTGGAAAAGGGTTCGCCCGGATGAAACTGTGCAAAACGCCGTAAAAAACCGGGTGCAAAAGGACTTTTGCTAAAATTAAGCGAGCCAAAGTAATAACGTTGTCCAGTATTCATATTTAGAATAATGACAGCGGTATTTTTAGCTAAATCAATGCGTAATTCTTTTTTGACGAGCACGGCTTTTAAATAGCCCTGGTTATTTATCACTTGGAAAAAAGCAGTTTTGGCATCTTCATAGGGCTGTGTCAGTAAAACATCACCCACTTTAAGAGGAAAATGGTCAATAAATTCTTGAATGGCTAGGTTGCCTTCTCCGGGACCAGTGACTTTTAAGTCTAAGCTTGTGATATGTAGCTGTGGTCCAGGGTGAATTTGAAACTGTGCTATCCACATTGCGGTCTGATGGATGAGAGCAGAATGAATATCCGCTTTAAAATAGCCATAGGGTTTTAGGGCGCTCTGAATATCGCTTGGAGCATGATCGTAAAAATTTCGCACATCTTCTGCGGTTAGCTCTTTGCCATAAAGCTTTTGTTCGATAGTGAGTCTATCTTGTACATTTTTTAGTACATCACCTGATATCCCTGAAACAGTGACACGCAGCGTTTCTCCTGCGAAAGCAGACTGATCAAAAAAAGAGCAAATAAAGAGTAGAAAGATAAAACGGATTAAATATTGCACTACTGTTCCCCGCCGTAGGCTGTCAATAGGACTCTTCAGATTGTCTTAAGATTGTTCCTTTATAATGAAAAATGTTACTGGGATAGATGGGAATACACAAGGGAAAAAATTAGCAGTAATGAACGGATTCATTATTGAAAAGGAAGGGTGCCTATATGGAGATACGCGCTTCAGGCAGCAAAATTCAGGAAGAAAAGTTTGTATTGCAGTCAGCTGTTGCAACGTTACAGCAGCGTTTTATGCTTGTAAGCAAGAATAATAAAAAAGTTCAAACATTTTATTTATCCCACGTTGTACCATTATTAAGCCAGTTGGAGAGCTTTACCAGTCTAGAGGATATCGATGTTGCATTTAAGAGATTATGTGGCACATCGGTTAATAGTAGTCAGCACCCCAAACAAGTTGGCTTATTTGAAAGTGAAGCCAAAGAAATAGACTCTGACATTCGTGAGGGCTATATTCATATTCTAGAGCTCTATAAGCTTTATTTTATGTATCATTTCATCCAAACACATCTTCTTTTACCGCAAACAAAAGAGTCACCCTTAATGACACCTGTTGCAGTAGAAGAGAAAGTAGAGCCAGTTAAACTCACAACAATACAGTCTGTTGCTATAGAGAAAAGCTTGTTTGCTTATCAATCAATTACATTGGAGGACTGGAGTCAGACAGTATTTTCTCCTTTACCAACTACATTACCCAGAGAGGTTAAATCTTTAAAGCAAAAAACTGATACCTTCAATGAAAGAATAAAAAAATTAATGAGTGAAGAAGAAAAAAAATCAATATTAGATCCATTTGTAGAGTTACTTGTAGGAGAAGAGCGTTTTGCATACTTTCAGAAAAATCTTGATAGTCTAACTGCAGAGCACAAACAGCTAGAACTAGAGCGAGATCATTTTATCAAAGAAAGAGATCAAGCAATTTTATCGTTAGAGATAGCTGAGGACCTCCATTGCACAGCATTAACAAGTACACCTCCTGTTATGCACTTTCCTCAAAAAGATCGTCAGTTAATTGCAAAAACTGCTGAATGTATAGCAGTCGTTGCGCAACATTCATCGGAACAAGATATTTTTAAAAATAACCAAGTGATTTTGGAAACTACATTAAATCGCATTGCTCATTTACAAGAATGGCTCACCAGTTTGCGGCTGTTATGCCAATATAAAAGTTTTTTGGGTGATTTATCGATGCGCCATAGAATAGCAGCCTTGCTTAATGAAGCTATTGAGTCATTAAAAAATGTGTGTGCTCAATATAGAGGGAAAACGCTGGAAAAAACTAAAACTGATTTAGCTATTTTAATGGATAAGTCTCATGGTGCATATAGACAGGCAATAAAAGATATAATTAAACAATGTCGACAACAAATAAGAAAAAAACTAAGTGATGTCATACAACCATTTCAGCAAGCAGCACTGGATGCTCGTAAACAGAAATACTTAAGTTATCTAAGAGAATTAAAATTACAATTTGCAGTAACATCTATTGACACTGATTCATTGAAGTTACTTTGTGAAAAACAACTGCAAAGAGCAGTGCAGCTTGATCAAGCATGGCACTTAATGATGGAGCAAATAATAAGACCTTATCAAGACCGGTTTGCAAAAATAAAAGCGGAGGTAACTGCTTCTATTAGCCAAGAAACTCAAAAGAGGATATTAGGACAGCTAGAGGAATTATATAATGAAATTGATCTAAAGCGTTATCTATTATTAATCAAAGTGCCTGATGGATCAGAGTGTGATCCTGTCAGGCGAGATGTAATACTGCGATTGATTAATCAATTAGCACCACTGATGTTGTGTATTGGGCAAGCCAGACAAGATTTATTTGCTATGTATGTAAAGCAACAGTTTAGCTTATATAGATCGCGTTTTGAGGCTATCGAAACTGAATTAAAATCAGTTGCTGAAAAAGTGAAGGCAATGCAAATGCTAGAGAAAGAATTAAAAGAATTTACCTCACAACATAAGCCTTCTGATAAGATAGATGCTCAAATATTGCGGGATATCCAGCGCTATTTATCCTATGAAAATTTGAGAAGAGCGCAGGTTGAAGAAAAAATTGAATCGTATAGAGCGCGCTTTTTAAGGTTTGGTGTTACAGCAAAAAGTACATTAAAAATACAGCGATTGAAAGAAGAGTTTTATGGCTGGTGTAATGAAGAGAAAAAATTAATTTGGAATGAGTGTTCTTCTCCAGTACCGCAAGTAAATAAATACAATTATATCATCAAACCTATGAATGATTTTGCGTTTCATATAGAAGGAAACTATCCGGAGTTACCTTCTTCAAAGGCTCGAAGTATGCCTGAGTTTAGCATATGTTGTGCATTGATTTGGACGATTTGTGTGCCGCTTATAGGCTTCTGTATTTATATGTGGTGGTATAATAGGCAGTGTCGCCAAGCTACGGCGAGCTTAAAGAGGAGAAAAAGCCTAGACTTACATATAGAAATACCAATGCCAAGTACAGACTCAGATAGCTTTGTAAAGTCAGCAATGAGTATAAGACCACTCAATCCGAGACGACGTAGAAATAGGAAAAGAGTAGCGCGGGGAGATGAAGTTTTTAGTGAAGAAACAATAACTTATCATATATATCATCAAGATCAAACTTTCTCGTCAGAAAGCCCTCAACCAAGAAAGCGAGAGGTCCACAGTGCACAGCTTCCAGCTAATGGGCGTCAGGTTAAGTCTATCGTACATTAATTAACTAAGAATGTACTTTACAATAAAAGCAGTGACTGAATAGTTACTATTAAAAGAAGATTTGCGGTAGAATACCCCCCTATTTTTCTCAGGTTCTGGCTTATGGGAATACAATTAGATGCAGCCAAAGGTAAAACCCTAAGTGTTTTTACCCTTGTCATGATCAATGTCATTGCGATTGATAATTTGCGCAGTTTAACTGCAGGTGCAGTTTATGGTTTTTCACTGGTATTTTTTTACAGCTTAGCGGCCTTGTTATTTTTTATCCCTACTATTCTTGTGACAGCGGAGTTAGCCACAGGCTGGCCCAATACAGGCGGAGTCTATATTTGGGTACGCGAAGCATTTGGATCGCGTTGGGGATTCTTAACGATTTGGCTGCAATGGATTTATAATGTGGTGTGGTATCCCACTATTTTTGCTTTTATTGCGGGTATAGTGGCTTATCTGATCTATCCCCCTTTAGTGGATAATAAATATTTTATGCTCGGGGTCATCTTAAGCGCTTTCTGGGGTACAACTTTAGTCAATTGTTTTGGGTTAAGGGTATCCAGCTGGGTGAGTGTCATTGGTGCGATTGTGGGTACTATTTTCCCCATGGTTTTTATTGCGATCTTAAGCTTTTTCTGGCTTTATGCTGGTAAACCGAGTCAAATACACTTTACGCTGAAAGACTTTTTCCCAAATATGAGTAATCTGCAAAATATCGCATTCCTCACTAATATTTTATTCGGCTTAATGGGAATGGAAATGTCGGCAGTACATGCAGGTGATGTTCATCATCCACAGCGTGATTATCCACGGGCTTTGCTTTTTTCTGCGATTATCATTTTGACAACGCTAATATTTTCTTGTCTGGCGATTACTATTGTCGTTCCTAGTCAGCAGCTTAATTTGGTATCGGGATTGATCGATGCATTTGGTATCTTCTTCAAAGCATACCACATGGACTGGTTTATTCCAGTTATTGCAGTACTGATTATTGTAGGTAGCTTAAGTGGTGCAACGGCTTGGATTTTAGGCCCTGCGCGTGGCTTATTAATTGCGACAGAGGACAGTAATCTTCCTCATTTTTTGTCAAAACGGAATAAACAGAGTATGCCTATTGGTATTTTATTGACACAGGGTATTATTGTTACGTTCATCTGTGTTGTTTTTCTTATTATGCCTACGGTGAATAGCTCTTATTGGGTATTATCCAATTTGACAGCGCAGTTAGCGTTACTATTTTATATATTACTATTTGCTGCAGCGATTCGTTTGCGTTATAAGCATGCGCATATAGAGAGGGCTTATCAAATTCCGGGGGGCTTAGTAGGAATATGGTTAGTTTGCGGAATAGGTATTATCACTTGCATAGGTGCGATTATTTTAGGGTTCTTACCGCCAGTTAAGATTGCAGTGGGGGGAATTGTTAGATATGAAACAATCTTGATTTTTGGGATGCTAGCTTGTTGTTTGTTACCCATGTTGCTCTATCGCGCTAAGACCAAAGAACTTGCCTTTTCGCCAAATTCAGTAAAGGTAGGGTAACATGCTAAGTAAAAAAGAGGTGGTGACCAGATTATCAACTATAGAATTGTTCAGGGAGTCCTTGAAGTTTTCAGCAGGGCACTTCACGGTATTTTCTAGCACAGACCGTGAAAATTTGCATGGACATGATTATAGAGTACATGCTTATCTTACTACTGTCATAGAGGATGAAGGACTTTCTTTTGATTATCGTTTTTATGAAGAAAAATTGTATGCTTTGTGTCGTGAGCTCGATAAAGCAGTTTTAGTTGCTGAGTTATGCAAGTATCTTAAAGTAAGTGAGGAAGATGATTATTATTATATCTATTTCAACGCTGAAAAAATAATTTTCTTGAAAAGAGATGTAAAAATATTGCCTATACATAATGTAACAGTGGAAGAGCTTTCTAATTGGTTTTTGCAAAAATTACTATTGCAGAGAGAGCAATTAGACAGCCATCGGGTTCAGAAAATTGAGATTAAAATACTGTCTGGCTTGGGGCGTTCTGGGTCAGCTACTTGGATAAAATAGTTATAGTAAATGTCAACAGACCTTAATGGAAGTGAAGCGGTGACAACTATTGTAGTGACAGGTGCGAGTCAAGGGATCGGTGCTGAAATTGCCAAAGCATTTGCAAAGGCTGAAAAAGATAATGTGGTACTGCTTCTGGCACGTTCTGAACAGAAACTAAAAGAAGTTACTGCTGCTTGTCAGCAATTGGGCGCAGAGGCGCATTATTTTGTGTGTGATGTAACCAATGACGCGCAAGTTAAAGTGATATCTAATAAAATAATAGCTCAATGGGGTGCTCCTCAAGTATTAGTAAATAATGCTGGTTTATACCAGCCTTCGTCATTTGAGACGCCATCGGATGAATTTCGTGCGCAAGTGGATATCAATTTAACCAGTGCATTTTTGGTAACTCAGGCATTTCTTCCTGCTATGTTGGCTAAGAAATGGGGTGATATATTTTTTCTTTGTTCAATTGCATCATTGCATGCTTATCCTGGTAGTGTAGCGTATTGCGCTGCAAAACATGGACTGCTGGGCTTGGCGCGTGTCTTACGTGAAGAAACGAAGCAGCAAGGTATACGAGTGACTTCTGTGATGCCGGGTGCCACTTTAACGCCTGCCTGGGATGGCGTTAATTTACCTCTGGAACGATTTATTCCCGCAGGTGATATTGCTAAAACAATTGTGGATATTTATCAGTTGGATCGTTCTACAAATGTTGAAGAAATTATAGTACGCCCACGGTTAGGAGATATATAGATAAATTGTAACTTACTCTTGCTTAGGGCTTCTCTCTCCCCCAATAAAGATTATCGTTCTTAGCATTATTTATGGGCGAGAGGGGAAAGTTCTAAGCAGGAGTGAGTAGTTACGATAAATCAATTTCCATGTTTAATTGTAGATAAAGTTAGATTAATAATTTTTTCTTTTTCTTCTGTCTCTGCAGCAAGTGTTGACACTGTATCGTAAATTTCAAAGCAATGATTAATTAACCCTGCATAAGATAGCTGCAATGATTTATCTTCAAACAAAGGTTCAGCAGCTAGTAATATTTTTTTCAACAATGCTAGATCAATTTGGCTATATTTATTTTGTTGATCATTTACCTTAGGTGAAATTGAAAAATTTTCTCGCTCAAGGATAGCTTTTCTGTCTTTTTGCCCATTACCAAAAAAAGGTTCGCCGTTACCTGTCAATAACCAGTAAGGGTTGATCTGAAAATAAGAGCTATAATTAATAATCAATTCAGCATTAATGCTTCTTTTTCCTGTTTCGTGTTGTGAATAAGTAGAGAGTGGGATTTTGTATTGATTGGCAAAATCTTTGGCAGATTTAAAGCTCGCTGCTTTTCTGGCTGCTCTTAATCTTTTGGCAATATCTTCGGTTAATTTAATCGGCATGATTTTTATCCATCACATCTTATAAAAAAATTAAAATAGTCGTTGCGTGTTGTTTGAATTTAAGATATCCTCATATAGAGTAATTAATCCTTTACCGAGTAAGCGTACCCGTTAAGAGAAAATGTAACCAATATCTCTGCACGCTACGCTGGCGGAGAGCTATTGCTCAATAATGAAGAGTTCAGCGCGTTATTTTACCTAATTATATAGGGAACGCTATAAGTTTATGCCAAACGAATAAATAATATTAAGGGCTTAGTAGGTGTGACATGGCGTATCTTACAAAAGATATAGTGAAAAAAGCACTTTATAATGATATTGATGCGCAATATGCAGTAGGTTGCTGGTTTTATGAAAATCAAACTGTTGAATATGCTTATTTTTGGTCTGCAATGGCAGCGCAACAAGGACATTTTGAAGCGGCCTTGGTGCTTAAAAAATTAAGCAGCAACCAATCATGATGGTTACATTTTTTTCTACTCTCTAATTTCTTAAGACGATACGAGTATAGATTATAAGAAGCTTTAGGGAAGGTGTTGGATAAGGTCAATCACTACTTTTGCTGCATTATCTGCAGCTAGTTTAATGCCACTACTGGTAATGCTGGTATTCGCATTATTGCTGACACCTCGTACCACAATACATGATGTATTGAAGAGCCAGCAGGTATGCATTATTGCTGCACCTTCCATTTCAACTACGTCTACTTTATTCATTTTTAGTAAATTAATCTGTTCCTTGGGATTAGGTAAGAAATCACTTGTTGCGATTACTCCAAACTTAACAGATGATTTTATTGTTTCTTGCCAAGTTTTTATCCAAGCGAGCAAGTGCTCATCAAGTTTAAACTCAAGCGGAAGAGGTCGATTAGTTTGTGGGCTCATTAAATATTGCTGATCAAGAAATGAGATACCTTTCTCTGTATATTGCCCCAAATCTACATCAATGACATTTTCACCAATAATCACATCGCCAGTTTGTAGGCTGGGATTCACGCTACCAGCACTGCCGGATAACAAAATTAATTCGGGATGAAAATCTTGGATCAAGCGCGAGATGACAGCTGCAGCATTCACTTTTCCTAAACCAGACATGACAAAGACAATATTTTTATCATGAAGGGTGCCAGTATGATAGGTTACTCCATTAATAAGAAGAGTTTTAGAGTGCTGAATGGCTTGTTGTAAGTAATGGGTTTCATATTGAGTAGGAATAATAATACCATATAAGGGATGTTTAATAGCCACGCTTGCACTCGTCATTGAATTAAAAGTTAATAATAGTAAAGAAACGAGTAATAGTTTAGGTAATAATACCCGTATCTTCTTTAGTAAATTGGCAGATAATTTTATCATGTTGTGGATAGTGCTTAAGTAATTCATGACGTTTTCCTATCTCATAGTCTGCAAAATCAAATCCGGGCGCAACTGTGCAGCCCATCAGGGTAAATGAATCAGGTGTATTGACGCAGGCAGCAAACCAAGTTTCCGCTGGCACAAGGTGCTGTGGTCTGGCATTAGTAAATTCTAGAGGATTACCAAGTAATGTTTGAGAGAGCTGTTTTGTTGTTTGATCAATTTGATAAAGAGTGAGTGCGCTACCACAGTAATAATGCCAAATTTCATCTGACCTTAAGCGATGCCAGCAAGAAAAGTCATTACTTTCAAGTAAATAGTAAATAGCTGAATTAATCAACCGAATATGATTACCTACCTTAACTGTGGTATTAGACTTATAAGTCTCAAAGTAATAACCACCTTCAATGAGTGGCTGCATTTGCAGACGGTCAATCAAGATTTTTGCTGGATTCATTGTGTAGTGCCCCTTGCAGCGTGTATTATGTTCTACTCTTTGTGTCTGTGGCAAGCCACGGAGAATAAATTTAAATATGTTTATGCGAGATTGAAAATGAGTATCCCGGCAAACGATAGCTCTGTTGAGCAACAAACAATAGAATTAGCAAAATTTACAACTTTAAAGTCAACAAAAAAACTAGCATGGCTTTCCTTAAGTCAATTTTATCCATGGCTAGTTATTAGTCTTTGCGCATTATTTGCATTTTACAAATATGTTTTACAAGTTTCACCTAGCGTCATGACAGCTGATCTTATGCAGCAATTTCATGTCAATGGAGTTGGGCTAGGTAATTTAGCTGCTACGTATTTCTATGCTTATTTAGTTGCCCAATTATTTGCTGGGCCAATGCTAGACCGTTATAGCCCAAGATATTTAATCACAGGCGCCATAGCAATCTGTGGTTTAGCGGCTTTTGCTTTTGCTAATACAGAAACACTGGCTACAGCTGCATTCTCGCGTGCACTCATGGGGATAGGCACAGCATTTGCTACAGTGAGTTACATGAAGATGTCAGTACTCTGGTTTAGGCCTAATCAAGTTGCTTTTGTCGATGGTTTTCTCGGTACAGCTGCTATGGTAGGTGCAATGTGCGGCCAAATTCCGTTAGCTTTTTTAGTAATACATACAGGTTGGCGTGCTAGTTTAATTTATTGCGGTGTTTTTGGTTTAGTATTGGCCGCTACTTTTTTGTTTTTTGTCAGAGATAAAAATACAGCTGAAACTTCTGCAAAAGCAACAGCCTCTAAACATACTATGATAAAATTAGCTGATATCATTGCAATACTAAAGAATAAAAAAAATTGGCTTCTCACATTATATAGTGGCTTAGCTTTTACCCCTCTTGCTGTCTTAGGTGGTCTATGGGGCAATCCCTTTTTTGAAACAGCACATCATTTAACTGCGACCCAGGCTGCATCATTTACCTCCTGTATTTTTTTAGGATTTGCCGTGGGCGGTCCTTTATTTGGTTATTTTGGCGGTAGCGTACAACAACGCATGAGAGTCACCATGGTGGGTACCAGTCTGGCATTTCTGGCGCTCATGCTGATCATTTATGTGATAAATTTACCTTTATGGTTGTTTGGTGTGACGTTATTTATTTTTGGCTTGGGCATGGGTTCTTATATGTCTTGTTTTGCTTTGGCAAAAGAACTTAACAAGGTAGGGCTTGCCGGTACGGTTGTTGCTCTCATCAATACTGGCGATGCGCTATTTGGTTCTTTCACGGAACCACTGATTGGAAAAATTCTGGATGTATTTTGGCAAGGCAAGATAGTCAATGGGATACATTATTTTTCAACAAATGATTTTCAGTTTGCGTTATTTTTATTGCCTGTTTACTTAGCGGTTGCGCTTGGCTGTTTAGTTATTTTAAGTCGGATGAAATAGCGTTCTTAAACGCTGACAACAACTCAATTGGCGGAGCAAATACAATAGTCAGGGCAATCGCACTTAAAGTAACATGAAATGATATTTTTCTAATTAAGTACTGCTTAGAATTTCCCTCTCCCGCCTATAGGCCATGACAAAGCCCCTGTTTTTGAACGCGAGAGAGGGTAAATGATATAACTTGCTTTACCGATTTTTAGCAAATGCGATTGCAATGATAATATAAATCATTGCCATATTATTTTTTCTCCACGATTTTTTTAGGTGTTACAGTTAAAATTAGATTAGAAACTTTTTTTACAAGTACTTTTTGCCCTATTTCTAAATGCACTAGGCAATGGGCGCTCCAGATTTCTCCATTTACCCGCACAATCACATAATCCGCATGGTATTCTAATACTTCACCTTCTTCACCTATCAACGCTTCTCGTCCTGTTATCACTGGCTTACCTAGAGAACGAATAGCTAGCGTTAATACAAGAAAGAAAAACCCTGCAGTGACAATGCTCATCGTCAAAATGACTGCCCAGGCAATATGATACCCTGGTACAGACGTATCTAGCAGCATAATTGACCCTGCAATGAATGCAATAATGCCACTGACTCCTAAAATCCCAAAGCTAGAGATAAATACTTCCGCTACCAGACATGCAATTCCTCCTAACAGCAATGTTACTCCCACATAATTAATAGGTAGCAGTTGAAAAGCATACAATGCCAGTAGTAAAGAGATCATGCCAATAACGCCAGGCACGATGAGCCCTGGATTGGCAAATTCAAAAAATAAGCCATAAATACCAATGAGTAATAAAATGTAAGCAATGCCGGGCTCTGTAATCACGGATAAAAACTGATACCGCCAACCGGGTTTAACTGTCTCAATCATGGTATCTTTAGTTTGCAGGTAATGGGTGGCGCCAGGCGTTTGAATCACTGTCCCATTGAGTTTTGTGAGTAAGTCTTTATTATTATCAGCGATTAAATTGATTACTTTTTTCTGCAGTGCCTCATGGGCTGTCAAACTGACTGCTTGTCGTACTGCTAATTCTGCCCACTCTGCATTCCGATGCCGTAATTGCGCCAAGCTATGAATATAAGCGACTGCATCGTTCATGGGTTTTTTCTGTAGGGTAAATTGATTTTTTTGTTCTGCGCTAGTAGAGAGTGGAATGCTGCCAATATTGACTGGTGAGGCTGTGCCTAAATGAGTTCCCGGTGCCATCGCTGCTACATGACTGGCGTATAAGATAAATGTCCCTGCACTTGTTGTTCGTGCACCTTCGGGTGATACATAAGTCACAATGGGAACAGGGGAGCGCAGGATGGCTTTATTGATGCCACGCATCGAAGTTTCGAGACCGCCAGGTGTATCAAGTTGCAGGATAATCAGTTCAGCTTTTTGCTTGGCAGCGTAGTTGATCCCATGTCTTATATAATCTTGTGTGGCAGGGCCGATGGCGCCGTTTACTTCCAAAAGAATAACAGGCTTAGCTGCAGAGTAGCTGTAGGTTGATAAAGTTAAGCCAATAATGCCAAGTAATAAGTAAAACCAGTTGTGTTTCCTCATGATGACTTCCTTGTAGAGAGGAGAGTGTAATTAATTATACCTAATTTGTTCTTATATAGGTAAGCAAATCTCTTTAATGCTGCAATACCTAATACAAGTATAGTAAAGGTAATTAAATAATTCAGCATTAGCCTCTCCCGCCAGGGGGAGGCTAGCACTAAGCAGATACTAAATAAGGACAATTTAAATTTAAAAAGGAACTTTTGTTTCGCCACCATCAATGGTTATTGTCGTTCCTGTTATAAAACTTGCGCGTTCTGAAGCAAGGAATACAACAGGGTCAGCTATTTCTTCTGGGTTGGCAATCCTTTGTAATGGGATCGCTGCTTCTCGTGTCATGTATACTTCTTCAGTAGTCATTTTTTGATGTTTAGCATGTGCTTCTAAGAGCTCCTTCACTCTCTCTGTCTTAGTCCAATCTGGTAATACTGAATTTACTAAAATACCATCTGCAGCTAATTCATTTGCTTGTGTCTTACCAAGTGCTACGACAGCTGCTCGAATTGAGTTGGAAAAAATTAAATTAGAAATGGGATTTTTTACTGAGGCTGAGCAAATATGAATAATGCGTCCCCAACGTTGTTTTTGCATAAATGGAATGACAGCGTATGACAAACGCACTGCGCTCATTAAGGTAAGATTAAAGGCATTTTGCCAGTTCTCATCATTGGTTTCCATGAAGGGCATACTTGCTGGGCCACTTGTATTGGTAATGCAAATATGAATAGTATTCCACTGTTTTACTACCTCTGTGATCCATTGGTTTATTTTCTCTGGGTGGGTTACGTCAACGGCTTTTGCCATGACAGTAGCTTGAGTTGCTTGCTGAATGCGCTGGGCAGCCTTATTGATACGCTCTGCATCACGCGAACAAATGGCTACTTGCGCACCCTCCTGCGCTAATGCTAAGGCGACTGCATAACCTAAACCCTGACTTGCGCCTGCTATTAAAGCAACTTTACCTTTCAATTCTAGATTCATAGGGATATTCCTTTATACCTTATAAGCCAGTCTATATTGTGTCACGTAGTCATATTGTAAAATAGTTACTTTTTTATTTAAGATATTTTATCGCCGTATCAATTCTGTCTAATTTGTCCTTGCATGCGTCTATAATTGACTGTGTTGTTTTTGAGTCATGTGGGGTGGAAACACCAAAACAACTCAAAAAAGAGTAAATTGAGCGCCAGAGTGGGTTGCGAATCCTAGTTAACTCTTCTTTATAGTTAACTACAGCATCTTTAATCTCTTTTGTTTCTGTTGAAGCAACCGTAAATTTTGCATCTTTTATAGTTTTTAATGTATAAAGAAATATTTTTTGAGATTTAGTATCTTTTTTTGTTGATAAGCTAAGAAAAGTCTTTTTAGTTGTTTCTTTATCAGGGATGAGGAATGGCAAATAACTTAATAGCCATAGCGTGGTTCCCATTTGAGCCTCTTTTTCGGCTAATTTTTTTTCCAAGGGGGCGCTTACGTCTGCCACTTCACTTCCAATAATATTGAATGCTGCAATTAGACTATTTTTGATTTTAAGAGTAGTTATTGTTTCAAGCAGCTGTTCAATTTTATCTAAATTCAATGGTTGCGCTGAGGATTTATCTAGTTTTGCGTCTGAGTTGGTGCTGCTTGCTTCAGAAAGCTCATCAGGCGAGTCCTCGGAGTCTGTATGTATAGTTAAAGTTGAAAGTGTGCTATTAGGACTTGATTTTTTAGAAGATCTGCTATTATCTGGGCTTGAGCCGGTTTTTGAAGCTAACATAATAATTTCATTTACGGCTTTTATTTCTTGTATTGTTTTTTCTATAGTAACGTCTGAAAGAGTAAAATCTTCTGTAATATTTTCTAAACCAGGATATCTAGTTGAAATATCATTGCTAGCAATAGTACGCGCCAATGTTTGTAATTCTTTTTTTGCTTCTTCAAATAAGGGATTAGGACGGATAGCTTTCTTTTCCTCTTCCTCACTTTTTTCTTCTGTAAAAGATGGCGAGGGATCTCCTGCTAATTCTGACAGTTCTTTTCCTAATTTTTTTATTGCAATTAATTCATTAATTTTGTTAACTTCAATATTAAAATCAGTGTATGGCTCGATTGATCTATTTTCTTTTATTAGAGCGTTAAACTGTTTGACTTTTTCTCCAAATTGTTTAACAGCAGAAAAATAAAGAAAAGTATTGGGGTGAGATTGAGCTAAAGTGCAAACATGTCCTGCAAGTGCGATCAAAGGAAGAAATTTTCCTGTATCAGCGCGAGGCATTTTATTAATTGTATCCTCGATATGCTGAAGAAATAGTGCGAAATCTTCTGAAGCGGAAAGTTCTTTATTTTCTTTGCTAGCTTCTCTTAATTCAATAGCTGCAAGTAAAAACTTACTGGAGATACTAAGTTGTGTCTGAATAATGTAGGTAATGATATTAAGAAGGCGCTCATTCTTTGCGTGCACTGTATAAAATAAAGTAGTTAATAAGCGAGAAGTAAAGCCGGCTATAAAAAGCTTATGAAGAGTCTCTTTATTTACTTTTGCCGATGCTTTTTTTATTCTATTTGTCTCAAAATAAGGAGCAAGCCATGGTCTTAGAGTTTTATCTTGAGTCAAGATGGCTGATGAAGCAATCTTAAAAATATCATCTAGTAGGTAGGAAAATGTATCTGGATCTATCTCTGGCAGCTCAAATGCTGCCCATAGTTGTAATTCTCCATTGTCACCAAAAGGGGATTGATCTTTATGACTTGTTATTTTTGATATAAATGTTCCGAATTCTGGGAAATTAGAATCTTTTTCCTCATATAAAATAAAATGAGCGCTGATACTTTTTGCTGTAGCCGGGCTGAATTCTAAATTATCAAAAACTCGACCTAATCGCCCTATTTGAGAGCCTTCTCCTTTAACATCTTTATCATCGCCTAATGCTTCATCAAAAGTTTGTAAGTCTTTTTTAGGGCATGCCTTGCTATAAAGTGGTTCACTAAGATCAAGCTTAAATTCTTGTCTGTGTAATGCCATTTAAACCACTCCTCTTATTTTTAAGATATGACTATAATATAGAAAGAACCTTAAGGTATTATTAAGTTGCTTATTATTTCATGAAACCTCTCTGGCTGCTCCAAAAATGGAACATGCCCCGCTCCTTCAAAGCTGTAATACTGCGCTTTAGGAATCAGCCTCGCCATTTCCTTCATATGCTCTTCTGCAATAATCATATCTCTGTCTGACCCTAATACGAATGTAGGTGCCTTAATTTGGCTAACCCAAGGCCGGGAATTAAACGAAAGCAGCGCATGTAATTGGTTTCTATAGCCAATTTCTGAAATCGGATAAGGATCTGTTGAACGCATCTCAATGAGTGAGTCAATTACTCCTGGCTTTTCTAGGTAAGCACTGCTAAAAATCCAGCCTAAAATATCTTGCGCGAGTGTTTTGAGGGGAGTGCCAGTTTGCATAAGAGAAAGTTGTGCTTTTGCACATAAAGCGAACCGGATATCGAGTGTCATAAAACTGTTACATAATATTGCTGAATGCACTAGCTCAGGATATTTATAAGCTAACATTTGCACAATAGCACCGCCCATAGAGGTGCCAAAAAAATAACAAGAAGGAAGTTGCAATGCACGACATAATTCCGCTAAATCATCGGCCATCATTTCAATGGTATAAGGAATATCAGGACAATCCGATTGGCCACAACCACGATTGTCGAATAAAATCACTTGATGGGTTTTAGTATAATTCTCTGACAGCGTTAGGTAAGATGAATGTCTTGCAGAAAAAGCATTGACGAAAACCAGTGGTTTGCCTTTGCCCCAACTTTCATAATAAAGATTAATGTTATTTATTTTAACCATTGGCATTCTATATTTTCTCCTTTTAGCTTATAAGATGATGAGTGAGCGCGTGCTGAATAGTCCAAGATCAGTGAGTAAAAAATCTTAATCGCACAAATATTTCTCATTTTGAGTTATTCCATCGGTAGCTTAGTTTAACTGATAGAGTAAGGAGGTAAACTATTTTATTTAATAAAATGCATTTGTTCTTTATAATCAACCGGTTTTTTAATAGCATGTTGAAATAAGCAAGTCATTATAATTAACGAAGAGCATCGTAAGCTATGCCAAAGACTTCATTTACAACCTATCTGCAACCTAAAATTAATTGAATCGAACTATGAAAGCAATTATTAACAATAGTTTGTTACCAAAATTAAAACCGCACTCAAAGCATTACGATGTATGGGATGATAAGCTTGGCGGGTTTCATTTGCGCGTTAATCCCAATGGCAAAATGGTTTACCGTTGCGGTTATGCACGAAATAAAGTGGTTACAATTGGTAAAGCAGAATTATTAACGCCAGCGCAAGCACGAGACCGAGCTAAACAAATACTGGGTGATGCTGCGGTGGGCTTTATCCTGCAAGTCAGCGGTCAGCGGTCATCGTCAGAGATGACATTGCATCATTACTTGGAGGGTGAGTATGGGCAATGGCGCTTATTGAACCGCAAGAATGCACAAGCTGATTTAGCGCGCGTAAAAGTAAATTTTTTAAAAGATTTTGGCAGTTTACCATTGCAAGAAGTTTCACCCTTGTTAATTGAAAAATGGCGATCAAAAAAATTAAGTAGGGATGTTAAACCTGCAACCGTTAATCGAGATATTAATATTTTAAAATCTGCACTGACTAAGGCAGTAGAATGGGGGTTTATTGAGAGCAATCCTTTAACAGTATTTAAACCTGTAAAAGTCGATAAATTAGCCAAAATACGCTACCTTGATAAAGAGGAAATAGAGCGGTTGCGGCGCGTGCTGGATGAACGCGAAGAAAGCCTGATAGAAGGACGTAAGAGCGCTAATGAATGGCGGCGTGAACGAGAATATCCAGAGTTACCGGCTGATTCTTTAGATTATATGAAGTCGCTTATTTTGCTTTCAATCAATACAGGCTTGCGCCGTGGGGAGATTTTAAGCCTAACTTGGGAGAATGTTATTTTAGAGATGGCGGTATTAACAGTAGCGGGTGATACAGCAAAAAGCGGCAAGACTCGTCATATTCCTCTTAATGCAGAAGCACTCACCATTTTACGTCAATGGCGGCAAAGAACATTGTCACCAGGATTAGTTTTCTCCGGCAAAGACGGAGAGAAATTAAAGAGTGTTAAAAAAGCATGGGCAAGAATTTTAAAGCTGGCACAAATTAAAAATTTTCGCTGGCATGATTTACGCCACCACTTTGCATCAAAGTTAGCGATGGGTGGAGTAGACTTGAATACCATACGAGAATTGCTAGGTCACTCTGACATTCAAATGACACTTCGCTATGCTCACCTTGCGCCTCAACACAAAGCAAAAGCGGTTGCTGTTTTATTGGATGAGTAAAAAGCTGTTTTTATATAGGGACGTAAATAAGTCCCGCTAAGTCGCAAAAAGTAACATACAATGTTACATCATGAAACCATAGGGGATAATTTATGAATATAATTCGTACAGCTATATTCACGCTCTTAGTTAAAACAACACGAGCAAGGGTGGGTTTAAATGTGTTGCTTGCTTAACAACTAGCGCAATTAGTGTGAAACACAATAGCGAGATTAATAGTTAAGTTCTTATGTGAGATCGTCAAGATCAACATTCAATGCCAAGGCAATTTTCTTTAAAAGCTTTGCTGTGCCAGTTCGTTCTCCGCTTTCAATTTGCGAAATATATTGCCGTGAAACATGGGCGCGATTAGCAAGCTCTACCTGTGATATTTTTCGGTACTCACGTAACACCTTAATAGGATTTTCAGAAGCAATTTTTTCTACGATATCTAAAGGAAGTCGCTCGCTCTTATCTGTCTCGGCTGCTTTAACTGCTTCTATATCTTCAATATCTTCAAGCGATTCTAAGATGGCTTGATATTCTTTATAGGGTAATACAACAAAAGCAGGTTGTCCTTTCTGGGAAATAATTTGTGGATGTATTTTCATGGGTAAACCTCCTTGCGATGAGCAATTTTAATAACTTCAACAATAAGAAGATGATTGTGTAATTTATATATCACGCGCTAGTCACCAACACGCAGTCGGTAAGAATCTTTTATTCCTTGCAATTGTTTTACGTCATGCTGAGGGGAAAAAGGAGACTCAGCTAACTTAAGCAGTTTTTCATATATAAATTTCCGCGTTTTTTCTGGCAGCTTCAAATATGCTTTCCTAGCGGTTTTTATTAGTTCAATTTTATACATTAGGGTATGTTAGCTAAAAGCTAACATATTTGTTAACTATTAGTTGACTATTTGTTGATTTATATATTTTCTGGTAATTACCTTATTTAACTACAGCCACCCTCAAAATAAGAGTGACATCCTTTTTTAGTTTTGATTTTTTCAAAAATCCAATAATAAATTTGTCGCGTTCCATTTTTTTCAGTTTTTTCAATGCGATTAACAAAACCTCCGGCCAAGCAAACATATTTTTGATGTTCCATGAGTTTTTGAAATTGATGAAAAGTGAATTCTTCACCACTCACAATAGACATTCTGCGCATCCCATATTCATGCTGCACAATATCGGTGTGATGGTTATCAGAACTGGTCTCAACTAATACGCTGATTGTTAAATTTCCATAGTTTTCCTTCCAGCCGAGATCTTCAGAAGATTCACCTATATCTTCAAGCGTCAAAGTAATATCTTCACGAGGGAAGCATTGCCAATAAAGGCCGCTGGGATCAACTTTGGGAGCAATGGGCGGCGGCTCATTTTTTTTATTTCCAGGTATGTTGACATTCGCAGCCATATCATTTTTTTTGAGAATGCCATAATCCTTTGTTAGTAGCACAAAACAGGAGTTTATATTATCTTTATCACAACCCCATGCTTTACAAGATATCAATAACAACATCACAATAGAGAAAAAATATTTTTCCATATTTATTTTCCTTGTAATTGGTTATAGTAATCTCGTAAATGATTTAATGCAGGTACGGGTTTGTTTTTATTTATAGCGCCTCTATAACTTTTATAATCAATAATTGCTTCTTCCCATGTTGCTTCTCGCTTTAATCTGGTTGATGCAATCTCTTTTTTTCGGAAAAGCCATCGAATACCCCCGTAAATATTAGCAGATGGGTCAAATAAATCGCTTTCTTTTAATTCAATTAAATAATTATGTAACTCACCGTGATGATTTCCAAGAACATGCCATGTTTCTTCTGTAATTTGAAGTAATCCCCGTGCGTGAATTTTTTTATTTTTATTCAGGACTATATTATTTGATTTTTCGTTGAAGCTTGACTCTGTTGCCATCAATGCTTTAATTAAATTTGGATCAAGCGGATTTATGGGTTTAAAAATAGTATTCCAGTAATAAACCCAGCCACGAATCAAATAATCATAATCATCTGCTTTTAAAAAATGAGCATCTGTTTGACCGTATTTTATTAATATGCCCGCAGTCGGTGTGCCAGTGAGATTCGAAAAATATTTTTCAGTTATGGCATGAATTTCATCAAATGATAACATGTCCTTATGCGAAGGATTGTTGGCACAATGTGCATGTCTGACTACTGTTTCTCCATTCGGATGTGTTTTGCTTAGTTTTACATGCTCATCATGAGTGCGTACATAATGTTTCCCTGATGGACATAGACGCCAAGGATGAACCTTCTTCTCGCTATCATTTTCACTAGAAGATTTTTCTGTATCTAACTCAATTTTATTTGTAATCATTCTACATTCCTTTTGGGTTGATTATTTTCATAAAAACTGGCTGCTATCAATTATACATTGAATATATCTTTGAGCTAATGCACACAAGCCCATCGGTGTAATATACCTAACCAACAGGCTTGATGCCTATTTTGTTAGCTGTATTTTTCAAACAGTTCTTGCATGATTCTCTTTATTCCTTCGTCTGCCTTGTTATTGTGCGTATCAGATGATTTCAGCGTATTAACCAGTGCTGCTACAAAATCATCATAATACAGTGGATGTCCCAAGGCTTTAAAAGGATAAATCGCATTGCAAATCATTTCCGCGACAGCATGAGAGAGTGGCTCAAGCTTGTCCGGGTGCTGAGTGAAATTGCGATAGCGCAGGAAGATGGCGAGATGTGGTCTGCATGACCGTGCTCGACTACCTTCTGCCAAGACCGCAGTAAAACTCAGGGCAATCGCACTAGAGTACCTTATTTATTTTTAATAATAAATGTGAGAGAAAGGATTTTAAAAAATGAGAGGACGTTGCATATGGAATTATCGTCTGATTTTTTAAAACACTTCGAATCGTTGGAAGACCCTCGGAAGAAAAATTACAATCACCGTCATCAGTTACTGGATATTTTAGTGATTGCTTTATTAGGAACGGTTTGTGGAGCAGAGGGATGGACAGAAATTGTAGATTTTGCTCGTGCAAAACAAGACTGGCTAAAAACATTTTTACTGCTTCCTTATGGCATTCCTTCGCATGACACATTTGGCCGAGTGTTTTCCTTATTAAATCCAGAAACATTTTTTGCATGTTTTACTCACTGGATAACTTCGTTAGAATTGCCGTGTGACCATGAAGTGATCGCGCTTGACGGGAAAACCCTGCGTGGGTCTCATCAACGTAAAAAAGGAAAAAATCCTTTATATATGGTAAGCGCTTGGGCGACGAGTCGCCGCCTGCTATTAGGCCAGATCAAGACCGCCGATAAATCGAATGAAATTACAGCGCTGCCTGAGTTATTAAAGATGGTTAATATTAAAGGAAACATTGTTACCATTGACGCGATGGGTTGTCAGCAAACTATTGCAAAAACAGTTCTTCGAGGTGAAGGAGATTATGTTTTTGCTGTTAAAGATAATCAGCCGCAATTACGTAAGGACATTGCTTCTATATTTGCGAAAGGCATTGGATGCAAATTTAAGAAAATGTTGCATCGCCGTGTCAGAAAAAGTAATCAAGGCCATGGCCGGGTGGAGACGCGCACATACACATTGATTTCTGCTAGGGAACAGGAAGAATTCCGCAGTAGATGGCCCGGGCTACAGGGATTAGGTAGAGTCGATTCGATGCGCAATATAGATAATAAAATTGAAAGAGAAGTACGTTATTATGTGACGAGTTTGAATTATGAAAAAGTGGATGATTTTATACGTGCTGTTCGTGGTCATTGGTCTATTGAAAATAATTTACATTGGTCGTTAGATGTGAGTTTTAGAGAAGATTTTTCGCGAGTTAGGATAGGACATGCTGCAGAAAATTTAGGGACGGTTAGGCGTATAGCTCTTAATTTACTTCAAAAGGAAAAAACAAGAAAGACAGGAATTGCTGCTGCTCGTAAACGTGCTGGGTGGGATCATGAATTTTTAATGCGAGTTTTTACCAGTAATCCTATTACTCAGTAATTTCCTCAAGCTATTATTTCTAAAAGATAGGAAACACGGTCTTCTATTGAGAGATAATAAAAAACCTTAGAAAAACTGACTTGATTGCTTATTTTTTATTAACTTTTCTTATTAAAAAGTAGCTAGATTAGGGAAATATCAGAAATTAGAAAATTTAGGAAAATCTAAAAAATTAAGTGCGATTGCCCTGATGTTTTACCCAATGATATCTATATTCTTAAAGAAGGACTCAGTCAGCAGCAGTTATCCTCAGCAGTTAGTCTCTGTCTTTGTCAGGCAGAAGCATTGGCGGTAATTGCAACTATCGCCGATGCAGAAGCAGTTGGGCTTGATGCTATAAACAATTATCTTTGGACGCTCAGCGACATTGTACATGAAGCAGAGTGGCTGTATGAGCGCTTGATAAATAGATAGTAACCATATATACCCGCTATGTCCTTGAAATAGGAGTTAGCGGGTATTTTATTAGTAAATTTATACGCTTAAAATATTGGCGGATGTGATAGGTAGTTTGCCATTAAGGTATTAGAAGCTCTGATTTAAAATGCGAAAATTGTTGAAAATGAAAGGGTTATAAACAAAAAACCCCGGATTCTTCGCCTATCTATTAAACAGGGAGAGGAGTTGCCCGAGGACTGTATTGGAATTATAGGATAAAACTCATGCAAAATCAAAATAATATTTTTGATGAACTTTCGACTCTATTTTCACAGGAAAGGTTAGCTGGATATCTTCGACATACAGATTGTAATAATAAATCTGATGCTCTTATTGCTTACTCTTGGAACATCGAATTAAGCCAAGCCTTATACCCGGCTCTTCAAGTTCTCGAAATCACACTGCGTAATTCTTTGCACAGAGCAATTACTACAGCCTACAAAACATCATACTGGTTTGACTTGTCTTTTCTTCACCCTAAAGAAATGGCAGTAGTTAACCAAGCCAAGGACAGTTTAAAAAGAGATAGAAAACAGATTGAAGTAGGTAGGTTAGTAGCCGAGCTATCTTTCGGGTTTTGGACATCTTTATTTGATGTTAGATATGAGTATAACCAAACACTATGGCCAAGACTACTTAAGCCAGTGTTTCAGCATATGCCAAAAAGATATCGCACACGTCAATATCTATCGCGAGAATTAAATCGCATTAGATACCTTAGAAACCGTATCTTTCATTATGAATCTATCTGGCATTGGAAAGACCTATCTGAACAACATGAGAGCTTAATCAATCTGGTGAGATGGCTTTCTCCCCTCGCTGCTAACTATGTAAGTGTTTTTGATTGCTTTAAGGATGTTTACTCAAATGGAAAACTTCAAGTCCAAGACGGGTTAAAGAAATTAATTTCAACAGAATAGATATTATTTTTAGGGTCTTCATGCAAGTTATTTTATAAGAGCAATAGTAAATTAGCTAATATGACTAATATGAAATCAGAAGTAAAAATTAATCCTTTTTGAATAAATCTCTTAAAAGCTGTAGGGCATATTCAGCTTGTTTTTTTGCCAGATCAAGCCCCTGAATAAGTTTATTTGCATCAGCCATGGCATACATATTATTTGAAAGCTCACATAAATTTGATGCTTGGAATTGCAGGAATAGTCTATCTAAAATCTGTGTAATGCCATCATGTAGCATTTTAAATCCGTGCAAGTGATCGGCTAGTTTAGGGTTAACTGGCATAACGCGAATCATTGAAGCATCAAACATAGGAGAAAGCGTCGGTCTTAACCTGCTAAATCTATCAGCAATAATGATCTTTCCTATATCAGTGCTAATATCCTTTTCCGGTACATTTTCCATAAGTTCAGAAACAGCCCCTATAAAAATCGTTAGATTACCTATCAAGAGAGTTGCACAAGCATTCTCATCATGTTCTCTTTCTTTGTTAGCTACTAATAATGCTGCTAAAAGACCTACTATGCCGCCAACTGTAGCGCCTATAAAAGAACCGATTAATGTTTGCCAATGGTCTAGAAATACAACGAAAGATGCCATGTGAGACTCCTTGAATAGAAGAAAGAGATATATAAAAGTTTAACATATCTTAAATAAAGCCAGGGGTAGACTATTAGTGGACTTAGTGTGGACTTACCGCGAGAAGTGACTTTATCGAGAGTGATTCTAAAACCCCACAACCCGCTATTTACCTGGTGGGCGATACTGGGATCGAACCAGTGGCCCCTGCCGTGTGAAGGCAGTGCTCTCCCGCTGAGCTAATCGCCCAATCGTTGCGAATTGTATGTGGCCTTATCCAGTAGGTCAATGTATTTAGACTTTGTGTAATCACTGTTACAATACTGCGCTATTTATTAGATCAATTATAGGTCCCTTATGACAGTCGTTACCCGTTTTGCTCCTAGTCCCACTGGTTATTTACATATTGGAGGTGCTCGTACCGCGCTCTATTGCTGGTTATATGCTCGTAAGATGCAAGGCAAGTTTATTTTGCGTATCGAAGATACTGACGTAGAGCGTTCTACGCAAGAATCAGTCGACGCGATCCTGGATGCAATGCAGTGGTTAGATCTTCATTATGATGAGGGGCCTTATTATCAGACGAAGAGTTTTGATCGTTACCGTGCAGTATGTGAGCAATTGTTACAAGAAGGGAAAGCGTATCGATGTTATTGCTCTAAAGAGCGGTTAGAAAATTTACGGAACCAACAAACAGAAAATAAAGAAAAACCACGCTATGATGGTTATTGCCGTGACAGTCAGGAAGTGCAGGCAGGTAGTTATGTCGTCCGTTTTCGTAATCCTATTGCGGGTGTGGTTGAATTTGATGATTTGGTGCGTGGTAAATTAACTTTTAGTAATGCCGAATTAGATGATTTAATTATTGCACGTAGTGATGGCACGCCTACTTATAATTTTACTGTGGTTGTCGATGATTGGGATATGAAAGTCACGCACGTGATTCGCGGTGATGATCATATTAATAATACACCACGGCAGATTAATATTTTGCAGGCATTAGGCGCAACACCGCCACAATATGCCCATGTTTCAATGATTTTGGGCAGTGATGGTAAACGCCTTTCTAAACGGCATGGTGCAGTCAGTGTTATGCAGTATCGCGAAGATGGTTTTTTACCTGAAGCATTATTGAATTACTTGGTGCGTTTAGGTTGGTCGTATGGCGATCAAGAAATTTTTTCCAGGGAAGAGTTAATTAAATTATTTGATATTCGTGGGATTAATAAAGCACCAGCCGCTTTTAATCTGGAAAAGTTATTGTGGCTGAATCAGCATTACATGAAAACCAGTCCATCTGAACATGTGGCAAAAGAATTGGCGTGGCATATGCAGCGTTTAGGTGTTGATGTTACGCAGGGACCTCCTTTAGCTGATATTGTTCAAGCGCAGGCAGAGCGTGCTAAAACGTTGAAAGAAATGGCGGAGAAGAGTCGTTATTTTTATGAAGAAGTGCGTTTTAATGGAGAGGCAGTTAAAAAACATTTAACTGCAGACGAGGTGCCGGTGTTAACTCTGGTACGCGATGAGTTAGCGAAGTTAGCAGAGTGGAGTAAAGAATCACTACATCAAGTCATTCAAAATACTGCAGAAAAATTAGCAGTGAAAATGGGTAAAATTGCACAACCGTTGCGTGTGGCGGTGACCGGTGATACTGTTTCGCCTCCCATTGATGTTACCTTGGCTTTATTGGGTCGTGAAAAGACGTTAGCCCGTTTGAATGGTGCTTTGGTATTGTGTGCTATATGAAAAAAACCATCCTTGGTGGTCTTTCTGTAGAGCATTTTTTGCGTGAATTTTGGCAAAAAAAACCACTCCTTATTCGCCAGGCCTCGCCTGGTTTTGGGAAGTTATTAAGCAAAGAGAAACTTATTTCTTTATCCTGTAATGAAGAGGCCCAATCTCGTCTTGTATGCTTGCATCGCCGCAAATGGACTTTGTCTCATGGCCCCTTCAAGCAGCGGGATTTTGTAAAGCTAAAGGGGAACTGGGCGTTGCTTGTGCAAGATGTCAATCATTTTCTTCCCTCAGCACAATTACTTCTTAAGGCATTTAATTTTATCCCACATGCTCGGCTGGATGATCTCATGGTGAGCTTTGCCTCCGATGGCGGTGGTGTTGGCCCACATTTTGATTCATACGATGTTTTTTTATTACAGGGAACAGGCAAACGCTTGTGGCAAATTTCCAGGCAAAAGGATCAGAGTTTATTACCTGATGCGCCTTTGCGAGTGCTGAAAAATTTTAAAGCAGAGCAAGAGTGGTTGCTGGAACCGGGGGACATGCTTTACTTGCCGCCTAATTATGCGCATCATGGCGTTGCAGTGGGAGAATGTATGACTTATTCAATAGGTTTCCGCGCGCCAAGCCACCAAATGCTTGTTAATGAGTTTCTGTTTTATCTACAAGATCATTTTACAATTTCAGGCATGTATACAGATTCTGATTTGATGTTAGATCAACATCCGGCGCGTATTTCTGAGGCCATGATAGATAAAGTATCAACTGTGCTGAAGAAAATTCAGTTCAGGGAAAATGACATCAAACATTTTTTAGGAAAATACTTAAGTGAACCAAAAGCCCAAGTATTTTTTACTCCGCCTAAAGTGCTCTTAGCTGAAAGTAAATTTTTAAAACTAGCGCAACAACAAGGAATTCATCTTGATCTAAAGTCGCAAATGCTTTTTACAGATAAGTTGCTTTTTATGAACGGTGAAGATTATTCCTTTAAATTGTTAATGAGGCCATTGCTAAAAAAACTAGCTGATGAGCGTGAGGTGAGTTTTCATGGCAAGTTTAATGAACAGACAGGCAAGCTCTTGTATGAATGGTACCAAAATGGCTACTTGCATCTCTCATTGTTATCTCGCACGAAAGCGCGGGATTAGCTGAGTCTCTAAAAAAGAGCCAGATTTTGTGTTTTAATGAGAAATGACAGTAAAAAGGGGTGACGGCATCTGCTAGGTGCTCAATAGAGCTATCTTGGGACAATAAATTATTGGTTTTTGATTGACAAAAAGGGGCGGGCTGCTAGAATCGCTGCTCTATTTCGTTTGGTAGAGCGGCGGGGCTATAGCTCAGCTGGGAGAGCGCTTGCATGGCATGCAAGAGGTCGGCGGTTCGATCCCGCCTAGCTCCACCAAAGCAGTGATATTTCAAAGGGTCCCCATCGTCTAGAGGCCTAGGACATCGCCCTTTCACGGCGGTAACACGAGTTCGAATCTCGTTGGGGACGCCAAATTAATCAATAAGTTATAGATTAGCACAAACATTGTGAGAGCAAGATCGGTAAATTGTCGGTAATATCCCTTGTGAGATTAATAACCCTAGCAATACGAAAAAATAGGAAGCACATCCATGGAGTTAAAGGAGTTCATATCAGAGTCTTTGGCGCAAATCCTAAATGGTATTGAAGATGCTCATACTAAATTAGAGGCTAATACACATCACCCTGCAATTTATCATGTTGGCCAAACAAGGAATGCGCATTTTGACCAAACAGAAAAGATTGAGTTTGAAGTTTTAGTGCATGTTGAAAGCAGTAAATCAGGAGGAGGTGGCGCAAAGATTAGTGTTTTATCACTAGGCATTAGTGCTGATGCAGAAGTAGGCTTAAAACAATCCCAACAAAATAAAATAAGATTTGCTGTGCCAGTTTGTTTCACTAAAGCTATACCACCATTAAAAGAAGATAAAGATAGCTGAAACATTTATTATTGTGCTGATTTAAAATAGTTTATTTCCTTTAAGCGTTTATATTTTTTACCTAGTCTGTGTATCCGAATCGGCGCCGGATGGCGTACTTCTCTAGAAACTTCTAGTGTAGGAGTACAGAAGACGTCTTATACTTAAAAGTATACAAGCTACAGTCCTTGGGCAACTCCTCTACCCGTTTGATGGCAAGTGAAGAATCTAGTGGGGGTATTTTATGGTGCTTTCATTAATTAGGGTAGAGTTATAAAAGGTACTTGTCTGTTACAATAAGCTAAGACTAATCCATAATGGAGACTAATAATGGAACCAATTATCATCACCCCAAACAATGGGAGAGAGTTTGAATATGAATTTGATAATCAAATTTATCGATTCCATATAGATCAAGTGGACGAAACAGATGAGCAAAGCGGGGATAGAATTAGAGAATTTCAGATTCTATTGATTTTCACTTCAAATAATATGACTCGACAATTTATAAAAAGGTTTCCTGATGACAGAAATGAGAGAGACAGTTTTTTCAACTCACTACAACCTAGGCCGATTAATAATTTTAGTGAATGGGAGCAATTGCAGTAACTTCACCCTTATTGACATTATAATTTCTAGCATAAACAAGTAAACAATGCTTGAATGCAAACCAATAAAATACCCGCTAATCTGTATGTTAGAGTTTAGCGGGTATCCGTTATTAATATCTGTTCATCAAGTGTGCGTGGAGCCACTTTGCTTCCTGAACAATATCACTAAGTGTCCAAAGGTAATTATTTATAGTATCCATCCCAACTGCTTCTGCGTCAGCAATAGTAGCAATTACTGCTAATGCTTCAGCTTGACAGAGACAACGATTAATGGCTGCGGACAATTGCTGCTGGCTGAGTCCTTCTTTAAGAAGGTAGATGTCATTAGGTAAAACATTTGATTGTGTATTCATGATTTTTTCCTTTACGAAGTTTTTATAAATGCCATTCTTAATTTTAGTAAGAAAGGTGGCCAGGCGCTAAAAACCGCGTAAAGACGGCGGGCATATTTCCCTTGCGGGTATTTTATTAGCCCACGCCCGACCAATGACATAAAAAAACCGCGTTGCTGTCGGGCGCGGTTATCCGCTTTACGGGTGTTTTTAAGCACCGAAGCGTTACAATACCGCTAACCAATGGGAATGGTCAAGAATTTCTGTCTGTTAATGCTAAGCCGCTTGATTATTTAATCTGCTTTAGCAAGTGTTTCTATTGGCAACCTAACTTATTTCTGTAAGGCAAGATAAAGAGATTGTACTACTGCTTAAATAACAAACTGTTTAATATAATTTTTTTGTGGGATTAGAGCAAAATGAGTAGGACGTTTTAGCCCACTCTTTGTTTTGTAAATAAGATGTAAATGGCGTGCAAGCGGCATGTAAACGACATGTAAATTATCCACCGACTTTGACCAGAAAAAGAGAAAGAAGTGAAACTTATTCATTTCACTTCTTTCTCTTTTTTCTCTTTTTCTTGTCAGGTGGAGGGTTGAGAATTGATTATATTGCGCCAAATGTTAGCATTGGGTTGATATAATAAATGGTGGTTGGTTTGCGCGTGGTAGCCAACCTGATTGGTGCACTGATGATGTTGCGTTCGTGTAATATCTGCATTGCTTTGAGCAACCGTTTGGTCTTGCCAAGTTTTTTGTTTCGCATGGCGAGGACGATTTCTGACTGAGTGAATGAAGGCTCGTTGCGGGATTTTATCCACTGGAAAACATTTTTTGCATCTTCGCTGGTCTGGTCAATCCCCATTAACCCGAAAGCAACCGTGGCGTGTTCTGCAAGCAGGGTTGCAATCTGTAGCGCATGTACCATTGTGGTAGCGGTGATAGTAAGACTTTGCGTGTCGTGTTCTGCAACGTGTAGCAAGCCAGCGATGCGCAGGGCAAAACCACAAATTTTTCCTGCCCAGCCCTGACAGGAAGAAAATTTGCCGTCTGGCCTTAACTGTTTTTCAATCATTGACTGGAAATCTCGCCAGTCAGCTAGTGCAGCCGGAGCTAGCTTTAATACATAAGGCGAACCTTCTTCGGGAAGAGAAAATTTGTTTAATAGCTCTCTTGTCCTTGCGCAGTAAGCATTTTCAATTGTGGTAGAGAGTGGCGGTGTTGTATGGGTGCGGTAGCCTAACTTACTTTTAGGTAGTACATATAAAAATCTTTCCAGAGCGCCATTACCTGTGTAAGCGTGTTTGTCTCCCATGTTTTGAATAACAGAAGGCTGCACTGTTAATACAATGGTAAGGTAAGGGTTTAACCGGAAGCTGCGGTCTTTGCGCTGTACCCGCACTTCTCCGCCATCAATTCCTTTGAGTAAAATGTCTACATTGGCAATGCCATTGCTATACAACCCTGCCAGTGTTTCCAGTATGCCGCCTTCATCTGAAAAGATACCTAATCGACCACTCTGCTCATGTACTAAGTGAGTAAGTGATTCTGGTGTAGCATCGTTGGTGAATAAAAGAGGGAGAATACCCGTTTCTATAAGGCTGGCTTCTTTGGTAGTGATCTCATGAATCAAATGCTGCTGCTCTAGCGGGTCTTTTGTTTTGGCTGCCTTGATGCGTAATCCTTCGATAATTTTTTCTTGTGTTTTCCGCTCTGAACGTTGGCGCTTGATGTCTGCTTCAAGCTTTATTGATTGTTCCTTTTCCCATTCCACTAAAGGCTTGGTGCAGCGTTGCAGTACAAGGCTCTTATGGTTAGCGGGAGGCAATGCAATCAAAGTATAAATATTAACAGGCTCTAGCCATCCATCTTTGGGCGAGACGACAAACCGCTTTGCAAGGGCAGTAGAAATGACACCCAGTATCGTCATGACACTCAATGCTTCTGGTGTTTCTGTAGTATGCGCCAGTTCCGCAGCAAATTTTCCAAAAACAGAGGGCAGTAGTTGTGCTGGAATATCAGTGGTTTCAAATTCGTTGAATAAAATCGGCGCGTTCCAGGCATCGGGATTGGCAAGCGATGGTAGGTCAATGCTGTTCTGAGAAATAGTATTCATTTTAATTTCTCCCCAGCAGTTCACTGTTAAATGCTATGACCCTGATTCTGGTTGCTCCTGTTAGCTGGATTCTGCGACCCAGTTGCATAGCTCTAATGTAATCATGGGGTGATAAATACAAGACCCAGATTTCACGCTTGTAGCAAAAGCTTAAGTCATACATGGACAAGCTATCGTCTTTTTTGCAAAACAAGCAAATTCCGTAGTGGCTCCTGATGTAATGCAAGCAACGATAGTCAACAGTGATAAACAAAGGGTTTGCTTTGGGGTATTTTTGTAAATCAGAAAAATAAGCAGGCTTAATTTTTCTTATTTCCTTCCACGGGTTATCAGTTTTTAAGGAGGTAAACATTTATTTGCCCTCCTTAAGTGGCTTTTCCATGCGTATCCGCCATTCTGCTGCTGCTTCCGCAGAAATAAGTGTACGCTTACCGACTTTCATTAAACGGGGGGCTAATTGCCTTTTGACAAGGTTGTAAAAGGTAGCGCGTGAGATACCGTGTGCTACACAAAAATGTTCAATACTGAACGATTTTTTCTCGATAGAATGCGATTTATTCATAAACATATTACTCCAAGACTGGTTAGTAATATGCTGCGCGTGGCTGGAACAACGACACCAAGCAGCAGCATATATGCTTTGCTTTTCCTTATGTCCTGTTCCTAAAATGCTTGAATAAGCTAAAAACAGATGTGTAGCTGCGGTTCCTGAGTCCTGGTTTTGCAGCGACATTTATTTTTGATGTGAATCTATTGATGTGTTCCTGTGACTCATCGTATATAAGTGATGCCATCTTTGTCAAATAAAATTTATAAAAGTTCAGATTATCGTCCAGTTACAAATGAATACCATTTCTCAAATGTTTCAAATTCCATCTTATCTTCATAGCCTGGTGATGCGAAATCATGTATCAAAATAATTTGGCTGTGCTTCCCTTTTTCCCAACAAGCTACATCATCGCTATTATCGTTGCGCGCAAATGGAAATAAAATCCTGTCTGGATACCGTTTTTACAAGCCATCGTATCTTATTAATAGCTGCTCCTTATCCATTAAATACCAAGGCAAGAACTCATCATTGCCTTTGTTAACCAAATCAAGATAAGCAGAGGGATATTTAACCCAAGCTGGTTTTTCATTTTCCTGAAGCACTTTTATCATTTTTTTTACTCCGCGGTTTTCTTTTTAACTGATAAGTAATTTCTTTAACTTCTTTTTTGAGTTCAGCTTCAAGTTCTGCTTCTGTTGGCAAGTGAAATTGATATTTTGTGGTGAATATTTGTTTTGCTTTATTGCCAAGTGTGTATTTCACCATAGCATCATTCTTCTTAGAGCAAAGTATCAATCCAATAGTAGGGTTATCACTATCAGTTCGTAGTTCTTGATCAAAATAATTAACATATAATTGCATTTGGCCTAAATCAGAGTGAGATAATTTTCTCGTCTTTAAATCAATGATAACGTAACATTTTAAAATAATGTGATAGAAAACAAGGTCTGCATAAAAATGATCGCCATCTAAAGTAAGGCGCTTCTGCCTTGCTACGAAAGCAAACCCTTTACCAAGTTCTAATAAAAATTTTTGTAAATTATTAATAAGGGCTTCTTCAAGCTTTGATTCTACAAGGCGGTGTGACTCTGGCATTCCTAAAAATTCTAGAATTAAAGGTTCTTTTATGGAATCTTCAGGTGTATTAATTTCTTGCCCTTTACAAGCAAGTTTTATTAAGCTGCGCTTATCTTTACTTTTTGCTAGCCGATCATATAATAAGCTATTTATTTGCCTTTCAAGCTCTCTACCTGACCAATGGTTTTTCTCTGCTTCAATTTCATAGAAACGGCGCGCTTCTGGTCGATGAACTCTCATCAGAGCGCGGTAATGTATCCAGCCAAGAAAGGGGTTGATCTGCATTTCAGATTCACCACGCACTGCGTGGTGAATTGGGTAGGTTAAATAAAATTGCCGTATGTCCCTCAAAGTGGAGACGCTAAATCCTCGTCCATATTTTACTACTAATCGTTCTGAAAGAGCATTTAATAGAAAACTGCCGTATTCTGCTCTCTTTTGCCCATGCTGCTCTTCTTCAATGATTTCTCGACCAATGAGCCAATACGCCTTGACCATTTCAGTGTCGATAGAACGTTGGATGCTTTGACGTGCGCTGTCAATATAGTTTGATACACGAACATACAGAGTATCTATGCGTTTAAGGTTGGTTAATTCATTTTTTGCGTTAATTTTTTTAACAGATATTTTATTTTTCATGTGAGTATCCTTAGCTAATGCTACTTAGTGTTTTTAACACGATTGAACTAACATTGTTTTTTTCTGTTTCCCCAAAATCCGGCAAATGTTCACGGATAACGTCCGCGATATAAGAAGGCATAAGGTGCGCATAATGTTTGTGCGTTATTCTAGTATCCGAATGCCCTAACACGGCAGAGATAACTTGCAGAGGTACGCCCTTCATCGCTAAGATGCTGGCATAAGTATGCCTTAAATCATGAAATGTGATAGCAGGAATAATGTTGGCTGCTTTGCACGCTGCTTCTAATGGTCTTGTCTGAAAATTCTTTTTCCATGCTGTTCCATTTGCGCGTGTAAAAATAAGTTCTGCTCCATTTTTACCTGTTATCACGTGTTTAAAAAATTTAATGCCTTCTTTGTTTAAAGGGATATACCGCGGCTTTCCGCTTTTACTTTGCTGAATAAAGATGCTGTTATTCTCATGATGATAATCGTTGACACGCAGGGCAATCAGTTCTCCGTAACGTGCTCCTGTCAGCAATGCGCCTCTTACTAATAATTTAAAATAGGCTTCTGCTGCATTGATTAAGCGTATGGTTTCAGGCTCAGTAAGAAAACGAATTTTGGGTTCAGTCACGTTCTTGAAGGGTTTAAGTTTTTGCCATGCTTCATTGGAAACGACATGGTTAGTATGAAAAGCATGGTTCAAAATGGCTTTAAAAATAGTCATAATCCGGTTAGCTGTGGCACGTCGTTTGCGTTGATATTCTGGGTCATCTGCTTCATTGATTTTAAATTGCTGCTCCTCACCTAATCGTGTACGTTTTCGTTTTGAGGTGGTCGCTAATTTATTTTTCCAGGCGGCGAGCTGCTTGAATGTGAGGTCAGCTACAAGGTAATCTGAAAAATCTGGCAGGATGTGGGCTTTGATCTGTGATTGAGTTTGTTCCAACGATTTTTTTCCATTGGCTTTAAAGTCATGCAAATAATCTTCAACTGCCCGTTGTACTGTATACGGTTTGCTATCTTCTGCATCAATACCACGGCAAATCTTTATTGCGAACTGACGGGCTTTTTCTTGTGCCTGAGAAAAGCTAAAAGTATCTTTATTATCGGCGTGCGTATAATCATCCGCTTTGCCAATAGCGGTTTTCATATATCGCCTGCCATCCAGGGTGCGAATGCGTGCGTGCCACATACCGCCTCTGTCTCCGCGATAGTAACCCAAGTGGACGCCTTCGCTAATCAAGCGCCAGTAGGGTTCCTTGCGCGCTTTTAAACGTGATCGCGCTTCTCGTGATTCAAGGTGTGAATCTCTGACCAGTCTTCCCATAATGCCTTCTCCAATTATCGGTAACTTTTCGGTAATATCCCGGGGTAGATATGCTTAGACACTGGCAAAGTATAATATACTGATTTTAAATATAAACAATAGGTTAGTTTGTTTAAGGAAGTCTAAAATTGTCTATGGATTTGCTCTTTCACGGCGGTAACACGAGTTCGAATCTCGTTGGGGACGCCAAATTTAGTATTAAAATATAACTCACTTACAGAACCATTGCGCAAAGGGTGCATGCGTTCCAAACGCAAACGGACAAACTCAAACGCTCACTGAGCGCAAAAAAGTTTGAACGATGGCCGAAAAACGCTCGGGCTGATCATACGGAACCCCATGACCAGCTTCTGCGATCTGTACAACTCCCAAGCGTTGGTTGAGTCCAGCAAGTTCTGCGGCCACCTCAGAGGAGACTACTGAGCCAATATCACCGACGACGAGTAGGCTCGGAACATCGAGAGTGTTGATCAGCTGCACGTAGTTAGGATTCGGTGGTGCCAAAACTTCAAAGGCATGAATGCTGGTTTGAAATCTTGCCTGCAAGAATAGTTCAATGATCTCTTGAGTGCGGCGGCTATGTCGCACTCGAATCTCAGCTAAAAGATCCTCCTTTGGCCGGTTGAGAATTTGGCGATGTTGATCTGCGACATCACTCTTGTAAACTTCGCGCTGACGTTGCAATGTCAGGAAGGTTGGATCGGCCAAGATAAGTCCTCGCAATCGCTTTGGGTTCCTGCTAGCGACCACAGCCGCCGTCATGCCTCCCATAGAATGGCCAAGTAGCACAGGGGTGGTGAGTTCGAGCGCATTGATAAGGCTCACGACATCAGCGGCGAGATCGTCATAGCGGTAGCCATGCTCTGGGGCATCGGAGTACCTGTGACCTCGAGCATCTGGCATGACGACGTCGTAATCCTTCTCCAGCTTCCGCGCCAAAGGAATCCAGCACGCGCCATTCGCCGTTAGCCCATGCAGCAGAACAACAGAGGGTTTGTCGCCACCGGTTCGGAGGTAGTGCACGTCAATCCCATTTGCTTCACAGGTTCCCGTTGTCCAGCCAGCCATTGCTTCCTCTATCAATTACGAAATTTTTATAAAAACCATTATTTATTTTTTAAAAAAAGGCGGTCAGGTGCTAAAAACAGCGTAAAGACGGCCCACGCCCGACCTAGTATAAAAAAACCGCGTTGCTATTGGACGCGGTTATCCGCTTTACGGGTATTTTTAAGCGCCAAGGTCTTACGATACTGTTAAGAGAGAGGTGTGGTCAAGCTAAGCGCCAATCATTCAAGGGGAAGCGGAAACATATCGATTGAATTTCGGCTTTTACTAATAGGTCTTGGCAAGTTAGAAAGAGAAAGATATTACAAATTATGGTTTGCAAGAGAGAAAATGCTTGCCTCAATGCCTTCAGACAAGTTAAAGCATGAGTATATGAGTTACATCAGTAACCTACGTAAATTTTCAATATCTGTTTTATCTATTATCACCGATAATATTACTTGGATTTTCGCCATTTTGAGCTGATTTCATTTCAATAGAGACTGAAAAGTAATTATAATCGCGTTCGCCAGCATTCTATACTTGGGTTAGGTATCTTCCCTTCACCTTAATTTTAATAGAGATAATGAAATGTTTTGTTTCCCTTTTATGCGATTATTGCTAGTAGTTATCCCTCTTTCTTTTGTCAGTATTTGTATGCCTGTATTTGCAAGCGTACAAGAAGAATTAGCAAAACTGGAGGCTTCTTCTGGCGGTAGACTTGGCATATCTGCAATCGATACAGCAAACAATGTTCGTATTCAATATCATGCTAATGAACGTTTCCCCATGGGGTGTACATCAAAAGTGATGGGTGTTTCAGCTATTTTAAAAAGAAGCATGAAAAATGAGCAGCTCTTGCAGGAAAAAGTTATTTATCAAAAAGAGGATTTGCTTGCTTGGGCGCCCATTACTAAAAAACATCTTGCTGATGGAATGACAATCTCTGAGCTTTGTGCGGCAGCTATTTCTTTCAGTGATAATACGGCAATGAATCTTTTGACTAAAAAGCTTGGCGGACCTCAAGGACTTAATGCCTTTGCTCGTTCCATAGGTGATAATGCTTTTCAGCTTGATCATTGGTGGCCTGACGAAGCAATGTCTGGCCCAGATGGTTTAGATTCCACTACGCCAATTGCGATGGGGAAAAGTTTGCAGAGGTTGGTGTTGGGTGATGTTTTAGCACTTCCTCAGCGCGAACAATTACGGGCTTGGCTAAAAAGCAATACAACAGGAAATGCTCGAATCAGGGCTGGCGTACCAAAAGGTTGGACTGTTGGCGATAAAACGGGGACTGGCTTTTATTATGGTACAACGAACGATATTGCAATAATTTGGCCATCGAAATGTGCGCCTATGGTGATGGTAATCTATTACACTAACAATAAAAAAGATGCTCTTCAGCGAGAGGATATTATTGCCTCTGCAACGCGTCTACTACTCAATGATTTTGCGCGTACAGATCAGTGTATTAAATTGTAATCTAAGTGATGATACATACTGGTTTCAAATGCGGTAATGATTTTCTTTCTATTACAATAAAAATAGAGTTAAAGAAGTTAAAAAAATACTAGGGAAAAAGAAGGACATTAAAATCTGAACATTGCGTTAAATTTTTAATCAATTATGAGATGTTTTTATTGTTTGTTGTTTTAAATAAAATAATTAGATAAAAAAAGCTTGCTCTCATCATGACAATTCAATAGAGTAACCTTCTTGAACTCTTTGATATGATCCGAGACATAAGTTAGTAACGTTACCATGGGTGAAATACTTTCACCTGATTTATTATTTAACAGTATGGAGACATGATTTATGAAGAAATATTCACAACTATCTTTGTTTTCTGCAGGAGTATCAGTAGCTGCATTGCTACTTGCTTCTACAGCTGGCTTTGCTGCTGGTAATTACAAAGGTGAAAACTATAAAGGTGAAGCGATGGCTGCGCCATGCCCAGTTGAAAAACCTTTGAAAGACGGTTTTTATGTGGGTGCTCAAGTTGGGTATGATTCCTACAGAGCTGCAGAGAGCTACAATTTAGCGAGTGGAACTCTTGCTGCAAACGGAAGTAATACAATCAATGCAACAGGTTGGGTTGGTGGTTTGTTTGCAGGTTATGGACAGTACTTCCAAGATGCTTACTACTTAGCCGGTGAAATTTTAATTAACACCAGCGGAGCTAGCCAAAGCAATAATGGTACATTCACGTCAGCTGGTACTTCAGTGACAACCAATAACAAGTTTAGTGCTAACACCAGCTATGGCGTACGTGTGTTGCCTGGTATCAAGCTAAACAACAGTGCATTGCTGTATATTCCTTTAGGCTACATGTCTGCAAGCTTGAAAGGTACACAAACTGCAGCCAGTGGTGCTGTAAGTGCTAGTGGTAGCAAGTCACAATACAGTGGTGCTTTCGTTTATGGTATCGGTATTGAAACAGCTATCTATGAAAACTTTAGCTTAAGAGGTGAATACACTCACACCAATAACAACTCGTTCAGCACGGGCGGTGTTAAGTGGACACCATACGACAACCAGTTTATGTTAGGTCTGTTGTATCACTTCGCGTAAAAGTAAAAACAGTGACGGGCAAGTTATTTTTCATCTTGCCCGTTTTCTTTTGAGCTAATGCAATACACATAAAAATTCAATAATATTCAATGCCTTACGATATATACTTCTATTAAAAATCTTTTCTGTCTTTTAATACCATCCGAGAATGTTTTTTCTTTATTAACATTTCTTGTAACGGCTTGACCTTTACCTTGTCATTGTGAGCAATAAGTGCGTGAGGATACTTTCCATGTTAAGATTAATTTTATACGTATTATAAAAGGTGGCTTACATGGAAGAAGCAATGCTTTTACAACGTATCCTGCAGCAAACCTCCCCCTTGCATCATTGTGGAGATCACTATGCCTGATCCGGATGATAAGCGGATTTTAGTAGTTGATGAGAACCCAGCTGTTCATAAAGATTTTTATAAAGCATTTTGCATAAAAAATGATAATGTAAAATTAATGGAAATAGAGAGAGTATTATTTCCTGATAAGATAAAACAAACAAGTGTAGCCCAAGCTGTTTCCTACTTAATTGATTCTGCTTACCAGGGTGAGCAAGCGCTAAAATTAGTACAGCAAGCGGTGGAGAGCCAGCACCCTTATACGATGGCTTTTATCGATTTATATCCCACTTCTGGCTGGGATGGTATTACCACTATTCAACGTATCTGGGAGGTGGATCCAGATTTTCAAGTGGTTATGTGTACGGCATATGCTGATTATTCTTGGCAAGAGCTAGCAAGAAAATTGCAACGCTCAGATAATTTTTTAATTTTAAATAAGCCCTTTGATGTTAGCGAAATTCGACAGCTTGTTCTTTATTTATCTAAAAAAGGAGAGATAAAAAATCAAATTCAAGAACAAATATACGAGTTGGAAGCAAAAGTTGTTCATCAAACTACACATGATAGCTTGACTGGTTTAGGAAATCGTTTATTGCTGATTGACTGTGTTCGACAAGCAATAGAAAAGGCTAAACAGCACGCGCAATTTTTTGGTGTGTTATTAGTTGCTCTTGATAATTTAAAAGAGATCAACACTGTTTTTGGGTATGCTCTGGGCGATGCTTTGCTTAAAATCATTGCAGAAAAATTAAAAAATAATAACTTAAAGGTAGATACGATAATTCGATCAGGAGGAAATGAATTTGTAATCATCCTGACTCCTGAAGCTAGCAAAGAGAATCTTGTAACAAAAGTAAATCAATTACAGGCATTATTTCTAACGTCCTGGAAAATTGAAACTAATTTACTGCTGGTTACAACGAGTATTGGCGTTAGTATTTATCCGTGTAATGGACAAGAAGCGGATACACTATTAAAAAATGCAGATGCTGCATTATATCATGCAAAGAAAACAGGTAAGAATAATATCCAATTTTATATCAAGGAGTACCATGAATATTTGTTACGACGTATGGAGTTAATGGCATCGTTACGCTATGCATTAGACAATAAGCAATTTGTCTTACATTATCAGCCATTAGTGAAATCTGACTCAGGTCAAATTCTTGGGGTAGAAGCCTTGATTCGTTGGCAACATCCCTCCCTTGGGTTGCTTTACCCGCAAGAATTTATTACATTAGCAGAAGAAATAGACCTCATCATCTCTATAGATGAATGGGTTTTAAAAACAGCTTGTACGAGAGTTAAAAAGTGGCAAGAATCAATCTATCCAGAGTTAAAGATCGCTGTTAATGTTTCAGCACATCAACTGTGCCAAGCTAATTTTGTAGAACGAATATGCAAGATACTTAATAAGACTGAATTGGAGCCGCGCTACTTAGAATTAGAGATAATCACCAGTCATATACTAAAGGCAAATTCAGATACTTTGCAAAAAATGCATAAATTAAAAGAAATGGGAGTGCATTTTTCTATAGGCCATTTTGGAGTTGGGTGTGCGAATTTAAATTATTTGCAATACTTACCCTTTGACAAGGTAAAAATTGATAAAAGCTTTATTAATAATATTCAGTTAAATGATAAAGAAAATGTGGTTGTTGAATCAATCATTAACATAGCAAAAAAATTAGGGATGAAAGTAGTGGCAGAAGGTGTAGAAATGCCAGAGCAAGTTGAGTTTTTATTTAACCATCATGGTGATCAAATGCAAGGTTATTATTTTAGCCCACCTCTTAATGAGGAAGCTTGTGCTAAATTGTTGGAAAAGCAAGGTAGTATTGCAAAAGAAGGTGCTTAAGCATGCGCTTAAAAAATAAAGTCTTTCTATCATTATGTGCTATATGGGCTGCATTTTTGTGTATTATCTTTATTGGAGCGCATGCTTATTTTCTTAATAGCTTACTCCAGATCGAAGGAGGACAGGATAACCAGGATGTCATAATAAATCATTATGCTATTAGTCATATTATTAATCATTATCTGATTGCATTTATTTTTATAGGCTTATTGTTTGCCGTATTGGGATGGTATTTACTGCGTTCAGTGTTTTTAAGTCACTGGAAAAATCTTAAAGATCAGCTGCGTATTATAGGCGAAACATCGGATTATGTTAGGCGTATTGGATTAGATGAAAAAGATGAACTGTACTTTATTGTAACACAATTTAACCATATGATGGATAATATACAAAAATTACATAAAGATTTGGCAGATAAGATAGTAAAAATAAGTCAGCTTTGTGAGAAAGTAGGCATTCTGGAACAGCGTGCAGCAAAAGCAGATAGAGCGGGCAGTATTTTTCATAGTGTATGTGACTTTTTAAATGGCATCGCAACGAGCGCCTATGTTGTTAGAGAAAGGATAGAAAATTCCAAAGCAGAAAAATTAACTGATCTTGCGAGGCTTTTGACACAAGAGAAAGATAACTTAGGTATTTTTATGACACAAGATACTAAAGGCCAACAGGTACCGCTTTATCTTACTATGCTCGCTCAAATGTGGGCCGAAGAAAATAAATATTTGTTAGAAGAGATAGTTTTACTTAGTAAGAACTTGATAGAAATTAAAAATATTGTTAAATATTTTGATAGAGAAACTACAGCGTAGCTTTTTATGATATATACCCATCACACTTGGAAATGCAACCCTGTCATCCTGAACGAAGTGAAGGATGATAAAACTTATCATAGTGAAGCAAGGGGTGACCAGTTGCAATGAGGCTATAATCTTTTAGGTTTTGGATTGTTAGCCTCTATTACTTCATTGAACTTTGCTATAGTTACCCGCTGACGGGCAGCAGAAAAACTTTGATCGAGCCGAAGATGAATAGCTCCTATGATCATGGCCCCTAAACAAATAATAAAAATTGCTTGTACGCCGTCTTTTATCTCTTTTCCTGAGAGCAGGTGAGTTATAACACCACAGGTGCCTGAAAATGTGATGACTTCAACGCTTCGGAACCATCGGTGAACATTTAGGTCTTCTTTCATGGCAGATAGATAAGAAGGTATATTTTTTAATTCTTGGAGTGAAAAAAATCTAGGCTGGATTCGTTTTAATTCACGCATTGTTTTCATAGGAGCTGAGAGAGGCAATGGAAGGAAGTTAACAATATGAGGAAAAATAGCAGGAGCTATGATAGAAAGCAATTGCTTGCCCTCTGGGGTGCAAGCTATATCACGTATTAATTGATATGAATCGCCTCCTGTCGAATTAAGATAAGAGCCATAACTTCTAGACAAGGAAGAGAACAAAGGTTTAATACAACGATTTAGGTTTTCAGTTAGCTTCTGCTCAACAATAGTATTTGTTTCTTGGCTTAGGAGAATAGCTATGAACTTTGATTCTCCTCCTCTTGTAACCTCTAGTCCAAGAGTAGTAGAGTTAATAAGCTCCTGTTTTGTGATTTGCGAAGGGGATCTATAAAATATAGCTAAACGCTTTAGTTTTTGGATTTGTTGGGTAAGATAAATTTCTTTTTGAATAGGCTTTATTTGAGTTGAAATTTTTTTTAAAATATGTTCACCACTAGTTATTTGCGCATCAAGAAACCTGCATATCAACTGGATAGAAAATAGGTCGAGAAAATCGGAAAATTCAAACAAATAGCTCCATAAGGCGTTAGGAAGAGGAGTAGAATTTTTTATTTCTGGCCTAGCGACAGATGTAGATAAGCGAGTAGTAATGGTTGTGGTTGTGGTTGTGGTGGTTGTAGTTGTAGTTGAAGATAGCATAATCATTAAACCCAAGCGTTAAGGGTGTAGTTGTACTGTAGGATTATAGATTGAGTAAAAAGGCAAAGTATCTGAAAGACCTTGAATTGAGTTTTTCCGCAGTAATTTTGCGCTACCAGAAAAAATTTTTTCACTAAAAGATTTTTTCATATGATAACTCACTTCAAAAAGATTAGCATGATTATACAAAGATAATAAATAATCATCACTTGTTGTTAATGCATCCACCAACTGTAATTCAAGCGCTTGTGAGCCTAACCAGATCTCACCAGTTGAAACTTTTTGGATATCAAGTTGTGGGCGGTTTTCCTGAATTAAATTTTTGAACAAGCGATGGATTTCTTCAATTTCCTGGCGCAATTTTTCACGACCTTCCTTGGTATTTTCTCCAAACACAGTGAGCGTACGTTTGTAATTGCCTGCTGTAACCTGTTCAAAATCGATATGTTTTTCTTTTAATAAACGATTGAAGTTAGGTAATTGTGCAATGACGCCAATTGAACCAATAATTGCAAAAGGCGCCGCAAGAATTTTATTGGCAACACAGGCCATTAAGTAACCGCCGCTGGCTGCTACTTTATCGACAATGATGGTCAATGGAATTTGCTTTTGTCTAATGCGGGATAATTGCACGGCAGCTAATCCATAAGCGTGAACCATGCCGCCTGCACTTTCTAAACAGACAACAACCTCATCGCTTGATTTAGCAACTTCTAGGATGGCTGTCACTTCTTCGCGTAAAGCAGCTACAGCAGATGCTTTGATATCGCCATGAAAATGCAGCACAAAGATATTTTTTTGTGGGGATTTTTCGATAGCGATGGTTTTTTCTTTTTCAGAAGCATTAAATTCTTTTAGATATTTTTTGTAAGCTTTCTTTGGCAGCATTTCTTGTAATAAAAGCGCTTTTATTTTTTTATATTTTTTATTAAGGTTTCGGATAGTTATTTTACCGCTGAGCTTTTCTTTGCCGCGTCCCAATAAGCAAAGGATACCAGCAAGCAATACTAGCGTAAGTACGACTATAATGACAGCTTTGGTAGAAAATAAAATTAATTGTATAAGAAAATCTGACATGGACTCTTTCTCCGCTTGTTATGGCTAAGGTGCTCTGGGTTTAATTAATATAACTGCTTGAGGAACAGTGTGTTTATTTATCATGGTAGTGACAGTAGTTCTTTTTATTTTATAGTTATTAGGCAAGGTGGTAAATAACAATGAAGGTGTAAGCGTCACATCACTCACATGCTTGTGTTTAAATAGCCAGCTATAGGTGCTGGGTGCAAATTCCAGCGACCCCATCCATATTGGTTTTGTAGAATTATTAATAGAGATATAAGAATTCCATAAACGTAAGACGAGAAGTTTGTTACTGCTGTTGACTCGTTTAATAAAAACGAGCACAGGTGCGTTATCTAAGTATGTCGGTGAAACCAGGGGTAAATGCTCGGTGCTGTTGACAGCTGTAATGCGGTAAATCACCCTGAGCCAATCATGTTTTGGGGCAATTTCCCAACCATTTTTTAATAATAGCGCTTGTATGTTTGCGAGGTCTCCTATCCATTGCACATTAAATACTTTTACAGGTAGACCGAGGCGATTGACTCGGTGTAAAGGGAAGTGGTTGCCTTGTTGTAACCACCAATCATTAAAAGTAACACTATAGGTTGGCCATGCAAGTAGAGCGTAAGCAGACTTGAATTTATCAAAAGTCAGATAAAGAGAAACAGTGTAAGTAATAAATAGAGTTAATAAGGTTGTGAAAATTAAACCCTTAGGGGAAAGGGTTTTTTCTGCTTTGCGGTTATAAGATAAAATAATTAGCAGGAGTAATGCGACACCTAATAAGGCGCTGCCTATGATATCGGTAAGCCAATGTACGCCAAAATATAAACGAGATAAGCTGATAGTTGTAATTAGAATTCCGATAAAGGTATAAATGACTCGTTGGTAGCGTTTAATTTTATAGGTTTTTATAAATAGTAAGGCGAGAGCAAAATAGTACATGACCGCAAGTGTTGTATGTCCACTAGGAAATGAAAAGCTACTGCCATAATCACCATTCACAATGCCCCAGGGGCGTGGAGAATGAATGAGATATTTGGCGATCTCAATGCCGCCGGCAGCAAGTATGCCTAAGCCAAGCGCATGCCAAGCCGTATGCATACGTCTGGTCCATGCAAACCAGGCAAACAGGGTGAGTGAAAGAGGTAATAATACATATTTTTCACCTAAAAAGGATAGGCATAGCATGACGTTATCTGCGGCAGGAGTTCTAAGGCTGCGGAAAAGGTGAAAAATAACGCTATTAATAAATATGTTTTGCGGTCCTTGATAAACAACGATACTTAATAAGTATAATAAAGCGATGCTAGTCAGAATAAAATAAAATCCTAAAGCTAACTGACCATGCGTTTTAGTTTTATCATAATGCTTGAGTGCCGCGGTCAAGAGATAAAAGTAACGTGATTTTTTTAAGGTATTCCAGATCCATGTTAGAAACTGGTCGATTTCTTTCTTAATGAGTTCAAAGATTTTCTTAATTAGCCAAAGACACAAGAGAATGAATAACCCAGTTAAAACCAGCATCAGTATGACGCGAGTTGCAACTTCAGAGGGAAGTTCAACGGATGCTGCACCTAATAAAATGCCTGGTAGCATGTAAATAGGAGCCCAGCCTATAGCAGAAGCAATGTTTGCTATGGTGAAGCGTAGCGGTTTGACGCCTAACATGCCTGCGACAAGAGGAACGAGCGCGCGTACTGGCCCTACGAAGCGCCCGACAAAAACACTTTTTGCGCCGTGCTTATCGAAAAAAATTTTGCCACTAGCTAATAAACTGGGGTGAGTCTTGAATGGCCAAACATAATTCAGGCGGCTTTTAAAATGGTATCCCATCCAATAACTGATGCCATCACCTACAATTGCACCCAGAATTGCCCAAATCATCGTAGACCAAAATGGAATGATGCCTGCGCCAATTAAGGCCCCAATGGCTGTCATCATCACTGAGCCAGGAACAATTGTTCCAATAATAGCGACTGATTCTGCAGCAGAAACCAGGAAAGTAGCTAATCCAGCTAGTTCTGGATTAGTATTTAACCATTGAAGGATAGGGCTTGCGAAGTCGGTCATAGAGTTTTTTATTAAATCCTGATGTTAGTTTCCTGGGTGCAATTGTAACAGATGCTAATATAGCTATGAAAGTAACTGCTTGCCTCGTGACAGTATCTGATTAGAAAAATATCACTTCATCTTATAAATAGTAAAGAGGCCTTATTTTTTATGAAACATGTTCTCCCGCGGCTTGTTTATCTGCATGGTAAGAAGAGCGTACCATCGGCCCACTAGCGACATTCATAAACCCTAGCTGTTCCGCTAACTCTGCAAATGCTTGAAATTGCGGAGGTGTAACATATCTTGCAACAGGCATGTGAAATTTACTGGGTTGTAAGTATTGTCCTAAGGTTAGCATATCCACATCATGGGTGCGCAAATCAATGAGAGTTTGTCTCACTTCGTCATCGGTTTCACCTAAGCCAAGCATTATTCCTGATTTTGTTGGAATATGTTTAAATTGGCGTTTAAATTCTTTTAATAATTGTAAGGAGTAAGCATAGTCAGAGCCTGGCCGTGCTTGTTTATATAACCTGGGTACAGTTTCAATATTGTGGTTAAATACATCAGGCAGTTCTATGGAGGTAGCGGCTAAAGCAATATCCATGCGACCACGATAATCAGGCACTAAAGTTTCAATTTTTATGGCAGGGTTTTTTTCGCGGATGGCTTTTAAGCATGCGCTGAAGTGACTGGCACCTCCATCGCGTAAATCATCACGGTCCACAGAGGTGATGACTACAAAACGCAGTCCCATCTGAGCGATAGTATTGGCTAAATTAATAGGCTCATTGGGATCAAGTGGATCAGGTCGGCCATGTGCAACATCGCAGAAACTACAGCGTCTTGTGCATTTATCTCCCATGATCATAAAGGTAGCTATGCCGTGGCTGAAGCATTCATTAAGATTAGGGCAGGATGCTTCTTCGCAAACTGTTACTAAACGATTTTCTCGCAATATATTTTTTAAGTTAGTCACTGCGCCGGAAGTAGGAACACGAATACGAATCCAGTCAGGTTTGCGTAAGGGATGAGTGGTGGGCTCGATTTTTACTGGAATACGCGCAAGTTTTTCTGCGCCACGTTGTTTGGTATTGAGGTTTTTTTGTTCCATATATGACCCGTGAAGTAACTGTTTACTTTTCTAAAATGAGGCGATTAGTATAACCTAAACCTGTTATTAAATGCTCAATAAGTTTTAGGCTTACCTGGGCAATATTAGCTGTTTTATTTAATTCTGCAATCTGTGTCATTTTTAGGCGAGGGAAGCCACAAGGATTGATCAATAAAAAAGGGTCAAGATCCATCGCAACATTGAGTGCAAGTCCATGGAAAGAACACCCACGACGAATACGTAGCCCAATAGAACAGATTTTTTTATTGGCTACATAGACTCCAGGTGCTTCACATCTCGTTTGAGCTTGAATGTTATAGTCTGCCAAAAGTTGTACGACGGATTGTTCTAATAAGGTAATGACTTGACGCACGTTGAGTTTCTTGCGTTTGAGATCAACTAGCGTATAAATGATAAGCTGTCCTGGGCCATGATAAGTGACTTGACCGCCACGATCCGTTTGGATGACGGGAATATCTCCTGTTGCCACGACATGTTCTGGGTTGCCATTTTGGCCTTGAGTAAAAACGGCTGGATGTTCCAGCAACCAAATTTCGTCCACTGTATTTTCGTCACGGTTATTGGTAAATTGCTGCATAGCAAGCCATGTGGCGAGATAGTCTTGTAAACCAAGAGTACGGACAATGACTGTATTAGATTTCATAACGCCATGAGTACAGAAGGGTTTGCCGTTAATTCACGATAAATTGCATCAAGTTGTTCGCGGCTATTGACATGGACTGTAATGCTGAGAGCAAGATATTTTCCATCTTTGCTCGGTCTATTCTGTAGAGCATTTTCAGGTAAGTTGGACTGGTGTTTTTTGATGAGCGTGAGAATGCTGGCTTCAAATTCATCAGATGCTTTACCAAAAACTTTAATAATAAACTCACAAGGAAAAGTGAGCCCTTCTTTTTGATCATTAGAAAAGGAGGGCTTAAAGGGCGGGGTTTGCTTACCCATTATTCGCCTTCTCACTAGAATGTGAAAATAACTTCGTATAGTTATAACTTAATGAATCAGCCATGCTACGCCAAAAACTACCTTTCGCATTATTATCAAGAGCAATGAGTGGTTGCGATGCGAGCACTTCTCCATTGAGTGCAATATTTAAAGTACCGTAAGTTTGGCCCTTGGTAATAGGTGCTTTAATAGGTTGGTTTAATTTGATATTGGCTTGAATATTTTTAAATTGCCCTGCGGGTATAGTCACATAAAAATCGTTATTTAAGCCTAAAGCAGTTTCTTTATTAATGCCTTTCCATATCCGGGCACGGGTTAATTCAGTTGTTGCATTATATAATTTATGTGTTTCAAAAAAACGATAACCATAGGTTAATAACCGAATCGAATCTTCAGTGCGAACTTGATCGCTGGGAGCGCCCATAATGACACTAATTAAGCGCATGCCGTCTTTGATGGCAGAAGCAACTAGGCAATACCCGGCATCATCAGTATGGCCCGTTTTTAAACCATCAGCATATTGATAATGCCAGAGTAAACGATTGCGGTTAGACTGGTGAATGTTATTGTAGGTAAATGATTTTTCGGAGAACAGTTTATAGTCTTCCGGGTAGGTTTGAGTAATAGCTCGAGCCAGTGTGGCAAGGTTACGAGCAGTAGAGTAATGGTTAGGGTTAGGCAAACCAGTGCTATCCAAGAAATGGCTATCATTCATGCCTAAATTCTTGGCTTGGTTATTCATGATGCTCGTAAATGCTTCTTCTGTGCCTGCTACGTATTCAGCCATCGCTACTGTAGCATCATTCCCAGAGGCCACAACGATGCCTTGCATTAAATCTTTGACAGGTACTTCATCACCTGCTTTCACAAACATACGTGAGCCGCCAGTTTTCCAGGCTTTAGTGCTGATCCGTACTTTGTCATCCAGGTGTATTGTACCGTTTTTGAGCGTGCCCGATATGACATACAATGACATTAGCTTGGTGAGGCTGGCTGGAGCCAGATGGGTGTCTGCATTTTTTTCGGCTAATACTTTACCGCTGTTTGCGTCTATTAAAATATAGCTTTTGGCATCAATGCTAGGCGCGCCCGGGGTAATGATGGCTTGCTGTGGTTGAGTGAGGATGGGAATGATAGTATTGGCAAAAGCAATGGTGCCAGTGAATAAAGTGGCTGCTAAGCATAAAACTCTTAATAAGCTTGCCTTGTCCCGCATGGATGTACCCCTGTAAACTAACTGTTTCTGGAAGAAGTTAAGTTTATCATGAGTATATAATTCATCACAATTAACTTATTATTTTGTGATAACTGTTCATGCGGTTATGTGGGCAAAAGGAGGGCTTGACTCTTCTCCTTTAGAAGCTCTCATTAAGCAAGGCGCTGCTAAAGCAGTGAGCAGTTACATTTTATAATAATTGCTTGATAAGCTAATGCTGATAGGTATACTTCTCTTGTGCCAACATCCCTTTGTTTAAAGGTTAAAAAACATCAGCTAATTGGTTGGTTTGCATCAATAGTACGGTGTTGTTAAAGTTGGTAAAACTAGTTGCTATTCCAGGCTGTCACTATTTAAATGGTGACCGGTATGGAAAAAACACATTAATTACGTAATTTAAGGAGTTTTAAAATGTCTTTCTATCGCACATTAATTGCTACAGTTGCTGCATTAGGTTTGGCTACATCCGTATTTGCTGCTGATGAAGCTGCTACACAAAATCCAGCTGATACAAGTGCTACAACACAAACAACCACCACCACAACAACAACCTCAGATGCTGCAGCTACAACCCAAGTCAATCTTAATACTGCTACAGCGGATGAATTATCAAAGGTGAATGGCTTGAATAAAGCAAAAGCAGCCAAGATTGTTAAATACCGCGATGCTAATGGTAATTTCAATTCCTTGGATGATTTAAAGAAAGTTAAAGGATTGGGCTTGAACTCAAAGCAAATGAAGAAAGTTAAGAGTCAATTGACTGTTGGCTAATTTGTAAGCTTATGGAAATAATGAAAGGGTGCTTAGGCACCCTTTCTGATTTAAAAATGCCTATTATCGTCTGATCTTGTGAATGAAACCGGAAAGCATGCTTTCTTTCTTCAGGCTAACTAATTTTATTGCTTTATCAATATTTTCTTTATTACTGGCAAAGAAATTGTTGCTGCTTTTGCGACTATGCTCGTCAAAGAACTTCCCTGTGGATTTTATTTCACATTTTTAGCCATGCATCAAAATCGCTTAAAGCTTTGCTTTTAGCGCTTTCAGATTTTAATAAGCCTTCTCTGAAGTTATCTGATTCGCTCTTTGTTGTTATACCATATAAGCAGGGCTTTTGTTTTTGTAAAGGTACTAGCTTTTCGATACGCGCCAGAATTTGCTTATCCAGGGTTTTTTAAGATATAAGTAGTTGATCAAATTCTACTTTTCTCATAAGCATGTTAGATTCTCCTCCTAATAACTAATATATTTTAAGGATAGTAGATATCTGGGTCTTAGGTGAGGAAAGAGTCATTAATGAGTTATTGATTAGTTTTGTTATAATTTTAAGATAAAGTAAATTTTAAAGGTATTTAAAAACAATCTGTTATGTGAAATATAGTTAACCATAACACACAAATTTCCACTCTCTCCTATACTTAACTTGTATTAACAAAAACTATGAGAAAGGGGAGGGCTTTGTTATATGGCAGACGATGATAGCAAACCTAATGTGTTAAGCAGGTTAAGTGGGGCAGTAGCAGGTATAACAACCGGTCTCGTTGGCGGAGGAATTGTGGGATTTGTATTTGGGGCAGGAGCAACAACATTGGGTGGTGTGATGGTCGGTGGTATGCTTGGTGGGAGTATTGGATTTATTGTAGGAAGTGCTATAGGAGCAGCGGGAGGTTTGCTATTTGGTTTAGGTGAAGCGCTTATTAAATTTGATACGAGCAACATCTTACCACGTATAAACAAGGGAGTAGAAATAGGAGGGTTTGCTGTTGCCGCCATCGGAGGTATTTTGGGCGGAACAGCAGGGGGTGCTCTTGGTGCAGTTATTGGACTACCAGTGGGAGTAATAGGAGCTCTCGATGCAGGTATTAGGAGAAGCTTATCTAGAGCAGAACTTGGTTTTACACAAGGACTAATGGCTAGCTTGACTTTTACTGGAGGAAAAAATGAGACTACAGAAAAAATGGAAAAAACAAAACCCTCTGCTGATATATCTACTCCTGTGATAGAGATAACCAACAATCCTGGTATCCTCCTCGCAAAAGCCGGTCCATCAAAAGCTGAGACACAGCCTGTTACTTCTAACCAAGACTCGTCTATTTCTAAGCCGCTATTTCAATCAGTTCCTTCAGCTTCTTCTGCTAACAGACCATTGCCTGCTACTTCAGTAACACCTATTCCTTCACCTCCTTCTCTAAATTCTTCAAAACCAAAATCTAGTCATAAATAAATCTTAATATGAAAGATATTTCATTATTCTATGATTAATTGGTTTCTTGTCTCAATTTGATTATAATCTTGCATTCCATCATGGTATGGTTAGGTTTAAAAATATGTCGGATATTTCCATAGAAAAAAAGGTTATCTCTGTTATTGTTCCTGTTTACAAAGAAGCTTTAACGATCAAACCGTTCCTTGCGCGCATAGAGCCTGTTTTAGAACAAATGCGTTTGAATTATGAGATTCTGTTTTGCCTAGATCCTTCCCCTGATAATACTCAAGAGGTTATTCAGGAACAAATTAATCGTAACCCTAACATAAAACTCATTCTATTTTCACGTCGATTTGGCCAACCTGCTGCAACAATGGCTGGTATCTTAACTTGTAGAGGCGAAGCGTGTGTGGTCATTGATGTTGATTTGCAAGATCCTCCTGAATTGATTGCAGCCATGTACCAGAAACTGTATGAAGGCTATGAAGTGGTGTATGCAAAACGTCGTTCCAGAAAAGGTGAAACATTTGCCAAGAAAATTATTTCATACCTGGGCTATAAAGTAATTAATAAACTGACTGATATGCAGATTCCGCAAAATACGGGCGATTTTAGAATTATGACGCGTCGTGTCATAGAAGAGCTGCGCAACTTAAATGAGTCACATGGGTTTTTGCGTGGTTTAGTGGCTTATATTGGTTTTAAGCAAGCATTCATTGAATATGACCGTGACGAACGTATTGCGGGTAAGGGTAACTATAATCGTTTTACAGGATCATTAAAAATCGGCTTAAATGGTTTCATTAGTTTTAGTAGCCGACCATTGCAAATGATGTCAATCTTAGGTGCTATTATTGCGGGGTTTAGTTTTTTGCTGGGTAGTTGGTATGTGATACAAAAATTAGTAGGATTTGACTTAACGCCAGGGTTATCTACGACGGTGTTGGTCGTTACATTTTTCTCCGGAATTCAGTTATTATGCTTAGGGTTGATGGGGGAATATATTGGGCGGATTTATGATGAAGTTAAAAGACGTCCTCTATTTATTATCGATCAAATTATTACTCATAAAGTATCTGCAGTAATAAAGGAAGAGGCAATGACAGCAGAGCCAATGAGTAAACTTTAATGGGAAAATAGTGATGGATTTAAAATGTTCTTTAATTAGAAGAAAATTTTTTTCAGGTTCTTATTCGTATTTTATTACTAACAAAAGATCAATTTTGTTTTTCTTGTTTGTTGGCACGCTTGCTG